>Ga0307505_10002736_pt1 | contig 11861 bp, 16 predicted proteins | sample 23_S_MG_FD_202183 | JGI IMG/M metagenome (GOLD analysis project Ga0307505, IMG submission 202183) | Soil microbial communities from Populus trichocarpa stands in riparian zone in the Pacific Northwest, United States - 23_S | ecosystem: Environmental > Terrestrial > Soil > Riparian zone > Trees...
TCAGCCGCAACCAGCGAATAGCTTGTGCTGCGGCCGCCAGCTTCATTTTTTGCGAGAATGCCGAGCCCCACAAGGCCATCGATATCGCGCAGCGCCGTATCCGGCGAAGTTTTGGTGAGTGCCGCCCATTTGGATGAGGTGAGCTTGCCCGCAAAGCCGTCGAGCAGGCGGTTGATCATGGCGCGCTGGCGTTCGTTGAGCATCGATTTGCCGTGGGCCTCCCAGAAGCGCGCCTTGCCCAATACGCTGGCAAGCGTGTTTTCCGCGCCAGCGAAGGCGCGGGCAAGGCAGGCGAAAAACCACTCCAGCCAAAGCGTCACATCAAGGCTGCCCTTTTGCGCCGCCTCGAGGGCTTCGTAATAGGCCTCCCGTTCAAGACGGATTTGCGCCGACATGCTGTAGAAACGTTGCGGACTTTTTTCCGAGCGGGCCAATGCCATATCGGCAATAGCGCGCGCAATGCGGCCGTTGCCATCGTCGAACGGATGGATCGTCACGAACCAGAGGTGCGCAAGGCCCGCCTTCAGCACGGGATCAAGCGTCCCCTCGCCCTCGAACCACTTGAGGAATTTCCGCATTTCGGTTTGCAGCCGTGCCGCAGCGGGCGCCTGGTAGTGCACGCGCTCGCGGCCTACGGGCCCGGAGACAACCTGCATCGGCCCTTTGTCATCGTTACGCCAGCTGCCTACCGCGATGTGGCGCATGCCGCTGCGCCCGGTTGGAAAAAGCGCCGCATGCCAATTGAACAGGCGCGGCGCATCAAGGGGCGCGTCATATCTTTGTGTCGCGTCGAGCATCATCTCGACAACGCCATCCACGTAGCGGTCGGCAGGCGCCACTGCGCCCACATCCATGCCGAGGCGGCGCGCGATTGAGGAGCGCACCTGTTCCCGGTCCAGAACCTCGCCCTCGATCTCGCTTGATTTTACCACTTCTTCGGTAAGGGTTTTCAAAACCGCTTCGGCCCTGAGGCGAAAGCCGAGCCCCTCCATATGGCCGATCAACCGCCCCTGGCGGTGGCGCAGCGCGGCCAAGGGTGCTGCAAGCCGCTCGTGACTCCAGCGGAAGTTTGGCCAGTCACTGCGTTCATAAATATAGATCATTTTTCACCGCATATTATGCGGAGAATATAGAGACTAATCTCCGCAGACGCAAGAATATTCTCCGCAAACTATGCGTAGAATATTTCGCATAATCACCGCCCTCTAATAAACCTTTAAAAATCAATTGATTACGGGAATATTCTAACACATTACATCATGTACAGCGCATTGACACATTCCAATTATATGTCGATAAAAACTGCAAAACATCGACATATCACCCCAGATTTTGGCAAATGTGTTAAGAAAAGGCCCGTTTGGCGTGCCAATGGGATTGTTAGGAGTTTGCAATGCATCAGGTTGAGATTCTGGATGGCGGTCGGGCTGTCGGTTTGACGCCAGAAGGCGGGGCAAGGCTTCGCTTTCATGCGATCTGGCTGCGCGACAATGCCTGGGATGCGGGCACGCGCTCACCCGGAAACGGCCAGCGGCTGATCACCATTGCCGATATCCCTTCCCAGATCCGCATTTCAGCGGCTGCGGTTGAGGACAATGCGCTGTCACTCACCTTCGCGCCCGAGGGCAAGAGCATTGCCTATGACGTGGCCTGGCTGCAGGCCCACAGCTATGATCAGGAAAGGCCGTGCAAGGCGGGCTGGACCGGCCCGGAACTCGAATTGTGGGATGCGGGCCTCGCCCACATTCCGGAGGGCAATTTCGCTGCGGTCAGTTCCGATCGCGGCCAGTTGAAGACATGGCTTTACGGCGTGCGGCGCTTCGGTTTTGGAAAGCTCACCGGCGGGCCGGTGGAGAGCGGCGCGCTTTTGAAAGTTGCCGGGCTCTTCGGCTATGTCCGGGAGACCAATTACGGCAAATGGTTTGAAGTCCGCACCGAAGTGAACCCGAGCAACCTCGCCTATACGGGGCTGGGGCTGCAGGCCCACACGGACAATCCCTACCGCGATCCGGTGCCCACCCTGCAAATTCTTTACTGCCTCGAAAATTCGGCCAAGGGAGGCGAGAACATGGTGGTTGACGGTTTCCATGCGGTCACGCGGCTGCGTGCCGAAAATCCCAAGGGCTTCGAGCTGCTGGCGAAATACTGCGCGCGGTTCGAATATGCCGGCAGCGAAGGCATCTGCCTCAGGGCGCGGCGCCCGATGATCGAGCTTGCGCCGGATGGGGAACTGATCGGCATCCGTTTCAACAACCGTTCGGCGGCGGCGCTCACAGACGTTCCTTTCGACGAGATGGAAGCCTACTACGCCGCCTATCGCCGCCTCGGCGAGATCATCGACGACCCGGCGATGGAGGTGTCGTTCAAACTGTCGCCGGGTGAAAGCTTCATCGTGGACAACACCCGCGTCCTGCATGCCCGCAAGGGCTATTCCGGCGCGGGCTCGCGCTGGCTTCAGGGGTGCTATGCCGACAAGGACGGGTTGCTGTCCACGCTGGCCGCGATGGAAACGCCGCGGCAGGAGGCGGCCGAATGAGCAAGCCGGATTTCGACACGCTCAGCCCCTCCAATATCGTGGCCTTCCTCGCCGACATTTTCGAGCGCCGCGGCGGCGAAGAATATCTGGGCGAGCCGGTCACCATGGCCGAGCACATGCTGCAGGGCGCCCAGTTCGCCGAAAACGCCGGCGAAGCGGAGATCATCATCGTGGCGGCGCTGCTGCACGACATCGGGCATTTCACCAGCGAGTTCGGCTCGTTTACCATGGATGACGTGGAAGACAGGCATCACGAAGAGGCAGGTGCGGCGGTGCTGGAACGGTTCTTCCCGACCCTGGTCACGGATTGCGTGCGCTACCATGTGGCGGCCAAGCGCTATCTCTGCGCCGCCCGGCCCGACTATTTCAGGCGGCTTTCCGAAGCCTCCGTCCTTTCCCTGAAGCTTCAGGGCGGGCCCATGAGCCCCGCTGAGGTGGCGGAATTCGAAAAGAACCCGAATGTGAAAGAGATCGTGAAGGTGCGCCATTATGACGACGCGGGAAAACGCGCCGACATGAAAACCCAGCCGTTTTCCCATTACGCCCCGATGGTTCAGCGCATTGTCGATGCCCATTGCAGGAAAGCCGCCGAGTGAGCGCCACGCCTGCTCTCCGGCATGGCCGGGTCACGGGAGCGTGTTTTGAAATTCCCGTCGGGCATGATAGCATTGCAGGTTACAGAATCCCGCTGCCTTGGCAGCCAGATGCAAGGTTTTTTAAGTGCTGAATCGTCTTTCCCGTCGCAAGCTGCTTATGAGTGGCGTCCTCTTCATTGCAAGTTCCTCGGTTGCGGCCGCCCGTGACGGAGAAGGCACCAGGGCCTTCAGGGCGCAACAAAGGCCATCCTCCCGGCCGCGGATGGAATCCCCCGACTTCTGGGAATTTTGGGACGAGGAAGCCCCCGAAGAGGATTATTATGATCCGGCGCTGCTGCCGCCGCCCGAATCGGAATTTGACTACCCCATCGAGACGGTTGACCTGTCGCTGATCAAGAGCGTCTATCACCGGCAAGTGGTCAGATTTAATGGCTATGAGCAGCCCGGGACCATCGTTGTCGATCCGAAGGCGCATTTTCTCTACTACGTGTTCCGGGACGGGCAGGCGACGCGCTATGGCGTCGGCGTCGGGCGGGCGGGCTTTGCCTGGTCCGGCGATGCGGAGATCAGGATGAAGCGCGTGTGGCCGCGCTGGGTGCCGCCCAAGGAAATGGTGGCCCGGGACAAGCGGGCGCAGAGATGGGCCAACGGCCAGCCCGGCGGGCCGGACAATCCCCTAGGGGCGCGGGCCCTTTATTTGTATGCGGACGGCAAGGACACGCTCTACCGGATTCATGGCACGAACGAACCGCAGAGCATCGGCAAGTCGGTCTCCTCCGGCTGCATCCGCATGCTGAACGAGGATGTGGCGGACCTGTTCGAACGGGTGAAGATCGGAACCAGGGTGGTGGTGCGCCCGGCGTGATATCCGCCGCGGGCCGGCAGTGGTGCTAAGAAAAACCGGCGCCCTTGCGGACGCCGGCATTTTTTTATTCAGCGGGTCAGCCGTAGGGGCTGTTGCACTGGTTCACGCGGCCGCTATAGGCCACCCAGGTGTTGTTGCGCGGGTTGTAGGACTGGTAACGGTCGAGGCACCATTCCACATGCCGGTTGCCATAGCCGCCGCCGTCATAGTTGTTCTGCGCGGCGATGCTGCCGCCGATGATCAGCGGCAGGGTCCACCACGGCGTTTCATAGTAGTGGCCTTTGTAGTAATGGCGGCAATTGCCAAAGCGCGAATTGCAGCGCTTGCCATCACGCCTGGAATTCCATTCGGACCGCATGCGGCGGTCTTTCTTGTTCTGGGCAAGCTGCACCATGCCGTCATTGGCGGCATTCTGCTGCTGCGCCAGCGGCTGGAACGGCTGCAAGGCCGCGGCAGAGGCGCCGCCGCCGGTCAGCGCCAGCGTGGCGAAGCCCATAGCGGCTCCCAAAGTCACCAGGCTCAAGTTCTTCATCATCATATCTCCTTTTTCATTTTCATCGCCACCGTGGCAGATTGTTTCCGCTGGTGGTTCAATGAAAAAGACGGGCAGGAGTTTCAAATCCGGCGCACACGAAATCGTGTTGGAAATTTTCCGTCTACGGAGCTTTCTTGCGGATTTGTAATGGAACAAAAGCTGGAGCTAGGAGTTTGGGGCGGTGCACTTCGATGCGTTGGTTCCCCTCAAGACCCGCATCGAAGATTGCACCCCTGCAATACTGCCGTTGGCTTAGGACTTGGTCTCGCCGCCCGGAATGATGGGGGCGGCGATGTCGGCAATCGCCTTGATGGCGCGGCTGACCATCTTCTTGCCGGATTTCCGGGCAGCGGTGGTTTTCTTGCCGGCCGCCTTCACGAAGGCGCGGGCCGATTTCTTCACGGCCTTCACCGTGGAGGTTTTCTTGGCAGCTACTTTCTTCTTTGCGGGCTTCTTGCCGGCGCGGGTTTTCGCCTTCGCCTTTTTGGTCGCAGGCTTCTTTGCTTTCTTGGCCATTTTCAGTCCTTGATGACTTGCTGCTATCGAGATTGATAGCGGGGCATGATCAAACTCCTGATTCCGGTTGCTGTCTAGCCATCCCTTCGCAGGGGGCTTCAACAGTCCTCGGCGCTGAAGGTGAAAGCATCCTCCTTGAAGGAATAGCCGAACTCACAAAGGTGGGTTCCATCCTCATAGGCATGGCAATAAAGGCCATTGCCGCCGGATTTCTCCAGGCTGCCGGTGCATTCCTCGCGCTGGGCTTCATCCCGCAGGCCCTCGAAGAGCAGCTTTGCGGCCTTGCCCCTGAGCCGGAAGGACAGAATGCACTTGTCGGACTTCGCGCCCTCGGCGCAATCCGGATCGCCGACGAAAGCGCCAAGGAGTGCTTCGCCCTCCAGCGGCATTTCCTCCGCTGCGGCGGCGGGCGGAGACAGGAAGAGAGGGACGAGCGCCAGGTGAAGGAAGCGGAGCATGGGTTGTCTCCCGAAGGTTGAATGCTCACGGCAGTGTGCAACGTCAAACATGCAGTGGCAACCCGGCACTGGTTTCAGGCAGCCCCTTTGCCTTCCCGCCCCTTCCCCGCTAGCCTGCCCCGCCATGGACATCCGTCAAATCCAATACCTCGCGGCGCTTGCCCGGGAGAAGCATTTCACCCGGGCGGCGCAGGCCTGCAACGTCACGCAGCCCACGCTATCGGGGCGCATCCGGCAGCTTGAGCAGGAGCTTGGGGTTCCCATCGTCGAGCGCGGCCAGCGCTATATCGGGCTGACGCCGGAGGGCGAGCGGGTTTTGAAATGGGCCCATCTCATTCTCGACAACTGGCAGTCGCTGAACCAGGAGCTGGCGCAGATCAAGGGCAAGAAGGGTGAACTCGTGGGCCGCCTGGTGCTTGGCGTGGTGCCCTCGGCGCTGCCCATGGTTTCGCAGCTCACCAAGGCCATGCAGGCGGCACACCCGGCGGTGGATTTTTCCATCCTGTCGCATTCCTCGGAAGAGATCATCCGCAGCTTGCATGATTTTTCCATCGAGGCCGGCATCACCTATCTCGACAACGAGCCGGTGGAGGGCCTGCTGCAGGAGGTGCTTTACCGGGAGCGCTATTGCCTGTTCGTGGGGACGGGCCACGAGCTGGCCAGGGCCCGGCGCGTCACCTGGTTCGAGGCGGCGCAGATCCCGCTCTGCCTGCTTACCCCCAACATGCAGAACCGGCGGATCATCGACCGGGCATTTCTCGCGGCCAACGCCCAGCCCTCGCCCCGGCTTGAAACCAATTCGATCATGAACCTGTTCTCATCGGTTCGCACCATGGGGCTTGCCTCGATCATGCCGGAGTATTTCCAGAATGCCCTGGGGCCGATGGAGGGCGTGAAGGCGGTGCCGCTGGTCGAGCCCACGGTGGAACATGCGGTGGGCCTCGTGGCGGTTGCCCGCGAGCCGCTGTCGCCCCTGGTGGCGGCGCTGTTTTCGGCGGCGAAGAAGATGATGGCGGGATGAAGTTCCGCCCAGGGTTTATGGCGGGTTAAGGAGGCCTGCCATTTTGAGCCGAACTCCACAAAAACATGGCATTCAATGTATTTCGGCGCGTTAAATTGTGGGGTTTGCGTTAATCTCCGTTACGGAAATTCGGCGTAAATTCCCGCTGACAGCTAACCCTCCAAGCTGGCACAAAAACGGTCCCGGCATTCAACATACAGCACCGCCGGGGCCGTTTTTTTATGGCTCAGTCCGGCCGTTGCGGAGGGCCCCGCGGATGCTGCCGCGGCTGATGCCGATATCCTTGAGCATGTGATCGTCGAGGTTCGAAAGTATGGCGTGGTCGAGGCGTTCGGCCATCAGCCTGGCAAGCATCTGCCAGGGCTGGAAGGCGGCGGCCAGCAGGTTCCAGAAGAGCGGCTGCGCATCGTGGCGGGCGGAGGTGTCGTAAAACATGATGTGTTCCTTGCTGGGATTGAGGGGAAGGGCGCGGCCGGGCGAGGGGTCTTCCCGGCCGCTTTGACGCATTACTCTACCGATGCGCCGCGCGACTCATGCGCGTCGCCGCGGTCTTCCTGGGCGGTCAGGTTCATGCGCTCGAAGGCGGTCAGCTTGGCCTTGCCGGCCTTGACGACGGCAAAGGCGTTGCTGTCGGTGGCCTGGCTCTGCACCTTGTGCTTGGTGGAATACTTGCCGAAGTAGGTGTCGGAGCTGCGCAGGTCGTCACCGCCCGCGGCAAGGGCTGTGCCCGAAACGGCGGCGAGGGCGGCGAGGGATACGATAAGGGTCTTCATTTTATTGGTCTTCCTTTCAAAGTTAACGTTAAAGCGAACATCGGCTGCCGCCCGTGACCATCACGGGCGCTTCATCCGGGTGCGCTGGCTATGTGCGTGTCGGCCATTATTGGCCTTGGCGCCGGTTCAGCGGGACTCATCAGCACCGCCAACCAATGGCGCTCATCTAGGGGAAGGCATATCCCGCGTGAATGACCGTACCGCCGGATGGCTTGACTGATCATCCGGCTTTGAATTATTGACCCGCCGCATGGATACGCTGTCGGAAATACTGCGGACGGTCCGGTTGAAGGGGGGCGTGTTTCTCGATGCCCGGTTCACCCCGCCGTGGAGCATTGCCACCTCGCTGACGCCCGACGACCTGCTGCCCTACATGGGAAGGCCGGAAGTTCTGTGCGGCCTGCATTATGTGATTTCCGGCGAAATGTTCCTCGAAACGGCGGGCGAAGAACCGCTGCTGGTGCGCAGCGGCGAGCTTGTCCTGCTGCCACGCAATGAACCGCATGTGCTGTCGAACCGGCCCGGGCAGAGGTCGATCAATTCCAAGCACCTGATCCGGCAAGGCACCGACGGCGGGCTTTCGAGCATCGTCCATGGCGGGGCCAGCGGCCCCATGACCAATGTCATTTGCGGCTTCCTGGCCAATGAGGAAATGCGCAATCCATTGATGGCGACGCTGCCCAAGGTTCTCAAGGTCAACATCAACGAGGGCGCCTCGCGCGACTGGATTGAATCGTCGCTGCGCTATGGCGCGCATCAGCTCAGCCAGGGAAATCTCGCTTCCTCGTCGATCATGGCGAAGCTTTCGGAGATGCTGTTCGTCGAGGCGGTCCGGGGCTATTCCGAGTCTCTCGTGGCGCACGAGAAGCACTGGCTGCATGGGCTTAAGGACAAATATGTGGGGCGCGCCCTTGCGGCTTTGCACGACCGCCTGTCGCATTGCTGGTCGGTGCCTGAACTGGCGGCGGAGGCGGGCCTGTCGCGCAGCGCCTTCGTCGAGCGCTTCACGGCGGCCATGGGGGCGCCGCCCATGCAGTATCTCGCCAAGTCGCGCATGCTGCTGGCCAAGGAGCTTCTGGTGGAGCGGCAGAAATCCATCGGCCAGGTGGCCGCCGCGGTGGGCTATGACGCGGAAGCGGCCTTCAACAGGGCCTTCAAGCGCGAGTTCGGGGTGCCCCCTGCCCGCTGGCGCGACCAGCAGATGGCGGCGTAAAGCGAGCGCCGCGCTAGGCGGCGCGACGCTAACCTTTCTCAGAACGGCATAGGGCCGAGGATTTCCATGCCATAGCGCGCAGCCGTCGCCACGACCTTCTCAATATCAGGCTCGGTGGGCGATGGCAGCTTGTCGCCGGCCGCCGGTTGGCTCATCTCTTTGACAAACTCGGCGAAGTCCCGGTCGCCCGTCATCATGAGGAGACGCGCCGGGCCGGAGCCGGTTACGCGGTAGCCGTGCGGCACGCCGCGCGGACCGAAGGCGTAGTCGCCGGGCCGCAGCACGACGCGCGTGTCGCCCACCTGGGCGGTGACCTCGCCTTCGAGGATATAGAAATACTCGTCATGGGTCAGGTGGTTGTGCCACGGCGTCGCCCAGCCGGGGGGAGCCAGGATCTCGATCAGGCTCTGGGTGCCAGCGGTTGCGATCCCGTCGGCCTTGATCCAGACGAGGGTAGACAGAAACTCGCGGGGCGGAACGGCGGCCACGGGGGTTGCGGTGTCGGTGTTAATTGCAGTCATCAGCATTTTGCATTCTCCTTATGGACATTGGGTTGATAAAGGTCTAGTTTGGCGAGAGGCATATTTCACGAAATAATTATCTCGTCAATAGGAAAATTGCATGGCCGGAAGAAAATATCAGTTGCGGAAGCGGGCCGACGGCCTGGACGCCACGCGCGAGCGCATCGTCGAGGCCACCGCCGCCCTGCACTACCAACAGGGTGTGGCCGCCACGTCCTACATCCAGATCGCCGAGCGGGCCGGGGTCGGGGCGGCCACGGTGTACCGGCACTTCCCGACGCTCGGTTCGCTGGTTTCGGCCTGCGGCGCGCATGTCAGTGAGGTGATGCGGCCGCCGCTGCCGGAGAATGCGCAAACCGTCTTTGCAGGCCTGGGCACGCGGCAGCAGCGTCTGGAACGCCTGGTTGCCGAGCTCGATGCGTTCTACGGCCGCGGCGCCGCCTGGCTTGGGATCGCAGCCCGCGACCGGGAGCGCGTGCCCGAGCTCGACGGGTTCCTGCGGCAGGTCGATGCCGGTGTTGAGGCGCTGGTGCGGGAGGCGGCCGGAGCCGGATCTTCGGAAACCGAAATCCGGCTCATGACAGCGCTGGCCGACGTTTCGGTGTGGCAGTCATTGAAGCGGCTTGACGCGCCGCCGGCGGAGTTCCGCCGCATGATGGCCGGTCTGCTTGACTGTGCGAGCGGGCTCGCCGCGCAGGTTCACCCAAATCCTGCGTGACATCCAAATTTCAGGCGCTCTTTGACTTTTTCTTCGCTGGCTTCGATGTGTTCAGCGCCACGGCGGCGCGGATCAGCGCCTTGAAGGCCTTCTCGTCAATCTTGCCGCCCTCGGGGAAATCGATGGCGCGGCGGGTGTTGCCTTCGAGGCTGGCGTTGAAAAGCTTTGAAGGGTCCGCCAGCGAAGCGCCCTTGGCGAAGGTCGTCTTTACGGCAGCCTTGTAGGTCTCGCCGGTGCAGATAATTCCGCCGTGCGACCACACGGGAATGCCCCACTTCCACTCCTCGACCACTTCCGGGTCGGCCTCCCTGATGAGCGCCCGGATGCGGGCCAGCGTCTTGCCGCGCCAGTCACTCAGCTCCTTGAGGTGAGCGTCGATGAGCTTGGAGGGAGGGGTTTCCGCGTTGCCCTTGTGACCGCTCTTCTTCATGGCTTCAAGCCGCATGCTTCAAGGTGCGGCGGACAACTCCGGGGTCCTTGTTCAAGGCCGTCAAAATCGGATTTCCTCATTTCACTCATAATTGTTGAAATAGCAGGTGTTTCGCAAGGTGTCATGTGCATCCCCAAAAGCAAGATGGGGAAAATGAGTGAAGAGGCGGCGCGCCGGGATTAATGTCGGCCAAAGCTTGTTTCTTGCGGATTCATGATTAGTTAAGACGGCACGACTCGCTGAAGGGCGCACTGGAGAACAAGTATGACGAGCAACCAGAGAGATACAGAGAAGACCTATCCCCTGCCCGAGTTCATCGCCAAGCTTCGCCGCCTGGCGGACTCGCTGGAGACCGGGAAACGTTTCGAAATCGAAATCGCCGGTGAAAGAATATCGGTTCCCGTGCGCGCCACCTACACCGTCGAACACGAGCGGGGCGCGGGCGAAGAAGAGATCGAATTTCAAATCAAGTGGTCGGAGAAATAGCTCACGCCTGACCGCGTGAGCCCACGTCGCTCACAACTTTTCCCCCGGCAATTTGCTGGCCTGTTTCACCCAGGCGGCGAACTGGGCCTCGTCGAGCTTGTCGTCCTCGCGGATGTCGAGGTAGCGCACGTGCTTCTGCTTGGACTTGCCGGGCGGGACAGGGCGGAGCGAAGCGCCGCGGAAGAAGGCCACCTTCACGTAGTTGGTGAAGACATGGAGGCTGAGGAACCAGCCCTGCCCTTCGAGGCCGTAGAGCGGCGAATTGTATTTGACCGCCTTGTTAACCCCGGGGACGGCGCCGGTGATGAGCTTGTCGAGCCTGCGGCCAACCTTGCTTTTCCAGCCCGGCATGGCGGCGATGTAGGCCTTCACCGGCGCCTCCCCATAGGCCTTGGCAATCTGCGGGTTGCCGCCCGAGAGAAGTTTCGGCTTTGCGGATTTGGGCACGGGCCGTTCCTTTGCCGTCACTTGTTCTGGCCGCCCTGCAGGGCGGGATCATTTTTGGGCAGCACGTCGCAGGACCATTCCATGCGCTTCCAGGCGGGAACGGGGGTTGCGACCGCCGGGCGCGGCACGAAGCTGGAGCGCTCGACAAGCTGCAGCTTGTGAATGTAGCGCGGGCAATTGGGAAAGACCTGGCGCACGTGAACCTTCACCACGAACTGCGCCTCCGGATAGGCCGGCACGACGGTATCGGCGGGCTCGATCCGCGCCGTTCCGTTAAGCCGCATGCGCTTCTGCCTTTCGAAATCGATGAAGAGCAGGCCCACCTCCGGGTTTTCCAGCGTGTTGCCCATGGAGAGATACATGCCGTTGCCGTCGTAGTTGGGGAAGACGAGCGTGTGCGGATCGAGCACGCGGATGAAGCCGGGGTCGCCGCCCTTGTAGGAGCAGTTGGGGCGGCCTTGGCTGTCGGCGGTTGCCAGGAAGAACATGTCCATGCGCTCGATGAAGGCCTGGTCATCGGGCGTGATGTGTTCATGGAACAGGCGCTCCTCGATGCGGTCGGCCAGGCGTTCGGTATCGAACTGGCGCTGCAGCTTGCGGTGGCTTTCGGCATAGAGCTTGGACATGGCATTCCTCCACGGGCCGGATTCCCGTGGCCCGCACCTTACTCCCGCCGGGTGCTTCTTGTCAGCGGGCCCGCCAGGCCTGGGTGCGCCGCAGCAGGCCGCGGGAGGCCAGGTAATGCA
>Ga0307505_10002737_pt1 | contig 11859 bp, 14 predicted proteins | sample 23_S_MG_FD_202183 | JGI IMG/M metagenome (GOLD analysis project Ga0307505, IMG submission 202183) | Soil microbial communities from Populus trichocarpa stands in riparian zone in the Pacific Northwest, United States - 23_S | ecosystem: Environmental > Terrestrial > Soil > Riparian zone > Trees...
CGTGGCGCTCAGGAACGTCAGGGCCGCGGTGGCGCCTATATGCGTCCTGCTGCTCGGGACACTGTTCACCGCGCTGCCGCTCGCGGCGTTCGGCCAGACGATCAATCTCTTCGCCCTGGCCGGCCTGGCGATCGCCATTGGTGAGATGGCGGACGCGACCATCGTCATCGTGGAGAACTGCACGGCGGAATTGGCGCGCCGCGGCGCCCTCTCACCCGCCCAGCGGATGGACACGATCGTCCGCGCCACAGCCAACCTGACCAGGCCGCTGTTGTTCTCGATGCTCATCATCGTGACCTCGTTCCTGCCGATCTTCTTCCTCGGCTCGCGCGAGGGACGCCTGTTCAATCCGCTGGCGTTCAGTAAGACGTTTGCGATGGCGTTCTCGACGCTGCTGACGCTGCTCCTGCTGCCGGCGATCATCGTCTGGGTGTTCAAGCGCGACATCGCGCCTGTCGATGGTCCGACGGAGAGCTCGTTCGTGCGCGGATATCGGCGGGCGCTGATGCACACCGTCCGATACCGCTACGCCTTCGTGGCGTTCAGTGCTGCGTTGCTTCTCGGAGCCGCGGTGGTGATGGCGGGTTTCCAGAAGGACTACATGCCCGAGATGGAGGAAGGCTCCATCCTCTATATGCCCACGACGCTGCCCGGCCTGCCATCGAAGGAGGCCGGCTGGATCCTGCAGCAGATGGACAAGAAGCTGAAGGCGTTTCCAGAGGTCGAGCGCGTGTTCGGTAAGCTGGGTCGCGCCGACACCGCAACGGATCCGGCGCCGGTCGAGATGATCGAGACGACCGTCACGCTCAAGCCGGAGGCTCAGTGGCGCCCGGGGATGACGAAGGACCGGCTCGTCGCCGAGATGAACCAGGCGATGCAAATCGTCGGGTACGTCAACAGCTGGACGCAGCCGATCAACACGCGCGTGATGATGCAAGATACTGGCATCCAGACGCCAGTGGGCATCAAGGTCAAGGGCACTGACTTGGCGGTCGTCGAGGACGTCGCGCGGAAGGTCGAGACACTGCTGAAGCAGGTCCCAGGCACCCAAGCAGTCATCGCCGAACGCATCTCGCGGGGGTACTTCGTCGACGCGCGCCTCGATCTCCGACGCATGGCCGCGCGAGGCGTCACCGTGGAGGAGGCGATGCCCACCATCCAGTTCGCCATCGGCGGCGACAACGTGGTTGGCATCCGGCAGGCCGACAAGACCATCGTCCCGCTGGCGGTGCAGTACTCGCCCGAGTACGTCGATACGCTGGCGAAGGTCAAGAACACCCCCGTGGTTACGTCTGGTGGTCGGTCCGTGCCGCTGGGCGAAATTGCCGACGTCGCAGTGCGCGAGGCGCCGGAGATGATTCGGAACGACAATGGGTCCCTGGCCGGCTACGTCTACGTCTACCTGGACGGCGGCGTCACGGCACCGGACTACGTGGACCGGGCGCGGGCGCATCTGCAGGCGGAACTGACGTTACCGCCTGGCTACTCGATGGAATGGACCGGCCTCTTTCAGTATGCCGAGGAGGCCAGGTCCACGTTGCGTATCGTCGTCCCCATCACGCTGGTCATCATGTTCATCCTGTTGGTGGCGGCGTTCCGGTCGGTGGCCGATAGTGCTCTGATTCTCTTGTCGGCGCCATTCGCGCTCGTCGGCGGCATCCTCCTCCAGTGGTACCTAGGCTTCTCGATGACGACGGCCGTCATCATCGGCTACGTCTCGCTGTTCGCGGTGGCGATCCAGACCGGCATCATCATGATTGAGTTCATCAGGGAGGCCTTGGCGCACCGAACCGAAGGGCAGTCCTACATGGACGCGGTCGTCGAGGGGTCTGTCTCCCGGCTGAGACCGAAGCTGATGACGGTCGCTACCACCGTGCTGGGACTCCTGCCAATCATGTTTGCGACTGGATCGGGCATGGACATCACCAAGCCGATCGCCACGCCCACGTTCGGCGGCATGATTACCTCTACGATCTACGTGCTGTTCCTGATTCCCTGTCTGTTCGCCATCGGCGACGACATCCGGAGGCGATGGCCCGAGCGGTTCGGCGCCCCGCTCCCGGCTCGGCTGGCTGGAGAAGAGTCGTGATGCACTCGCGTCGACTGATGGTCTGTTCGTGGTTGCTGACTGCATCACTGGCGTCGGTGGCCTGCACAACGAGCGAGCCGTCGACACAGGTGACAGCCGGGACGACGACAGGCGAGGGGATGGCCATCGAGTTTCGTAGCGAGTCGGACCCACCGACGTTCGGCGACAACACGTTCGAGGTGACGGTCAGGAAGGGCGGCGTGGCCGTCGCCGACGCGACCGTAACCGCGGCGTTCTCGATGCCGGCCATGCCGTCGATGAACATGCCGGAGATGCACAGCACCATAACCCTCGCGCCACAGGGCGAGGGCCGCTACCGCGGAAACGGCCAGTTATCCATGGCTGGTACTTGGAACGTGGTGGTCAGGGTATCTCGTGGCACCGAAGAGCTGGGCAGCCAGCGCCTGAGCATCGTCGCCAAGTAGGGCAGGTTACTGGCTATAGACTCAGCCTCACGAGCCGGGCCAGCAGCGGGCACGGCAAAGCATCGCGACATGCGCGAAGAGCATCGTCTACGTCTTTGAAGCGCTGACTCATCGGTTGGTTGCGCGTGCGCAGTGGTCGAACCGCCTGCACACTTACCTCCCGCCAGACTCGCGACTCCTCTGCTGCGCGAAGTTGCATGTTCTTGGGATCTGCGTTTGGGTTTTGTAGATGCACGACCTCATGAACGAGCGCCAACGCAAAATCGTTTCTCTGCTGTTGCCTGAACGGCGGCTCTGTTGTCCCTGTCTCGAGCAAGAACTTCATGAACCTGGATTTTGCAATGAAGATGGTGGGCTTACCCTCGTGCTTCCACGCTGCCATGAGTACGTCTGGCGGCAGAGGTCCATTTGACGCTTCGGTGAGAAATGCCACGTCGAGGCGGCCTGCCCCATGTTCGCGAACCATCCACCGCAACCGATCTCGAGTGAAGTCTGAGAAGTAATCGTTCTCCGGCCTTTCTGGATCGACCAATGCCAGGAGCTGATCGGCGGCGCGCTGCAACCTCTCGTCGGTCAGCTTCAGAGGCGGCGGCAACACGCCACCGGGTGCCGACTCAGCAAGAGTACCTGTTTGGGTGCCGATGGCCACCGGCTTCAAGGTCCGGATCCACCAGAGTGAGGCGACAGTAAGTGCCAGAATTCCAATAGCAACGAAGTAGTGGTTGCTATTCCAGCCAACATGTCTCTTCTGGTTGCGTCGTGGGCGCCTCTCTGACGCAGCTCGTTCTCGGTGGGTCATTTCAGGGACACCGCGCCTGCGACAAATCTTACCGGCAACAGTGATGGCTTGGGCGGAATTGATGAAGTGGGCCGGCCCTGTGGGTGAACCTCGATACCGGCACGCCGAGTCTCCGTGGCCATCGGCGAGTGCCTGATGGAGTTTCGTGTTGCTGCTCGTCGACCTGGGAGTCGGCTGCGGAGGTCGGCCTGATTCTGGTCGGTTCCGACGGCATTTGCCCACGGAATCGTCGTGCTGGCAATGTCGGGAGTAGGGTGGAACGCATCGCCGCCCCAACCCGGCTTCGTCCTTTTGACCCAGAATGGCAGGTTGATGACAGGCGGAGGCTAGTGCATCCCAGTGACCAAGACGACATTTTCCATCCCAGGCATGGATTGCGGGGCTGAGGAGCGCCTCGTGCGGTTGGCGCTGGGTGCGTCCCCCGACGTTCGCTCTGTCGAGGTAGACCTGTCCTCGCGCACCATGACCGCGGTGCACGAAGGCAGCCCTGAACTGCTCTCAGCACTCCTCGCGCCACTCAACGTCGGCGCCCGCGTCGTGTCAAGCGCAGATGCGGAGCTGGGCGACATCCCATCTCCCGTCACCGGCAGCGACGAGGCCCGCACCCTGGCCCTCGTACTTGCCATCAACGCGACGATGTTTGTCGGGGAAATGGTCGGTGCGTATCTCGCGGACTCGTCCGCGCTCTTGGCAGATTCGCTCGACATGTTTGCCGATGCGGCCGTCTACGGCATCGCGCTCTTTGGCGTCAGCCGCACGCACGCGACCCAACTGACGGCGGCTCGCGTGAGCGGGGTGCTGCAGTTCCTTCTGGCACTGGGCGCGCTTACCGCAGTAGCCCTCCGACTCTGGTTCGGTAGTACTCCAGAAGCGCCCACGATGCTTATCGTGGCCTGCGCCGCCTTGGCCGCGAACACCGCGTGTATGTGGCTGCTGGCGCGCCATCGGCACGGCGGCGCGCACATGAAGGCGAGTTGGATCTTCACCACGAACGACGTCATCTCCAACATGGGCGTGATCGGCGCAGCCGGCCTCGTGCGACTCCTCGGATCCAACATTCCCGATCTGGTCGTCGCCACCGGAATCGCGTTGATCGTACTGAACGGTGCCATCCGCATTCTGCGGTTGAAGGCATAGGCCAGGGACGCCGTCGTTCAGTTGACGACGACCGTCCCACGCAACATATTCATGCCACACCTACCCGTCGGCGTCTCACGCCGCTTCCGCGTCGGGGGGTTCCGCTGCCTGCGGGAGTCTCGGCTGGAACTTCGCCAGGTAATCCGTCGCGCACTGGGCATGCGAAGCGGCGGTGAAGATCGCGCGGTTGTCGCCCTTCAGCACTTCAAGCCAGCTCGCAATGTAGGACGCGGAGTCCTCGCGGGGCTCGAGCGCGAGATCGAGATCGGCGCAGAGAAACGCGGACCCGAGTTCGGCCACGAGTTCCTCCATCGCGTAGCCCTCGGAGCCGAAGCGCTTGCCATCGAATTGGCGGTCGCAACGGGCAGCCGCAGCGGTCCAGTGGGTAGCCTCGTGGGCGAGCGTTGCGTAGTAGCTCTCGGCATCACGAAAGGCCTCGAAGGGCGGCATCTGAATGCTGTCGGTCGCGGGTCGGTAGAAGGCGCAAGTGCCGCCGTGATTGATCGCCGCACCCGTGGCCGCGAAGAAGGCTTCCGCATGCGCTATGCGGACGACCATCTCAGAGCGAGGGGCCGGTGGCGCGTAATAGTGCGCGGGGAGGCCGTCGATCTGCTCGGCGTTGAAGACGGTGTAACCCTTGAGGAAGCGGATCGTCTTTTCGATCTCGCCGCCGGAAGCAGCGTCGGTGTCGGTCTTAGTCAGGGCGTTCGCGTAGACGACGGGCGAGCCCTTCTCGCCTTTGCGGACCTGACCGCCCAGCTCCGCCGCCTGCCTATACGTCATCCAGATTGGGGCGGCGAAGCCGTGCGCCATCGCTGACGCCCAGAGCGAGAGCACGTTGATCCCCGAATAGGGCTGGCCCGCATGACGCAGGGGGCGGGTAATGGGCCCGGCGGGGTGCGCCGCGCTCCACGCGGGAGCCCAGGGCGGCACGCCCCTCTCAAGCTGCGTCACGATGCTCGCCGTGATGCGCGTGTAGATGTCCTGCCGTGAATAAAGTTCTCTTGCGCTCATGTCCGTCCTCCTCTGTTTCGCGGTTTCTCAACGCGTTGGCGGAGGAACGCCGGGCGGAAAAGCCGGCCTGTCACCGAGACGAAGTCGAGGGGAACCCCTTGCGGGTTGACAGGCCGGCGCGCCCGGCGATACTGGCAGCCGGGATCGTTGAGAAGAACCGCGTGGTGGGAGGACGACGTTGCGCGGGAGGTGCGGACGCCTTTACAGCATCGCGGGAAGCGTGTCAGATAGCGCGATGGCAGCCGAACCCAAGTTCAAGGACTGGGCTTGATCCAGTTGCGTGGACGGGTTCCAAGAGGCGAACCCGACATGAAGTCGGCGCGCGAGGCCCCGCGGCCGATTGTTCACGAACGTTGACGTAGCCTGCTGGGAGGCGCGGACGACACCTTGATTCGACGTGCTGCCCTCTTGAAGAAACCAACAACCATCCCGTGATTCACCAGATGATTGCGAGCGTTGGCTCAGCGGTGGAATTGATAACAATGGGTCGTACCAGCAAACCTCCGGTTAACAGCCGCTGCGGAGCATTTCGTACTGAGTGATATGGAGTCTTACTGAGGCAGTGGGATCAAGGACTTGCGCGGGTTCGACGCAGGCGGCGAGTCGTACTGATTCGTACTGTTTGGCATTGAGCGTCCCCACCATTTCCCCCACCCTCTGAGCGGCCGCGAGGGTCACCTTCATTGAGTCGCTCGATGGGAATCTGTCAGTCGACAGGGCCATTGCACCACGGCGCACCTGGGCGGACTCCAGATCGAAACGCTACTCAGAACCGGGGGGACGTCAGAGATGGGAATCGGCGGCAGGTGCCTCAGGAAAGCACCGTTCGGGGATCAGCCTAGCCGCGGCTCATTGTAAGGGAGCGCGACAGTTCAAGCTCCAGTAGGTGTTGGTCCGCCTAGTCCTCCACACGGAACCGACGGCAGCCCTCGCCTCCAAGTGCCTAGCGTGGATTCCAGATTCCCTGGTCGTCGTAGTCAAAGCATCTGGTCATTCCAGCGGCCTGCCACATCTCGTCCAACATCGGCCTAAGAAGGGTTCGGGAGTCGGTTGCAGCCCATTCCCTAAGGAGGACATCCCGAAAGAGTAGATTGTCACGGTCAAACGGCGTGGCACTCTCATTCCGCTGAATGGAAAGACGAGGGCTGATTGCGACCACGGCTCCTTTGACGTCGAGAAGCGATATAAAGATCGACGCCGGAGGGTCAACCTCAACAGCTTTCATGAGCTCAATTGCAGTCCGAAGAAACCGATCAAGCTCGTTCGCGATCGCGAGAGAAGGTACACGAAGACCCGCACCGGACTCTGAGGGGCCCACCAGTTCGCTCGACACCGTCTCCAACGCACCGCTGCGAAACACCTGCAGATAAGAGACGCTGGTCGCGCGCCCCGACTGCTGCATGCTGGTGAGGTAGCCATCGAGGTTGAAAGTGCCAGAGTGTCCCTCCGAGTACAGGGGTGCAAGACTGCCGCGCCTGTCGGCCACCAACTTCAAATCTATGTCCTGCGCGCCGGCGAACGCAGCGTGAGGGATGAAGTGAACGCACACCACCGATGATTTCGTCAATCGCGCTGGCGTCTCTCCGGCTAGTATCCTTCCGAGTCGCTCAGTCCTGAACTCCTTTGCACGGTCTCCCAACGAGCCGCTCTCGAGGAAGGCGCGCCGAATCTCGAATACGTCTAACGCGTACTTTCCGGCGCTGTTTCTCGCATAGAAGCGAGAGTGCTGCTTGTACGTAACCATGTGGGGGCCGGCCCAGCTTCTCGGAACCCTGACTATCAATACCGGGCCTTCAGCAAAGCCGTCGATCCTCCTAAGCCTGACACCTGGGATTCGCGGAGCTATGCCGTCACGCAACATGTTCTCCAGGCGGAGGATTTCAGCGTCGGGAGCTATGTCCTTTAGGCCGTCGATCCGCTCGGGAATTCCCGTCCCCTTCCCGTTCTCTCGAGTCTCCACCACCCCGAAGATCAGGTCACCCCCTGAGGCGTTGGCGAGAGACGAGACGTCTGCAAGAAACTCTTTTCGGTCATCGTCCGCATTGCCAGGCAGCACCTGCTTGTAGTCCAACGACAGTGACTCAGGCACACCATTGGATTGCAAGCGCTCAACGTCTTCGGCACCTATTTCATCTAAGGGCTTCTCGAGCATTGTGGGCACTACTCAATTCGATTCACGGTAGCTCTCGCGGATTCGGGGGACTTGACGCGTCTCCGCTCTTGCTGCCTGCAAAGTAAAACCCGAGGCTCAACATCAGGGCATTGACGAGCGGGTCGGGCACGGCGTTCTTCCAACCGTAGAAGACGATCACCGACAAGAGTAGAACCACCGCCAACAAGCCGCTCGTGTTGGATCGGTTTAAGAAGAACGTTCCAAAGAGCCAACTAAAAAGGCTGCGGTGACCCAACAGTTTGAACAAGATCGATGTGTCTCGAACGATGACATCGGCCATTGGGCAACCTTTCGTGCAAGATGACTAACCACCACCGGTCGGCGAGACAACCCCAAGCCACCATCGCTGGTTCGGGCCCCGGCTTAGAAGGCCGGGGCTCCATTATTTGAATTCATCGACCGCAATCTTGCGGTCCGCACCTCGATAGACGTTCTCGTTGAACTCCACTTGAACGAGTTTGGGCCCGCGGGTCTTTAGGCGATAGAACGTCAGGCCACCGAAGAACAGCTCTGCATCGTCTGGAAACGCGGAGAGCTGTCGGCGAAGGTCCGCTACTGTGATTGCAGGTGTTCTAGTTGAAGGGTTTGCGTCCAATGGTCACCTCAAGACTTCAGTTTCAGGTCGTCATACAGGACAGCCTGCCCATCAGATCGAGCACCCAATGGTCGTGCCCGTCATCTCGCGGAAACAGGCGCTCCACTCGCCCGAGAGCCTGCTCCTCGGTGTCGAAGGGCCCTTCGCAGCGCAGATGAGTGCGGTCGTGATTCACGCTGAAAACGTGCCAACGTCCGTCGGTCGCTTGCCCGGCGATGCCGTCACCTGGTTGTGGTTTCATGCTCCGTCCTCACTGCCTGACTCCGGCTCAGAAGGCCTGAGCGTTTCAGATGGAAGGTCAGAGCTATTGAGTAGCCTTGTCCTCATTGAAGATGTCGAACGCGATCTTCCAATCTGGCCCCACGCGCTTGTAGATCGTGACGTACTTGCCTTGCGCCCTCACGGCTGGCGACGGGCCGCCAACGCCCAGCGTCGTCAGCTGCGACGGTCGGGCCGCGCGGATCTGGACGTCGCTTGTGCCTGCATCGAAACCCGTCTGCCCCGAGGTCGATGACTCAATCGCAGTCAGACGCAGGTCCGTTATACCCTGCTCGAACTCCTTCGTGAAGAAGGCCTGGATGGCTTGGCGGCCCCTGACGAGCGGCACATTCGGTGGCATTAGTACCGCGTCCTCGACATACAGGAGCGCGACTGCCGCCGCGTCTTTCTTATTGAACGCCACTTCGAATTGCCTCGCGAAGCGTTCGAGCGCGGGATCTTTGCTCTTGCTCCCCGTAGATACGCCGGTAAGCAGCTGGGCGTATGGGGCTCCAACGCCAAGAGAGACGAGCAAGACTACAAGTGGGAACAGTATGGTTCTCACGGCAAACCTCCTTCTGATTGCGCCAGCCTCGTCGCCCTGCAGTGCGCGGGCGGTAGAGAAGGGCGGACTTTACAACTCGGCCGTGGACCCCCACTCGTAACTGACCTTCAGGCCGTTCAAATGAGTCCAAGGAAGCAACTTCTCTCTCTGCATCCGACCTACAACGACGCCCGGTGGGATCCCTATCGACGCCGCGAACTGCGACACTGCAGCATTCGTACGAGGAATGGTTGGGAGCCGAACAGCTGCCTCCGGAGGGATCAGAACGTCAGAGGCAAACCTATCAGCCTCGTCCTCATGCTCGTTATCGATCGCCCCCGCACCTTCGATGAATAGCTGCCGTCCGTGGAGGACAATGTGGCCCGCCTCATGAAAGAACGTAAACCATAGATGATCGTTCGTCTTGTAACGAAGGCTCAGCTGTAGGATTGCCCGATCCGACGACACCCATCGCGTAGCCCCGTACGCAGGGCAACCCTTGGGGGCTCGAACGAAGACGGTGGCAACGCCGGTCTGAGCGCACATAGCGAGGAGCCGCGGTACAAAGACCGCGGGATTAGACTCCCTGGTCAGCTTGCGAATCTCGCTACTAAGCAGCTGGCGAAATCGCGCTTCATCGAAGGCTCCACAGGCGGCAGCTGTCGCCTCTCGTTCACCCTGCCGCAACCATGCGGCGATTGCGCCGACCTTCTTCGTCACGGCCTGCGACGATCTGAAAGCAGCGAGAGGCTTCATGTACTTCTCACGCCACGCATCGACAGTCGCCACACCAAAGAAGCGTAGACACTCGCCAACCTGCGAACCGAGTGTCGGTGCTCTTTTGATCCATCCGAAACGGACCATATCGATGACTGGCAGCTCCCTTAACCAGTCGGTCTGTGAGGAAAGGGCCAGCTCGGAAGACTTTCGGAGAAGTCCCTCTCTGTAGTGAGCTTCTCGAGCCAGCCAAAAGCGGACGGTGCCGCCGATAGTCGCCTCGAGCTTGAGCGCGGTCTCAGGGCTTAGTGGCGCTTTGCCGGCAACAAGCTCGTTGATGTGCTTCCGGGTAAAGCCAGTCCGAGCAGCCAATTCAACTTGCGACCACCCTCTTTCATCAAGCAGATCCGCGACCGTTTCGCCGGGATGAGAGACCCAGTCTGGCTGGAACGTCTCTACCGATTCAGTCATGGTAGTTACCTATATAGACAATATTCACTTTAGTTACCGAGGCCCAATCAATCCCTCCATCCGCAGACGTCGGGACCGGCTCGTGATCGGGCGTAAAGACCAGACGCGAACCGCCTGACAGATCAACGGCAAACTGACCCGCCCGGTCCCCTTTGAGAGGGTGAGGCCTGCCGGCGACGAGTTCGACAACGCAGTGGGCGGCCGCAAGGTCGGCGAGGCGGGTTCGAAGCCTCTTCGAGCAGTCCGCCCCCAACTGACGCCGGGCTTCCCTCTCCTGCTCACACAGCTGTTTCAGGCCGTGATTCGCAAAAGAGAGTTCCATATCGAGTCATGACACCAGATAGGTTACACCATGTGGAGATTCGATGCACTTTGGATAGTAACTAACTAGGTTACAATGCTCAAACCCTTCGCGGCGTTGCCCGGCGAAGGAGTGGGCGCCAACGAGCAGGTGTATCCGTCACTGCAGGCCTTCCGACGCGTTCGAGCACGCCGCGGGCCGCCTGCAGACGACATTTGCCGCCCTACCGCCAGCTATCGCGAGGGCACGGAAAGTGACCAGAGCGTCGAGAACCGAGGAGTAGATTGACGACTGACACGACCTTCTGGGCCTTTCTGAACTTCACGGTCGAGGCGACGCCGTCGGCAATCCTCCTCTATGCGCTGGCATGGCGACTCATCGGACGGCGCCGCGGTCCAGTCGAGTGGTGGTGGCACATGGTTGGATTAAGCGTGACCGCCGCCGGGACAGCAGCGACGAGGCTCGGGACCGCGCTCTTGTTCGGAGGAAGCACGATGGAGACGCTCTGGACGAACCGGGGCCAGGGGCTCATTGGGCCTCTTGTACTTCCTCTGCTCATCTCGGCTGCCTGCTGTGCCTTCTTCCGGTCAAGCCATCGGAAACGGTCGGAATTGCTGAATCGGCCTTGGAAGGCCGAAGCTGACGTAGCTGCGTCGCTGACGGCGAACACCGACGACGCGGCATTGGTGTTGCGGCTGGGCCTCGCAGTTACCGCGATCCGTGGAGCCCACCGACTCACCGTCGCCGTTTCCGACTCATCTAGCCCTCTGGACAACGGCCTGCGCCTCTGGTCTTTCGTCCTCGCAGTCGCCTACCTTCATGAGGCGAGGGTGATGGCCTCGCCCAAGTATCCGCGCGTGCGAGACTTGGCGAAAGAGGGCGGCGCAACCGACGACCTCGCTGCAGCGGTCGGCCAGATCTTCTCCGGTAAGACTCGGGTTGGCCAACTGGCGGAGAGAGTGCGAAATGAAATGGTGTTTCACTTCGACGAGGGGTCTGTTCGGAAGTGGATTGGGGAACAGAATGGACCCACAGTGTTTTGGGCTGAGGGTGTTGGGCCTCGTGTTGGTAATACCCTGTATCGAGCATCGCTTGATAGCGTGGCGGCGAATCTCTTGCCCGGCGTGGATGACAAGGAAGCGATGAAGGAGCTCCTCCACGAGGTACTTACAGCGACCACCGCCGTTCTTGAGTTCTTTGAGCGCGCGATTGCCGGGTACCTTCACTCGGTTGGCGCGGTGATAGTCGAAGAGTAGGGCGGGGAGCAGGCATTGCGCCCAGACTCGCGTACACGACTCGAGGCGTTCGTTGCGCTCATCGAGAAGGTTGAACAGTA
>Ga0307505_10002738_pt1 | contig 11857 bp, 6 predicted proteins | sample 23_S_MG_FD_202183 | JGI IMG/M metagenome (GOLD analysis project Ga0307505, IMG submission 202183) | Soil microbial communities from Populus trichocarpa stands in riparian zone in the Pacific Northwest, United States - 23_S | ecosystem: Environmental > Terrestrial > Soil > Riparian zone > Trees...
ACGTCTGCGAAGACCTCGAGAAGCAGGGCTATCGCGTCACCTATCTGCCGGTTTACGAAGACGGCGTCGTGCGGATCGAGGACGTCCTTGCGGCGATCAACGACGAAACGGTACTGATCTCGATAATGGCCGCGAACAATGAGATCGGTACGCTGCAGCCGATCGAAGAGATCGGGAAAATTGTCAAAGAGCTGAGAGCCGGAGGCCGCAAGATCTGGTTCCACACCGACGCGGTTCAGGCGGCGGGAAAAGTGCCGATCAACGTCGAAGAGATCGGCTGCGACATGCTCTCGATGTCGGCACACAAGCTGTACGCACCTAAGGGCGTCGGAGCGTTGTACGTCCGACGAGGCGTCAGACTGCATCCGCAGAACATCGGCGGGCATCAGGAACGCGAACGCCGCGGCGGCACGGAATCCGTACCGAACATCGTCGCGTTCGGCAAGGCGTGCGAGCTGGCCGCTGACGAAATGAATCGCGAGTCCGAAGCTCTCGGTAAACTTCGCGACGATCTGGAAACCCGAGTCGGCGAGATGATCCCGGACATCATCTTCAACGGCGACCGCGACCGTCGCCTGCCGAACATCTCGAACATCTCGTTTCGCTCCGTCGAGGGCGAGGGCCTGCTCATCAACCTCGATATGCATGGCATCGCCGTCTCGACCGGCTCGGCCTGCTCGTCCGGTACACTCGAACCGTCACCCATCATCCGAGCCCTCTGCGGAAGCCCGCACGAAGTAAGGGCATCCTCCGAGTCAACTGACGTGGAAGACCGAGCCCGCGGAGCCATCCGCTTCTCCCTCGGCCGCACCAACACCGCCGCCGACATCGACCGCCTCCTCGAAGTCCTGCCAACCTCCGTCGAGAACCTCCGCCGTCTGGCACCGGCCAATGCCCGCGCTTAGTAAATCTCGCGGTTAGGAAAGTGTCGCCATTAAGCCAAGCTATCGCAACACTTACGCCAATTTACCCGAAACACGTGTCCCGCACCGTCCCACGAAGTGCGTGGGACACGCAACCGATAGCAGCGATTGAGGTTACAACGTTTTCCACAGGCGACATCGGCGTTTTTGAAAAACTTTTTTCGGCCGAGATTTGTCAACCTATTTCAGGACGAACTGCTGTCCCATTTTCCTGTCCCACCGCGCGCGCACCCCGTTATTTTTTTTAAAAGAACAAACCCGGCCGAAGATCGACCGGGCCCGAGGATTGTCCTATATGCAGGACGACGTGTCAAGAATTTTCACGCCTCGTAGAAGCGAACGCCGGGAGATAATCTCGCGAGCATTTCATATCAAAGCACTGAATTCGCCTCTTTCAAAATACGAGGATTCGTACTGAACTTCAGTTTCTGCAATTCGCTTTTAGCCTTTTCGTATTGCTGCGTCGCTCGATAGTACCTTGCAAGGTGAAGGATTGCGTAATCCCCGTAAATACTGTCGCCGTACTTGCTCACGAACTCTTCCAGGAGCGTTTTGCCCGCACTGTTCTTAGTATGTACGTTCCACGTAAACAAAACGGGAAGTGTCTGATGGGATTTATTCTTCAGTATGAAGTCGAATGCCTCTCTGTCTTTTCCCTCGGGTTCGGCAATGGTGATCTCGACAGAGTTCGACTCAATGACGAGCCATCGGATCGAGGAACCGCCAACCTTATCACGTATGTCCCTGCGCGAGGGAATACTTCGTCAAGGCGCGTATCGAAAGTAAGTTCTTCTTCGACTCCTTTCGTCGATTGGAAGGTAACCGGAAAACGAGGCCCAAAACCAGTCCGAAGACTCGAAAGCTGGTTTGATGACTCACTGTCCTCGTCCGATTTGACTATCACAATACCGTTGCTCGCAAAGTTAGGAATAATCGTAGTTAACGGAGCATCTGTCTCATTAGTAAAGTTGCACGTCAGGACAACTGGTTCCAACTGTAGGTACTCGTTCCGATCGACTGCTATCCGGAGCGACATCTTCGGATTAATTGTGGCTTGCGACTTCCCGTCACTCGTCTGAGCAAATGCTGGTGCTGCCAGGGCGACTAATGCCAGCAAGAACATCGCGAAAACCACAAAACGCTTACTGGAATTTAAGCTGTTCATATATCTATTCTATCTCGTCAGATGCAGCGGGACGCGAGACGGTTTCCGGGCCGTCTAATCAAACATAATGCCTATCAAACAAAAACAGCCTTCGCGATCGCTCGAGAAGGCTGTCTAACGGTGTGGTAACTTGTTCCAGCGAACAAGCCGGTTCCGGAAATTCTTACTTAGTCACCGATGATGATCCCGGTGCGGTCGCCGATGATGATCCCACAGGTGTCCTGCGAGGTGCGGTCGCCGATGATGATACCGGTACGGTCGCCGATGATGATGCCCATGCGGTCACCGATGATAATGCCGGTCTTGACGAATCCGACTGCTTCTTCGATCACGCCCTTGAACGTAAGTTCCGTCTTGGACTCGCACGAGTTAGTGTCTTTGGTTGACGAGGACCGGTCGCCGATGATGATTCCTGCGTTCGCCGCGGTTGCTCCGAAAAGCAGCGTTGCCAGCATAAGCGTGGTTGGGATGTAGCCTCTTAGTTTAGTCATTTCTCTTCTCCAGTTGTCTTTTCAGTATTGGAAGCCTGCCGCTTCCTGCGTGATGGTCTATTTCAATAGCCGTGCCACTGATTTCTGGAGAACCGAAATAATTGATAACTGTCGTGTTTTCAATGGTTTATGAGGACTAATAACCCACCGCCGAGAGCTTCGATACCGCCTCTGAAGTGTGTATACTCAGTAGCCATAGTTGTGAGTCGTGGGGTTAAACTATTGCACACACAGCCACTTAGCGAATCGGATATTTGCTATACACTCGAATTTGTTTACAAAGTATCCATTTTCGAGCAAGAAACTTGGTGATTTTGACGTTAAAGAATGTTATACTCATGCAGATTCTTGCGCCCCACGCAGTAATCACCCTTTCGAATGCAAACCGCCAGCCGTCTCCCGGAAATGTTCCGACTTCACCCGACCGAACAGTACAAGGTAACTGTGATCGCGCTCGGGGCGGCTTCTCTGGCGTTTGCTCTGATCACGTTTCCGACCGCGTCGCTCGGGCTTGGATTCGTAGCCATCCTTCTTTTCTCGCTATTCATTGCACCTCGGATGACGCTGACCGTCCCGCGGTCCAGCCTCTATGTAAGCTTTTCCGACGCAGTCGTTTTCTTCACGTTCCTCGTGTATGGCGGGCAAATGGCGATCATCGTCGCGTTTGTCGAGACCCTTGCCAACTGCATCTACCTGAAGCGAAACAGCGGGCTCTCGGGCAAATGGGTCTTGCAGTGGAATTCCGCACTCGGGGCGGTCGTCGCAACGGTTGTTTTCGGGGTGTACTCGCTGCTGCCGTACGGATTCGGCAGAGAGTTGGCGTTGACCGATACTCGCGACCTGATCCTTGCTCTTGGCGTTCTTTCGATCACCCATTTTCTTGCCACGTCGCTCTTTGCGTCGCTGTATCAGCGCGTCAAGAGTGATGCAACCGGCCTCTGGACCATCTGGAAGCGCGAATGCCTGTCGACATCGATGGCTCAGCTAACCGGAGCGGGCCTCGCCGGCGTGATCTATAAGCTGATCAATTACGCCGACCCGATCGTGATGGTCGTGGCGGCGGCGGCGTTAGGGATCTTGTATTTGAGCTACCGGCAGTCGATCGGCGAGATCAACTCCGCGTTCGATCAGGTCGAGGAAGCCGAACGCCAAAAGGCCGAGACAGAACGGTCGCGTCGTGTCGAAGCCGAAGAGTTTGCCGGCCAGCTCGGCGTTGCTCTGGCGAAAGAAGAAAAGGCGAACAAAGCCCTGCGGAAGAGCGAACGCGACTTTGCACACGCGGCTATGCACGATTCGCTGACGGGGCTCGCGAACCGCAAGCATTTCGGCGATGTCCTGCGCCGTCTGATCGCGGAGTACAAGCTCGATCCCAAGAACGAATTTCAGGTCCTGTTCCTCGACATCCGCAGCTTTAAAAACATCAACGACACGCTCGGCCACACGATCGGCGATAAGGTGCTCACGATCGCGGCTAAGCGGTTCGTGCGGATGCTGGATGTAAAAGACACGGTCGCCCGCATCGGCGGAGACGAATTCGCGATCATCCTGCGCGGGCTCGGATCGACCTCGAAGGCCGAGAAGGTAGCACGCCGGATCTATCAGAACATCACCCAGCCATTCAGCCTGAGCGGCAACAGCATCACGGTCGATATCAACATCGGTATCGCTCCGTGCGATGTAGAGTACGACACGCCCGAAGAGATCCTTCGCGACGCCGACATCGCGATGCACTACGCAAAGGAAAAGGGCAACGGTCTCGCGGTCTTTACAAAGGAGCTTCGCGAACGTTTCCTCGAACGCGTGCGGCTTGAGATGGACCTGCGGTATGCGGTGGATCGCAACGAGCTTGCCCTGCACTACCAGCCGATCATCGATCTCTCGGACGGCCGCCTCGTCGGCTTCGAGGCACTGCTTCGCTGGTATCACAGCGAGTTAGGAATGATACCGCCGAACAAATTCATCTCCATCGCCGAAGATTCAGGACTGATCAAGCCGATTACCGTCTGGATCCTGGCAGAGGCTTCACGTCAGCTCTCGAAATGGCAGGCGCTGGCACCCGATTACGGTTCGCTGATGGTCAGCATCAACATCTCAGGCAAGCACCTCGGCAACAACGACCTCATTCACGATGTCGAGCGGGCTCTGGAACTGACCCGTCTCGATCCGGCCGGGCTCAAACTCGAGATCACCGAAAGTGCTGCGATGGAAAACCCCGAACACACGGTCACGATGCTCAATAACCTCAAAGAACTCGGGGTCCAGCTCAGCATCGACGATTTCGGCACCGGCTATTCTTCGCTCAGCCATCTGCACAAGCTTCCGTTCGACACGCTGAAGATCGACCGCTCGTTCGTTTCGAGCGTCGGCGAAAGCGGCGAGAATTCAGAGATCCTGCAGACCATCATCTCGCTCGCAAAGAACCTGAAGATGCGCGTCGTCGCCGAAGGCATCGAAACCGAAGCGCAGCTTCGCGTCCTGCAAAACCTCGGCTGCGACTTTGGCCAGGGCTACCTGATGGCCAAACCCAAAGGCCGCGAAGAGACCGAAAAACTCCTCTACCAGCGCCCATCCTGGCTGCCCGAAGCCGAGCTTGTCGAGTACGATCAACGCACTATCGAATCACCCGCAGACGCTCATCTGCCGGTATTCTGATCTGGTAACCCCCCGAGATCCGGTGGAGCGCGCTATTGGTGGATCGGGAAAACTACTTCATCTTAATGGTTACCGGTTTGCGGCCGGCAACGAGACGAAATCCTGTGTAAGTCGATCGGTTTGCGGGCGGGCTAAAGAAATGGTCGGCAGACCGAAGGCCTTCACCGCCGTCATTCCATGAGCCTCCGCGTTGGATTCGCTGGGATGCATCACCGCGGGTCAGGTTCGCGGAGCCGTCCGTCGGCAGACCCGTCTGACCATCCGACCAAATGTCCTCGACCCATTCGGACACGTTTCCGTGCATATCGTATAAACCCCATGCATTCGGCTTGTAGCTTCCGACACTCGTAGTTCGCTCAAGATATTTTCCCTTCGAGCCCTTTCCATACGGCCGCGTACCGTCAAAGTTCGCCTGACTTGATGACAGGCTGCTTCCGTCGCCGAGGCCGAAGGGAGTCGCATTTCCGGCCCGTGACGCATATTCCCATTCCGCCTCGCTCGGCAAGCGATATGTATATCCGTCGTTCTGCGAATTGAGTTTATCGATAAATCCTTTTGCGTCATTCCAGGAAATCCTAACGACGGGCTGCTTTTCGCTCGTCAAGAACTTTGCGTCCAGCCCGGTTTTCATTCCTTCCGGAAGATCACCCATCAGCTTCTTCCAGTGTGCGATGGTCACTTCATGTTTACCCAGGTAGAACTCGTAGCCGATCGTTACTCGCCGCTGAACTTCGTCGGAACTCCTGCCCGATTCGCTTGCCGGCGATCCCATCGTGAACGAACCCGATGGGACCCGAACGAACTCCATTCCCATCGAGTTCTTCACGGACTTCGGTGTCGTTTGCGACCTAACATTCCAAACACAGATACTCGCAACGAGAAGTAGCAGGGTTGAATTTACGATAAAAGATATTCGTCTTCGCATGATCAAGAACTCCCTCGTCAAAACGTCAGATAAAAGTAACTGTTGCCAGCCTTTGGTGCTGGAATGGATCGAAGGTTTACTTTCCTTTCCTGCGGGCCTGAACATGCATATGCCTGAACGGTTCCGGCAGAGTTAGGTGCGAACTGGTTCGTGGTAAAAGGCAGCGATTCGGTTACACAACCGTCGTGCCCTCCAGGTTTGCCCCTCCAAACGAGCGGTTTATTCCCCTTCGTGCGAGCGTAATAGAAGAGCCTAGGCAGAGTTCCGTATTCGACCTGCCACGTTTCAAAGAGCATGCTGCTGATCGGAAACTCAACGCATGATCCCTTTTTCACGCTCCACCAACCTTCGGTAGCCGTAATACGTATTGTTCGGAATCCAAGAGCCAGCAGGATCGGCTGGGTATATTGCTTATTACAAACCTTCAGGATGTATCTCGTGCCGCCGGCCACATCATCACTGAATTCAACGTCTCCTCTCGAGCCTTCGATGGAGACATACCTTGTATGTCCGGGCATTCGCCGCATGCCGAGAACTTTGTCGATCAGTTGCGGCTTGTAAAGCTTTACGTGCAGGTCTTCCTTGTCGGTACGATTCCACGTAACCCTTTGCTTGCTTTGCAGCCTATAGCATCCCAAAGGAAAGACCTTAACGGTTTCGGTGCCATGGCGACGATCACGTTCAACTCTATGAAAGCAGATCTTTCGTTCCTCCCTAGAAAAGTTAACGATCTCCACCTTGTTGCCCTTCTGCCCAAATGTGGCCTGAGTCGAGATCACGGCTAGGAGCGACGCTGTTAGCACCCCGAGAATATTCATTTTCTTCATGTCGGTCCTCCTTCCGGCGTTGTCCGAGGTGGGGCTCAGTCTACGGATCGTTTCGCGGGAAAATTTAATGGTGAGTAAAATGCACTCGGGGAAGAGCTACCAATAGAACGGCCTGCCCTGAAGAAATTGCGCCCTAACGCTAACATAGTTCTCCGAGCCTGCAAAACTTTTTTCGCGAACGTAGGCGGGCGTTCTGAGCGCCAGAACAAACGGGCCAGCTTCACAGCAGACCCTTTATCCGAACAACCCGCACGCATTGTGTCAGCCTCCGCGTCGTACGCTTATTTGTGATTCGTGTATCTCCTGCAGACTTCTGACCGTCACATGGTCCTGCGATTTCTTCGTCGCGATCGCCTCGACCAGTGCTTCGGCACCGGTAATTGTGGTGACGCAGGGGACGTTGAATTGAAGCGCGGCCTTGCGGATAGCCTTCTCGTCGAAGTGCGAGACCTTTCCGAGAGGCGTGTTGATGATCAGGGCGATGTCACCCTGACGGATGAGGTCTGCGATGTTGGGGCGGCCTTCGTTGACCTTGAAAACACTCTCGCATTCGAGACCGACCTCGTGAAGTCGTGTTGCCGTGCCGTAGGTCGCGACGAGATCGAAGCCAAGTTTGTTCAGGCGGCGGGCTAGAATAACGGCCTGGCCTTTGTCGGCGTTTGTTACTGAAATGAACGCCTTTCCGGACAGCGGTAATTTCAGCCCGGCGCCTTCCATCGCTTTGCCATAGGCCTCGCCAAACGTCGAGCCCACACCCATAACTTCACCGGTCGAGTGCATCTCAGGCCCGAGAATAGGATCGACGCCCGCGAACTTCTTGAACGGAAACACGGGCGATTTCACGAAGATCTGCGGAACATGAAGCAGATCGGGCAGATCGAAGTCGGCGAGTTTCTTGTGGCCGGCCATGACTAGCGACGCGATCTTTGCGATCGGCACACCGGTGGCCTTCGCAACGAACGGGACGGTCCGCGACGCACGCGGATTCACTTCAAGAACATATACGCGGTCGTTCTGGATCGCGTATTGGATGTTCATCAATCCCTTAACCTTCAATCCTTTCGCCAGCAAGCTCGTGTAGTGCTGGATGGTTTCGAGATGCTCGACCGGGATCTTCTGTGCCGGCAGAACGCTCGATGAATCGCCGGAGTGGATCCCGGCTTCTTCGATATGTTCCTGAATGCCGGCGATGACGACCGTCTCTTCATCGGCCAACGCATCGACATCGATCTCGCCAGCGCGTTCGAGGAACTTATCGATCAGGATCGGCTTCTCTGGTGAGGCATCGACGGCCGTCCGCATATATTCATCGAGCGACGCCTGATCGTAAACGATCGCCATCGCGCGCCCGCCAAGCACAAAACTCGGCCGCACGACGACCGGGTAACCGACCTCTGCCGCGATCTCTTTCGCCTCTTCTGGCGAGGTCGCCGTTCCGTTCGGCGGCTGCGGGATGTTTAGGTCTTTGAGCAACGCCGAGAAGCGTTTGCGGTCTTCTGCGAGGTCGATCGAATCGGGCGAGGTGCCGATGATCGGCACACCTGCGGCGTGGAGCTTGTCCGCCAAATTCAGTGGCGTCTGCCCGCCGAACTGCACGATCACTCCTTCCGGCTTCTCAACATCGACGATGTTCATCACGTCTTCGAACGTCAGCGGTTCGAAGTAGAGACGGTCGGACGTGTCGTAATCGGTCGAGACGGTCTCCGGATTACAGTTGACCATGATGGTCTCGAAATCGGCGTCGCGCAACGCAAACGAGGCATGACAGCAGCAGTAATCGAACTCAATTCCCTGTCCGATCCGGTTTGGCCCTGAGCCGAGGATCATTATCTTGCGGCGCTCGGTCGGCTCTGCTTCGCACTCTTCTTCGTACGTCGAATACATGTACGGCGTGAACGATTCGAACTCGGCTCCGCATGTATCGACTCGCTTGTAAACCGGCGTGACCCCGGTCTCTTTCCGATGGTCACGAACCTCAAGCTCGCCCGCACCGGTAAGGAATGAAAGACGGCGATCGGACAAGCCAAACTCTTTCGCGGTTCGAAGTTCATCCTCGGAATAGTTCGCCAATTCCTTTCCTGCGAGCGTCTCTTGAAACTCCATCACCTGCGAGAGCTGGTCGAGATACCATGGATCGATCTTGGTGAGCCGATGTACCTCGTCGATCGTGTAGCCGCTCTGAAGTGCGTAGGTGATATACGAGAATCGCTGCGAGTTTGGCCGTGCGAGTTTTCGTTGAAGCTCTTCATCCGGCACATCGACCAATCGCAATGGCTTCACGGCTTCGAGCGATCGCAGCCCCTTGAACAGCGATTCCTTGAACGTGCGCCCGATCGCCATCACCTCGCCGACCGATTTCATCTGCGTTCCGAGTACGTCTTCAGCCCCGGGAAACTTCTCGAACGCCCACTTCGGGATCTTTGTTACGACGTAATCGATGGTCGGTTCGAACGATGCAGGTGTTTTCTTGGTGATGTCGTTCGGGATCTCGTCAAGGGTGTATCCGACCGCGAGTTTCGCCGCGATCTTCGCGATCGGAAATCCCGTCGCCTTTGACGCGAGCGCCGACGAGCGCGATACGCGCGGGTTCATCTCAATTATGCGAACCGCTCCGTCAACCGGGTTCACCGCAAACTGGATATTCGAACCGCCCGTCTCAACGCCGACCTTGCGGATGCACTTGATCGACATGTCGCGGAGGTTCTGGTACTCGACGTCGGTCAGCGTTTGAGCAGGAGCGACCGTTATCGAATCGCCCGTGTGAACACCCATCGGGTCGAAATTCTCGATCGAGCAGATAATGACGACGTTGTCGTTCAGGTCGCGCATCACCTCGAGCTCGTATTCCTTCCATCCGAGGATCGATTCTTCGACCAGTATCTGGGATACCGGCGAAGCTGCGAGCCCGCCTTTCGCTATCTCTTCAAACTCTTCAGGGTTGTAAGCCGTGCCGCCGCCGGTTCCGCCGAGCGTGAACGCCGGCCGGATGATCGCCGGATAGCCGGTATCCTCAACTACTTTCTGAGCCTCTTCCCACGTGTGCGCAAATCCGCCCTTGGCCGAAGGTATGCCGACCTCGTCCATCGCCTTCTTGAAAAGCTCGCGGTCCTCGCCGACCTTGATCGCGTCGATATTCGCCCCGATCAGCTTGACGCCATACTTGTCGAGAATCCCCTGCTCGTAAAGCTCTACGGAAAGATTCAGCCCCGTCTGTCCGCCCACTGTCGGCAGCAACGCATCAGGCCGCTCCTTCTCGATGATCGCGGTCACCGTCTCCAGCGTCAGCGGCTCGACATATGTCCTGTCGGCGATCTCCGGATCGGTCATGATCGTGGCCGGGTTTGAATTCACCAGCACGACCTCATACCCTTCATCCTTCAACGCCCGACAGGCCTGCGTTCCCGAATAGTCGAACTCGCAAGCCTGCCCAATAACAATAGGCCCTGAACCAATGATCAGGATCTTCTTAATATCTGTCCGTTTCGGCATCGTCTCCCGCGTTGTTTACAAACGGTTAGTATACGCGATAGCCCCGACTCGATAAAATCCGGCACCACCCTGCAAGATTCCGGCGAAAAAATCATTTACTTTCAAGGAATACCTGATGTATCTTTCTTGCGTTCACTCAAACATCAATATCGGGAGAATCTTCCAATGAATACCGGTACGCCTAAACCTTGGACCGTTATGGTCTACTTCGCGGGCGATAATAACCTGACCACGGACATGGCCAGAGCCCTTGAGGAGATCGTTAGATCCCCTCATAACCCTTATCTGAATATTTATGTCTATTTCGACAGCCTCTCGCGCGATGTTCCGACACTTTATTGCGACCTGAACGAAGCGGATAACAAAAAGCGAAAAGTCCGGTATTTCCGGTCACACAAGGTAAGGCCGAAGCTCATTGAACGCGAGCGACTCTTCAACGAGAATTCGGCTTCGATGAACAACATCATTAATTTTGTCCACTGGTGTGTTCAGCGAGATCGGCCCGCCGGAACCCCGAATCCGCCCGATCGGGAATACGCGATGGTCTTCTCGGGACATTCGTTCGGCTTTCTGGATTGGGGACTTTTTAAGGACACCAACTCCGACTACTACATGACACTCAGCAAGCTTAGATGGCTGTTCGAACGCATCACCTATCCGAAGGACAGGCTTGAAGCGATCGCTCAAGCCGAGCAGGAAGAGGAGCGTGAGTATGCTGAACGCAACGAACTGCCTTACAGCTGTTGGAGTAAGGAAAAATTGAAGGAGCGAACAACGCCGGTGATCGGAAAACAGATCACGCTCCTGGGATTCGATAGTTGCGAAATGGGCACGCTAGAGATCGCGAGTCAGTTCAAAGGCCTAACCAGAACTCTCGTCGCCTCTGCCGGCAGCGTGCCGAACGCCGGGTGGAACTATGCAGAGGTCCTGGCTCGCACGATACTAAGCGATAACGCGAAGTTTGTTAAAGATAACCCGGAACTACTCGCGGTTCTTTTCGTTGAGGGGTTCATTAAGCAACAAAGCTCTTTCGCCCTTGCAGACAAATCGGTCGATCTCGCGGCCTGGGATATAGACGAGCTCTCAAAGGTGGAGACCGAATTTGCCCGGCTCTGCGACGATTTGATCGCGTGCTTTACCGGCGGTGGCAACGTCGCGCATCACCAGATGCGGCGATTGCTCTCACACGTACATTTTCAATGTCAGACTTATCTCCTGGAGCAGCACATCGATCTAGGAGACTTATGTAAACTCTTGATACAGGAGATCGATCTGCTTAAGGTTGAGGTCCCGGTCGCAAAGATCAGCGAGATCCTCGAGGTCCGAGCGTCTTGTCGTCGAGTTCTTAAAGCGATCGATAAGTGCATATTGCTGTCCGGCTTTTC
>Ga0307505_10002739_pt1 | contig 11857 bp, 2 predicted proteins | sample 23_S_MG_FD_202183 | JGI IMG/M metagenome (GOLD analysis project Ga0307505, IMG submission 202183) | Soil microbial communities from Populus trichocarpa stands in riparian zone in the Pacific Northwest, United States - 23_S | ecosystem: Environmental > Terrestrial > Soil > Riparian zone > Trees...
ACTCGACTTCCGATCGTTCGAGCAGGGATTTTAAAGTGTCGAGGCCCGAAACCAGCAATAGCGCTTGTCCGTTTCGGAGGTCGGAGTTACATTTCCTCCGAGGCAAATGCGGAGGTGGAACTACTTACTCATTTTGCCGCGTCTCGCCTGAAGTCTGTCCGATGTACCGGTTTTCGAAACGACAAGGAAGCCACAAACGCGACACATCAAGTGTTCGCCGATGAAGTAGCGCAAGGATGCGCCTGCTTTAGACGGGGAAGGGCTGTGTACGTGTCGTTTCACAAACGTGAGCATATGAGGGCGTTGTTTGAAATGATTCATTGAGAAAGGTTCTACGAAATGACCTCCAGTTCGAGCTCCCCGACGCGTGGGCGATGTCAATCGGCCACGTACATCACTGCCGTAATTCTGCTGCTTTTCGCATGTTCAACATTGGGATTTTTCGCGTCGCCGATTGTGGCGGCGGAATCTCCTGTTGGTGAGCGTGTGAACATTGGCACAGCGGATGATCCGTATTTCATCGATGACGTCGTGCAGCTCGATGCCATGAAGGCATCGGCGATTGCGCAGTCGTCGATGGCGGCTGCGATCAACGTCGTTCGGCTCAATACCTGGGTCACCGGCTTGACGCATGCCTCTGCAGCGGGAGTGAACCGTGTGAACGTCTTTGTGGTCGCGTACGAGAACGGATCGGACGTCGCAGTAAGCAACGTCACCTTCGGGGGTCAGGCCCTCACCCGAATCGGTGGCGCAATCAACAGCTCGGGAACGCGAGAGCGGACGGAAATCTGGTACTTGGACGAGGCGGGTATAGTTGCCGCCGGTAGCTCGACATATGTCGTGACTTGGGGCGGTTCGGCTCCGACCAGCCCGAAGTACTCATCCGCGACTTTTGGCAACGTCGATCAGGCGTCACCAATTGTCGACCACGCCGGAAATTCAGACAATGACGGATCGCCGAATCCGATGACGACCACGGTGACCGTTGTCGCCGGTGGAATGTCGCTCAGCGGAATTATGAACGGCAACACGGGTTCGTTCACTTGGAACAACAGTTACATCGAAGGGACCGATCAGAGCGGCAGCTCAAGCAACCTGTCTGTTGCGGATCGTTCAGAAGCAATCGCGGGTAGCGCTACGCCGAGTGCAACGCACAGCAGCGCGACCCGTCGCTCAATGTACTCCGCGTCTTTGCGTCCTGCCGCAAGTGCCGGGACCCTCGACTCGATTAATATCGGCCAGATCGACCCGAGTCTCTTCCCACAGATCTGCGCTTACTTTGAGGCCCTGGATGCCGGTGGAAATCCGGTCGGCGGCTTGACAGCGGACAGTATCTGCGTATACCAGGATAGCATTCGTCTCAATGTCTTCAGTATCGAGCAGTTAACGGTTGATTCGTGCAACACGGCGACCTGCTTGGTGATCGATGTTTCGGGAAGTATGTCGGGCGCCAACATGACCGCTGCCAAGGCTGCGGCCTCCGGATTCGTTCGCAACATGGACACGTTTGACCGTGCGGCTATTGTCAAGTTTTCAAGCTGCTATACCGTAGTGCAGGGCTTCACAAGTGACACGACGGTATTGTTGAGCGCGATTGCTGGTCTCGCTGCCGGTGGAACAACGGCGCACTTTGACGGAGTGTGGGCCGGTGTCGGCCTAACGATCCCTGAGTTGGGCAGCAAAGCAGTCATCAACCTCACCGACGGTTTGGAAAATGCGTCGAGCGGTTGCGGCGGCGCAGGAACTCCGGACGGTTTGGGCGACGGATTCTCCGATGATTCGACACTCATAGTGAATTTGGCACTGGGAGCCGGTATTCCAATCTATAGCATCACGCTCGGCTCCGGTTTTGATCCTCAGTACGCACAGAAACTGGCGTTTGCTACCGGCGGCGCGTACTTCCATGCGCCCAGCCCTGCTCAATTGGATGGCATTTACGAGCAGATCAAAGAGCGCCTCTGCACGCGCTACAAAGTTTGCTACACCAGTCCCGACACGATCCAGAACGGTGACTGTCATGACGTCATCATCTGTCAGCAGTCGATGCCGGATGTTTGCGTGAATTGTGACACTGCCGAGTATTGCGAGAAGGCGCCGCCGGTCATCGTGCGCACGCCTCCAACGATCGCGTTGGATAATTCCTGTCAGATGTGGAACACTTCAGTGCAGTTGTGCGCCTATGTCACGGACGAAGACACGCCTTTAAATGCTTTGATCGTGACGATGTTCTATCGTCCGGGTAATGTTGGATCATTCACGTCGGTTCCGACGACACGCACGGACAGCACATTCTGCGCGAATGTGCCGGCGAGTGCTTTGGTTTGCGGGGGCGACAGCATTCAGTATTACTTCACGGCATCGGATGGCTCGGTCACCGTGGCGAGCCCTTCAAATGCGCCGGCTGGACACCATGCCTTCCCGATTTGTCCGAACTTGCCACCGATTTGTAACATTCCGAACGACACGACGATCACTCAGTGCACTCCCACGCAGGTGTGCTTACCGGTCAGCGCGACCGATCCGAACGGTAATCTGACCGGCTGTGTTAAGATGTCCGGCCCCGGGACGCTGCTTGGTGGACAGTGGTGCTATACGCCCGCTGGCAGTGAGACTGTCAACGTGACGATCCGTTGCACCGACGCTTGCGGCCTCTTCTGCGAAGAAAGCTTTAGTGTCACCTTTGCGGTCAATGCCGCGCCCGTTTGCAACGCGATTAACGACACTACGGTGTTCCAATGCACGCCGGCCCAGTTCTGTCGTCCGGTTGGAGCAGTTGATCCCAACGGCAATCTTGTCGGATGTGCCGTTCAGACTGGCCCAGGCACAGTGTCTGGCAGTAACTGGTGCTATACACCAGCCGGAGACGAGGTTGTCAGCGTCACAATCCGGTGCACCGATGCCTGCGGAGCTTTCTGCGATGAGACATTCCAAGTCACATTCCAGATCAATGACGCTCCGGCTTGCACCCCTATTAATGACACAACGTACTTCCAGTGCGCCCCGGCCCAAGTGTGCCGACCCGTTGGCGCGACCGATGCGAACGGCAACTTCTCAAGCTGTTCCGTTCTCACCGGCCCCGGAACTGTGTCCGGCGGCAACTGGTGCTATACGCCAGTCGGTGACGAGACGGTGAATGTCACGATTCGCTGCTCGGATGCATGCGGCGCATTCTGTGACGAGTCGTTTAGTGTGACCTTCAATATCAATGAAGCGCCGGTGTGCAATGCGATCAGCGATACGACGTATTTCCAATGCGCGCCAACGCAAGTCTGTCGTCCGGTGGGAGCGACTGACGCTGACGGCAACTTCACCAGCTGTGCCGTTGTTTCCGGCCCCGGATCCGTTTCGGGCGGCAACTGGTGTTACACCCCGGTCGGTGATGAGACTGTAAACGTCACTATTCGTTGCAGCGACGCCTGCGGGGCGTTCTGTGACGAGACCTTTAGTGTCACATTCCAGATCAATGAAGCGCCGGTGTGCACGTCTGTTCCGGATACGTCATTCTTCCAGTGCTCCCCGGCCCAGGTTTGTCTCCCAGTTTCGGCAAGCGATGCTGACGGTAATTTCAGCAGCTGTGCCATCATTAACGGCCCCGGCACGCTGTCCGCGGGCAACTGGTGTTACACGCCAGTGGGTGATGAGACGGTCAATGTCACAGTGCGCTGCACAGATGCCTGCGGTGCGTTCTGCGACGAGTCGTTCAGCGTCACATTTACGATCAACGACGCTCCGTCGTGTGCTGCTGTCAGCGACACGACGTACTTCCAGTGTGCTCCGACTGAAGTCTGCCGACCGGTTTCGGCGAGTGACGTGAACGGCAACTTTACAAGCTGCGCGGTAATCAGCGGCCCCGGTGTTGTGTCAGGCGGCAATTGGTGCTACACGCCAGTTGGTGACGAGACAGTCAACGTCACGATTCGGTGCTCGGATGCGTGCGGCGCGTTCTGTGACGAGTCGTTCAGCGTGACGTTCCAAATCAACGATGCCCCGGCCTGCGCGCCCGTGAATGACACGACATACTTCCAATGCGCTCCTACTCAGGTTTGCCGGGCGGTGTCGGCGACTGATGCCAATGGCAATCTCTCCGGTTGCGCAGTCCTTAGCGGCCCGGGGTCAGTCTCCGGCGGTAACTGGTGCTACACGCCTGCTGGCGATGAGACAGTCAATGTGACCATTCGTTGCACCGACGCTTGCGGCGCCTTCTGCGATGAATCATTCAGCGTGACCTTCGTTATTAATGATGCGCCTGTGTGCAGCACGCCGAATGACACGACGTACTTCCAGTGCGCGTTCGCGCAAGTCTGCTTGCCGGTTTCAGGGTCCGACGCAAACGGCAATCTGACCGGATGTGCGATCGTGAATGGGCCGGGCTCATTGTCCGGTGGCAATTGGTGTTACACGCCGGTGGCTGAAGGTACAGTGGATGTGACGGTCCGTTGCACGGACGCCTGCGGAGCATTCTGCGAGGAAACATTCAGCGTTACATTCCAGCTCAACGAGGCGCCAGTCTGCAATGTCCCCAACGACACGGCATTCTTCCAGTGCACCCCGACTCAGGTGTGTCTGCCGGTATCTGCAACCGATGCCGATGGCAACTTCAGCAGCTGCGCGGTTCTCTCGGGCCCCGGCTCAGTCTCCGGTGGAAACTGGTGCTATACGCCATCGGGTGATGAAACGGTCAACGTGACTATCCGTTGCGCTGACGTCTGCGGAGCGTTTTGTGATGCGACGTTTAGTGTTGATTTCGATGTGAATGAGGCACCGATGATCAATCTCGGGCCGGATCAGAATATCGCCCAGAACTTCGACGGAGACACCGTTTGCCTTCCGTATTCAGTCAGCGATCCAGAGGGTCTTGCGGGGTTAACAGAAGCTCTCGAGAGTAGCGATCTCAACATCTACTACATCGACACCGCAGCAAATCAAGTTTGCTTCGTTCCTGATGCCGGCGGAAATTTCTCGATCGTCGGCAGCGTGACTGATGCGTGTGGTGCGATAGACTACGACACTGTATTCATTCTGATCGTAGAGTTCCCGCCACCGTTCTGTAATATTCCGGGAGACACATCACTCGTACAGTGTACTCCCACAGAAATATGCCTCGGCCCGATTTACTCCACGAGCTTGCATGGTCCAACTGTGTGCAGCGTCTTCGACGGTCCAGGAACTATCGGCTCGGACAGCATGTGGTGTTACACGCCAACGGGTGATACCACCTTCACTGTTACAATTCGTTGCTATGACACGCTGGGTAATTTCTGTCCCGGTCAATTCACCGTCACGGTCGACATTAACGACGAGCCGGTTTGCAACATCCCGAACGACACGACGATCTACCAGTGCGATCCGACTGAAATCTGCCTGCCAGTCTCGGCAACTGATGTGAATGCCAACTTGGACAACTGCGAAGTTGTCGCGGGTGTCGGTGAAGTCATCGGTGGTGTCTGGTGTTACACGCCGGGGGGCGGCGGCGACAAGAGTGTCGATTTCCCGGTGACGATCCGTTGCACGGACTCTTGCGGTGAATTCTGCGAAGCGAGCTTCACGGTGACTGTGGTGCAAAACGAAGCGCCGGTCTGCTCGGTTCCGATCGACACCACGATATTCTTGTGTGCTCCGGTATCGGTTTGCCTGCCTGTTTCGGCCAGTGATGTCGATGGCAATTTGGAAAGTTGTTCAATCATTGCAGGGCCAGGCACGCTCAATGGCAACTGGTGTTACACCCCGAGTGGTGACGAGACAGTCAATGTGACGATCGAATGCGTCGACTCGTGCGGATACACCTGCGAGCAGACATTTAGCGTGACGTTTGTCATCAACGACGCACCCGTCTGTAGTGTGCCGAATGATACGACGATCTTCCAGTGTGCTGCGGCTCAGGTCTGTCTCCCTGTTTCCGCAACGGACGCCGACGGCAATCTGGTTGGATGTGAGGTGACCGCTGGACCGGGCGCTGTTTCCGGTGGAATGTGGTGTTACACACCCGTCGGCAGCGGATTGGTGAGTGTCACCATTACCTGCACGGATGTGTGCGGCGCAACTTGCGTCGAGACGTTTGATGTTACATTTAATGTAGGAAACCCGCCGCAGATCACTTGCCCGGGCAATTTGAGCTTCACTTGCGCCACATTAGTTCCTGCCTGCAACCCAGCCGATGCCTCCGTAATTGGCGGGGCTGGGACCGTCAATGTCGTATGCAATCGGACAGATAATGGCGGCACCGGATGCCTGGCTAGCCCATTGGTTTACACAGATACGTACACGGCAACCGACTCCTGCGGTGCCCAATCGCAATGTTCGCGCACGATCACGGTTATTGATAACGTTGCACCGACTCTGGTGGGCTGCCCCGCCAATGTCACGATATCGTGCAACGATCCTGTGCCTCCTGCTGCTGCCGTGACTGCTACGGACAATTGCGATCCCAGTGTGACACCCGTTCTTGTGGAAACTCCCAACCTCAGCGGATGTGGAGGCTACACGGGAACTATCACGCGGGTGTGGACGGCGACCGATGACTGTGGCAACGCAGCTTCTTGCACGCAGATTATTACTGTCCAGGATACACAGGCGCCGGTCTGTAATATCCCGGCCGGGCCATTCACTTACTTCCAATGCACGCCGACTCAGATCTCGATACCTGTATCCGCGACTGACAATTGCGATGCGACGCCGACGTGTGCTGTCGTGGTCGGCCCTGGTTCTGTAAGCGGGGGTAACTGGGTGTACACGCCGGTTGGTGATGCGTCATTCTCTGTGACGATTCGCTGTTCGGATGACTGCAACAACTCCTGTGAGGGTAGTTTCAATGTCTCAGTCGTTGTGAACGACCCGCCGGTGATTGCATTCGGAGCCGATGTGAATTTGTTCCAATGCGCACCAGCCCAAGTCTGCGTGAATTACACGACAAATGATCCCAACGGGCTGGGTGGATCGACGGAAGCTCTTGTCAGCGGTCCGGCGGGAGCCGTGCTGAACGCGGGCGCGAATCAGGTGTGCTTCACTCCGCCGGGGGCCGGTTCCTACACAATCGTTGCATCGCTGATGGATAGCTGCGGGTTGATCGATTTCGATACGATCAATGTGGTTGTCACTGCGAATGCCGCTCCGACAATTTCATTCGGCGCCGATCGCGCGGTGTTCCAATGCAATTCTGAACAGATCTGCGTGGACTACACGGCCACTGACCCCAACGGCAACGCTCTCACCGAAGCTCTCATCGCAGGACCAGGCGGCGCCGCGCTCGACCAGATATTGAATCGCGTGTGTTTCACGCCGCCAAATGCGGGTGTGTACACAATCGTCGCTCGGGTCCAGGACACGTGCGGCGCCACGGATTTTGATACGATCAATGTGACTGTGACCCGTAATCAACCGCCGGTAGCTGTGGCACCGAATGACACGTCGGTTTCGCAGTGTGGAAATGCGACTGTCTGTCTGCCAGTGTCCGGAGTTGATCCAGAGGGCAAGCCGTTAACGATTACCAAGATCAGCGGACCCGGTACAATCTCTAATGGGCAGTGGTGCTACACTGCGGGCAGCGATCTTGTCGCGGTGATCACGTTTCGGGTTACTGATTCTTGCGGAGCCTTTGATGATGCTTCATTCACTGTGACCTTTGATCTCAATGATCCGCCGCAGTGCCAAATGCCAGGCGACATGACGATCCACCAGAACTGTGTACCGCAGCAGGTTTCGATTCCTGTGGGCGCATTCGATCCTGATGGCAATCTCACGGGCTGCCAGATAATCAGTGGACCGGGCAATTTGATCAACGGCAACTGGGTCTATACGCCGATGGGTAATGGTCAGGTGTGCGTTACGATTCGCTGCACTGATGCATGCGGTGAAACCTGTCAGCAGACATTCTGTGTGTACTTTGACATCGATGAAGACCTCTGCAATTGCTTATTGGTTGTGTCGATCGGCGATAACGACGGTACGTTACAGGTGTTGAATGGCCAGCAGGTTACGGTGCCTGTCAATATTGACAGTGTTGCCGGACCCATCGGTGGCTTCGACTTTTTGATCTGCTACGATCCGTCGGTACTCACGTTCCTGTATGCTGGAAGCGCCGAGGCGATTGAAGATTGGGAATACTTCACGTATCGCTATGGCCCCAACGGAAACTGCGGTGGAGCATGCCCGTCAGGATATGTCCGATTGGTTGGAATCACGAACCTGAACAACGGCATCAACCCGCCTGAGTCGGCATACTATCCGATCGGGTCGGTCGCAGAATTGACCTTCCAGGTATCGCCTGATCGCAACCTGATTAATCAGTGTGTGCCGATCAATTTCTGCTGGGTCGACTGCGGCGACAACACGATGTCGAGCCGCTCCGGCGACACGACATGGGTTGACCATTTGATGATCGTTGACACCTGCCAGTCCAATGCGAAGGTGAATCCGATTCCGGGTATTTGCTTCTCGACCGGATACATCTGCATCATGGAGCCGCCGGATGACCGAGGCGACCTGAACCTGAATGGTATCGCGAATGAGGTTGGTGACGCAGTTCTCTTCACGAACTACTTCATCTACGGTTCGTCGGTTTGGGATCCGGCATGGACGGAAGTCCAGATTCTCGCGTCGGATGTCAATGATGACGGAATCGTGCTCACAGTCGCGGATCTAATCTATCTCATCCGCATCATCACGGGCGACGAGCAGCCCTTCCCGCCGGGAACAGGTACCGGATCGCCGAAGCTGTCGCCGTACATGAATTCAGCTTCTGCCATCGTTCACACCGGCGATGACCAGATTACGGTATCGACTTCCTCTTCGGTCGATCTGGGTGGTGCACTTCTTGTATTCCGCTATACAGACATGGCAATCGGGCAGCCGACATTGCTTGAAGGCGGACTCGGTATGACTCTCCGCTCGAATGCAACGTCGGGTGAATTGCGAGTGCTCGTCCATCCGTCTTGGCAGCAGGATGAATGGGCCGTGATCGATGCAGGATCACGGGAAATCTTCAGTATCCCGACTTCCGGCAATGGAACGATTGAGCTAGTCGGTGTTCAGTTCTCAGATGCCCATGGCGCATTGCTATCAACGTCCATGGCAAAGACGTTTGTGCCGACCAACTACGAACTCCTGCAGAACTATCCGAATCCGTTCAACGCGGGGACGGTGATCACTTTCAATCTGAAGGAAGCGTCGGAGTGGACGGTGACCATCTACAACGTCATGGGTCAGGTCGTGCGGTCGTTCGAGGGGGCTGATGACGCGAGCAGCGTTCGCGTGTCATGGAATGGCGACGATCGGGATGGTTCGACGGTCGCCAGTGGCGTGTACTTCTACCGTGTCACGACCCCGCACTGGAATGCGACACGCAAGATGACTCTGGTTCGATAGGATGTAATTCAGAATCGTGTTAACGGGCCCGAAGGCTGATGTCTTCGGGCCCATTCTTTTACCGAGTACCCTGCACCGCCTGGGAAAGTTCATCGGGTTACTTGCTGTCAAACCTTCGAAGTGTGGCTAGCCAACAACACATTAGATTGATCTCGCAGCATCGCTTAAGTGCTCAAGCTCCTGCGCACTGCGCCAGGAATCTAGAGCGTTACATGGCAACGATTTGAATTGTGGTAACTGACGAGCGGTGGGGTAAGGATGGCTAGTTGATCAGATCGAATCGACCGCTGAATCCGCAGGGCCCGTCGTTGGCGGTTACAAGACGGATTTGAAATTCCCTGCCGAAGAGCGATGTGCATCGGGTAACCGTCCAGAGGTACGCCCCAGTATTGGGGACATGCCGATCCAGTACACAGACGAAGTTACCATCGTGGTACAGCTCAAGCTCAACAAAATCTGGGAGGCCGGTTGGGTCCCACGTGATGGTGTGTTGAGAACCCAGAGGCCAGACTTCGTCTGTCACAGGGCTCGTCACAGGTGTGGCGCACGCGTGTATCGAGAAGAACTCGCCGAACTGTGAGCACCCCAACTGATTTAAATCCATGATCCGGATCCGGTAGTCATTCGCGGACCCTCCAGAAAAGTCGCTGGCGATCCAGTCGTAGGCGCCATCGTCAGGTGTGACCGGTACCAGTATGTAACGGAAGTCCGATCCCTTGTAGAGGTGAAGCGCCACTTTGATGTTGGAGCTGACCCCCAATGGCCGCCACTGCAACTGAAACCGCTGTCCGGTGATCACGGTCTGACCCTCGTACGGTGCCAGAATCTCTATGGGACACGTCGAACGGACCGTAAAGAAATCGCTGTAGTCATACACGGATTCGTCCACGAGTGAGGTGACCTTGATCCTATAGTCCGGATCGCTCCTGTCCGCACAGCCAGTCAGCGTCCATTCGAAGATTCCGTCGTTGGGGGTAGATTCGGCGATGGCACACAAATTTAGCCCGGATTTGTACAACTCGATTCTCACGTTGTTGCCGGCGTACGCGGATCTCCACTGAATATTGCGCGATTCACCCGGCGCCCAGTAAGTCGCCCAATTCGGGAAGGCCACTGAGAGAAATTCGGGCGGGTACTCAGTTGTAAATGTCCACACCGGGCCGACTATATTCCGTCCGTCTTCCTCGATCAATACAACTTGCCAGAAGTACGTACGGGCCAAGCCCAGTGAGTCAAGCGTCAGAGTACGCCCGGCCACACTCGGACGATAGAGTACGGGGGGATTGGTCGCGCTGAGATAGACGTCATGCCGCACGATCGAACCATCCGGTGAGTCCCCACCCTTCCAACTCAGGATTGTCGAGATTGGGACATTCGAGCTGCCGGACGCTGGGGTGGGTTCGTTTGGAGGTGTGACCTTGCGATCGCAGTCTCCAGTCAGCCAGCAAAGGCAACCGCCGCCCGTGCTAATAGCGAGGGCGACTACAATTGGAACTAGAAGTTGTTGGCGTCGAGACATCGAATGGTTCCGTGAGATATTACCGTTGGTCTGGCCAGATATTCCCGGCTGTGATACGATGCCTGGCTATCTCATTGTTCCCGTAGCGTCGCTTCACCAGCGAATACAACGATGTCTTTCCTACCATCCCTGATGACCAGGGCACCGTTGTCGTCTATCGCAACAGCCCTCCCGTGGATGGCCGTATGTCCTTGGTGGACTGTCACTTCGCGTCCGAGAAGCATCGACTTCTTGCGGTAGTCGGCGAGGAACGGGTGTATGCCATCGCGGCGGAAAATTCGGTAGAGAGTTTCGAATGAGGCGAGGAAGGCACGGTAGAAACCAATCCGGTCGACCGGACGCCCAACGGCCATTGTCAATGAACCGGCCGTGGTTCTCAGCGCCGGGGGAAAGTCAGTGGGGAGATGTGAGACATTGATACCCGTGCCGCACACGGCGAAATACAGTCGGTCGGTTTCAGCCGACACCTCGGTAAGGATTCCGAGAACTTTGCGACCATCGATGAGGCCGTCATTTGGCCACTTGAGATCCACTGTCAACCCGAGTTGCTCCTCGGCGGTCTGAGCGAACGCCAACGCGGCCAAGAGAGAGAGACCGGAGGCCTTCTGTAAGGGAATCTGTGGTCGCAGGATGATCGATGACCATATTCCAAGGCGCGGCGGGGAGTGCCACGAGCGTCCAAGCCGACCCCGTCCTCCGGTTTGTTCTTCGGCAACTACGACTGTCCCTTCCGGTGCGCCGGCCTCGGCGAGTTCGAGTGCGCGTGTGTTGGTCGAGCTGAGGCGGTTGTAGCAGTGCAGGTGTTTGGCGAATGTACGGGTTTTCAATCCCGCGAGAATCTCGGTATCGATCATACGGTCGGGCGCTTTGAGGATGCGCAGCGCGCCGGAGGAAGATGCGGAGAACTCGTATCCGAGTTCTCGTAGTTCCTCGAGTGCCTTGATCACCCGGGATTTCGATATACCAAGCGTGTCCGCC
>Ga0307505_10002740_pt1 | contig 11855 bp, 10 predicted proteins | sample 23_S_MG_FD_202183 | JGI IMG/M metagenome (GOLD analysis project Ga0307505, IMG submission 202183) | Soil microbial communities from Populus trichocarpa stands in riparian zone in the Pacific Northwest, United States - 23_S | ecosystem: Environmental > Terrestrial > Soil > Riparian zone > Trees...
GCGGCGAGCGAGCTCGTGGCCACCGGTACCAGCGCGAGAGCGCCGACGAGGGCCAATGGCGGAAGCAGTGCGCGCATCTTGATCATATATTTCGTCCCGGAATTCTCGGCCGAACCTAGCGACTTTTGCCGCTCTTTGACAGGGTTGCAGATGAACCTGCGATGAGAGCGGGCGACAGATGCTGCCCGTTTCGGGACAGTTCAACGCCGATCGGCCCGAGGGCGTACCCAAGGGGCTCGCCGGCCCGCACCTTTGCGCCCCGCTTGGCGGCAGCAGTGGCATTGAGGATCAGGCTCTTCCAACCGCCGCCATGGTCAAGAATGATGATCCCGTCCTGGTTGCGGTAGGGCCCGGCGAAGAGAATGGTGCCGTCGGCCGGTGCGACCAAGGTTCCGCCCCTCCGAGTCGCCATGGTGATTCCGCGCGACCGGATGCCGTTGTCGCTGATTGAACCGAAGCCGTCGGTAACCGGCGCAGCAACGGGTAATCTGTAGGCAAATGAAGCGACCGTTGCTCCCTCGGGACCGAACGGCCGGGACGGCGGCATACCCAGCGCCGTGACTTCCGCGGCGACTCTGGCGGCCGACCGACCGCGCTGCCGTTCCTCGCCGAGCTCGTCGCCGGTTTCGCCCCTGGACAAGGCGAGGTCGCTCGCCCCAAGCGCCGCCAAGCCGGTCCGCTCGGCGGTTCGCAGCGCCTGCTGCTCGAGTATGGCGAAGTCGCTTTGCCGGGCCTGCAGGTCTTGGCGCCGGGCGATTGTCGCCTGCCGCGCGGCCACCAGCCGCGCCTCCAGCGATCGCCCTCGCGCCAACTGTTGCGAGAGGGCTGCCGTCCGTTTGCGGATCACGGGCATGGTCGAATCGAGGAGCAGGCGAACCCGAACGAATTCGTTGGTTCCGCCCCGCTCGGCCAAAGCCAGCAGCGGTGGCCGCTGCGCCATCATTGCCAGCCCGCCGAGCAAAGCGCTGGCCGGCGCCTGCTGCCGGCGAAGCAGATCGCGTTGCTGCGCCAGCCGTGCCGTGAGGAGCTGAGCCTCGGCGTCGGCGGCGCTGATTTCGGCTTCGGCCGCGGCGATGGCTACTGCAGCTGCTTCTTGCTGAGCGCGCAACTTCGACGCCGCGTCGCGTTGCTTTCCAGCCAGTCCTGCCAGCCGCCGAGCTTCCTGGTCGGCCGCTCTTGCTTCGGCCCGGGCCTCAGCGAGCGCCGCGTCGAGCGGCTCCGCTGCCGGCGTCACGGGTGCGCTGGCGGCAACGGAGGCCGAAACCAGCAGAAAAACCAAAGCGGCGCGGACCATCCGTCTATCCTTCGCGATGATAGGGATGGTTCGCAAGGATCGACGTCGCCCGGAACAATTGTTCGGCCAGCATCGCCCGCGCCAGCAGGTGCGGCCAGGTCGCCGCTCCGAACGACAGCAGCAAATCGGCGCCCTCGCGTTCCGCCGCGCTATGCCCGTCGGCCCCGCCAATGGTGAAGCGCGCTTCGCGCTTGCCGCCATCGCGCCAGGCCTCCAGTCTCTTGGCCAGCGCCATTGAGCTTAGTGTTTCGCCCCGCTCGTCGAGCAGGATCGAGACGGCGTTGGCGGGAAGGGGCGGGGCATTGCCGCCGCGGTCGGGCAGTTCGGTAACTTTGGTTGGCCAGGCGATGCGCTTCACATAGCGTTCGACCAGATCCGCTTCGGGCGAGCGCCCGATCTTGCCGGCGGCGAGGATATGGAGCAGCACCTAGCCTGCGGTTGCGGCGGCGCCGGTTTTGCCCTCGTCGCCAAAGGCCCACATCCGCTCGAGATTGTAGAAGGTCCTGACTTCAGGCCGAAACAGGTGGACGATGACGTCGTCGGCGTCGATCAGCACCCAGTCGGCCGCGGGCAGGCCTTCGAGCCGGGGCGGCCGGCCGCGCGCCTGCTTGATCCGGTCGGCCAACTTGTTGGCCATCGACGCCACCTGCCGGCTCGAGCGACCGGAGGCGATGACCATATGGTCGGCGATGTTGGATTTGCCGGTGAGAGGAATGGTGACAATTTCCACGGCCTGGTCGTCATCGAGCGACTGGAGGACAAGCTTGTGAAGCGCTTCCACTTCAAGCGGAGGACGGCCGGAGGCAGTCTCAGTGGGACGATCGGGCAAGTGGTCTCCTAGCTGGGTCTAGCGCGCCCGGGCGACGCAGCCCCGTCGATCGGGACAACGCTCGGACATGCCAATTGGGGTCAATCGCACGAAGGCGGGTGGCGGACGTCGGGTCGGGCGGCAGGCGAAGCTGGTAAATCGCCGGTGCACTCCATCCCGTCCATTGTCGTGCCTGGCTGGAAGGCCGGACGAACCTCCTCAGCCAACCCATCGCGCGAGCCGCTCGGGCGACCCGATCATAACCGGGGCGGCGAATCACCGCAATCGGCACGATTCGGGCGATTTCCCTCCAGCGGCGCCAGTGGTGAAAATTTGGCACGGTGTCCGAGCCCATCAGCCAGATGAATTCGTCGCCCGGATAGCGGCGCAGAAGCGCGCGCAACGTATCGACCGTGTAGCGCGTGCCGGCGCGTGTCTCGAAATCGCTGGCCCGGATCGGTGCTCGCCTTGCCATGTGCCGGGCCGAGGCCAGCCGCGCCGCGAAGGGCGCCATGTCTTGGGCGTCGGCCTTGAGCGGGTTGCCGGGTGAGACCAGCCACCACACCTCATCCAGACCCAGCGCGTCGAGCGCCGCCAGGCTTATGCGCCGATGCCCGCGATGCGCCGGGTTAAAGGAACCGCCGAGGAGGCCGATGCGCGCCATGGCCTGAAGCGCTAGCATGACCGGACGGTCGCGCATATTGTGGTGCCCGGGGGGAAGGCGATGCCGGACATCGAAGGGATTGGCGATGCAGTCACCGGCGGGCTGGTGGCGCGCGCGATAGAGCCGGGGGCAGGTGAGGCCGACGGCCATACTGACGAGAAGGCCTGCCTTAATTGCGGTTGTGCTCTTCAAGGGGAATATTGCCATTGCTGCGGCCAAAAGGCGCACGTCCACCGAACGCTCGGCGCCTTCTGGCACGACCTGCTGCACAGCGTCCTTCATTTCGAAGGCAAGATCTGGCGGACCCTGCCGATGCTGGCCTGGCGGCCTGGTGATCTCACCCGTCGCTATGTCGAAGGAGAGCGGGCCCGGTTTGTGTCGCCGATGGCGCTGTTCCTCTTTTCGGTATTCCTGATGTTCATCGTCTTCAGCACGCTGGGTGGGCCCTTTGCCATCGAATCCGATGCCGAGGAGCGGGTGGAATCGGCCCAGGCATACAGCCAGGACCGGGCCGACGCGGTTGCCGAGATCAGGGACCTCGAGGCCGAGCGTCAGCAGCGCCTCGCGGCCGGGCGGTCAACCACCGGCGTCGACGTCGAGCTTCGGGTCGCCCGTGAAGCCCTGGCCTTGGTCGATCGCCTGCGCCGCGACGAGGTCAAGCGCGAGCAGGCGGACATCGCGGCCCAGCAGGAAGAGTCGCGGGGGGACACCAAGACAATCGTCGGGGGCTCCACTCGCGGCGGCAAGCGCAGCAAGCTGACCATTGGCCGGACCGGTGTCCCCAGCATCGACGCGGCGCTTGCCAAGGCCGAGGCCAATCCTGACCTGTTGCTCTACAAGCTGCAGAACAACGCCTACAAATTTTCCTGGCTGCTGATTCCGCTATCGGTGCCATTCGTCTGGCTGCTTTTCCTGCATCGCCGCCGGTACCGGCAGTTCCGCGCTTACGATCACACCGTCTTCGTCACTTACTCCATCGCCCTCATGTCGCTCGGGCTGCTGGCGCTGACTTTCTTCCGGCTGATCGGATTGAGCGAAGCCCTGATCGGCCTGGCCATCGTCCTGGTTCCGCCGCTGCATATCTACCGGCAGTTGCGCGGCGCCTATGCGCTGTCGCGGTGGAGCGCATTATGGCGGACCGCAGTTCTGCTGCTCTGCGCGACCTTGGCACTGGGGCTGTTCCTCGCCCTGCTCATGCTGGTCGGCGTGCTGGGCTAAGCCCGGCAGGGAAACTTCGAGGCCAGTATCCGGGTGGTCGCTTCGGTCATGTCGATCTTGCGGCGCTCGCCTTGCGGTATAGCGCCCAATCGCGACATGAACTCATTCGAACCCATCCTTTGGGGCCCATCGGGGGGGCAATAAGGGAGAGGTCTGCCAGCATCTTTCGCGGCCTTGTAGCGGGCTGAGCTAACCTTCCCGGCCGCCTGGCCTTCGTGCATTAGTTTCTTAATCTCACCCCCGGAGAAAACCGCCATCGCGCCCTTCTTTTTGAGCTTGCTCGCACGTTGGAAAAACGTTTCCGCGTTCATTTGCTGGGCAAGGGCCGGCGAGGCAACGACGAGACAAATCGAGCCGAAAAAAACGCTGCGAAGCATGAAAAACCCTCCCCGTGGACGGCGGCACAGGGAGCGGCCGGCCGATGAACGGCGCTTGAACGCGGCCGCTTAGCTGTTCGCGGTGGCAGGTCCGCCGATGCCGCCCGGCTTGCGGCGTGCTTTCGGGATCGACGAGCCGGCCGTGGGGATCGCCGGACCGGACGAACTGCCGCGGTCGATCGAGCCGCCGGCCAGCACCGTCTTGATCTCGTCGCCGCTGAGCGTCTCATATTCGAGCAGCGCCTTGGCCAGCGTCTCCAGCTCGTCGCGATGCTCGTCGAGCAAATGCTTGGCCCGGGCATAGCCTTCCTCGACGATTCGACGGATTTCCTTGTCGATCGCGCGCGCAGTCTCATCGGACATGTTGCGCTGGCGGTTGACGGAGTAACCGAGGAACACCTCCTCGTCCGCCTCCGCATATTGCAGCGGGCCGAGCGCGTCGGACATGCCCCAGCGGGTGACCATGTCGCGGGCCAGGCCGGTGGCATAGCTGATGTCGGACGAAGCGCCTGAGCTGACCTTGTCGTAGCCGAAGATGACTTCCTCGGCGACCCGGCCGCCCATCGCCACGGCGAGGTTGGCGTACATCTTGTCGCGGTGATACGAATAATTGTCGCGCTCGGGCAGGCGCATGACCATGCCCAAAGCGCGGCCGCGCGGGATGATCGTGGCCTTGTGGATCGGGTCCGACGCGGACTCATGGAGCGCGACGATGGCATGACCGGCCTCGTGATAGGCGGTCATCTTTTTCTCGTCTTCGGTCATCACCATCGAGCGCCGCTCGGTGCCCATCATGACCTTGTCCTTGGCCTCCTCGAACTCCTTCATGGCGACCAAGCGTTTGCCGCGGCGCGCGGCCAGCAGCGCCGCTTCGTTGACGAGGTTGGCGAGGTCGGCGCCGGAGAAGCCTGGCGTGCCGCGAGCGATGACCCGCGGGTCAACGTCAGGTGCCAGCGGCACCTTCTTCATGTGGACGGCAAGAATCTGCTCGCGGCCGTCGATGTCGGGGCGGGGCACGATTACCTGGCGGTCGAAGCGGCCGGGCCGAAGCAGGGCGGGGTCGAGGACGTCGGGCCGGTTGGTGGCGGCGATGATGATGATGCCTTCGTTGGCCTCGAAGCCGTCCATTTCGACCAGCAATTGGTTCAGCGTCTGCTCGCGCTCGTCATTGCCGTTGCCGAGGCCGGCGCCGCGATGGCGGCCGACGGCGTCGATCTCGTCGATGAAAACGATGCAGGGCGCCGACTTCTTGGCCTGGTCGAACATATCGCGGACGCGGGATGCGCCGACGCCCACGAACATCTCGACGAAGTCCGAGCCGGAGATGGTGAAGAAGGGCACGCCCGCTTCGCCGGCGATAGCTCGGGCGAGCAAGGTTTTGCCGGTGCCGGGCGAGCCGACCAGCAGGGCCCCCTTGGGAATCTTGCCGCCGAGGCGCGCGAAGCGGCCAGGATCCTTCAGATATTCGACGATTTCCTGAAGCTCTTCGCGGGCCTCATCGATGCCGGCGACATCGGCGAAGGTTACGCGGCCCTCCTTTTGAGTCAGCATGCGGGCACGGCTCTTGCCGAAACCCATGGCGCCGGAGCCGGCATTCTTCTGCATCTGGCGCATGATGAAGAAACTGATGCCCAGGATCAGCAGGAAGGGCAGCGACTGGTAGAGCAGGATCAGCCAGAAGGAAGATTGCTCTTCCTGCTTCACCTGGACGGCGACGCCCTTTTGCAGGAGCTTGTCGGTGACCTGGGCATCCTTAGGCGCGGTCGTCCGGAAGGCCTCGCCATTCTTTAGTTTACCAGAGATCGACTGGTTGCCAGTGGGCGTTGCCGAACTGATGACCGAGGCGACGTTCCCTTCATCGACCTGGCGAACGAAGTCGGAATAAGGGATCGCTTCGCCCGGAGTGGCGCTGGGTCCGTCGATCATTTGCACAAACAGGACCAGGCCGAACAGCACGCCGACCCAGATGAGCAGGCTCTTGGCCCAGGGACTCGAAGGCTTTTTATCGTTCATCATTCTCTCGCGCGCGGGCACGATGCCCATGTCGAAAACGCACCGGCACTAAACGGCGCTGGTTTTCGTCATCCTAAAATAGGCGCTTGAGGCTTAATAACAATGCAAGCTTGCATGGCCCTCAACAGGCCGGGCGGCCGCAAGTCTCAGGCGAGCTGCGATTCCCTGACCGGGGCCTGCCACCCCATGGCCGGACGGGTCCCGCCCAGCCGGCGAATCAGTTCGCGCTCGTTGAAGGGCGAAGGTTCGTCGAGTTCGCGCAATTTGCCGAGGTAGAGGCCAACCAGCTGGAGGCGCCGGTCGCGAGCCGCGGACGTCACGGCGCGGTCGGCTGCCGACAGCTCCTCGCAGGCCCTACGCCGGTAGTATCGCGCGTCCGATTCCATGCCCTCCCCCGAGTCGCGGGGGCGACCTTATCCCAAGTTATCCACAGGAAGAAGAGCGCGGCGGCGCGGACTCGAAACGCCACGCCGAGCCGCCTTTGGCAATCACTCCCCGGAACGTTGAAGTGCCGCCGGATTCGAGGTTTTCGAGGAGCTGGTCCACCTCGCGGCCGCGAAGCACGTCGGCGCCCTCGGTGGCCAGCGAGGTGACGATCCGGACCAGAATCCGACGGCGGATTTCGGCGGGCGCCGAGCCTGGCCGGTAGACTATTGTGTCTCCAATTTCCTCGACCGCTTCCGACCATTCGCGCCTGGCTGCCCACTCAATCGTTTCGTCTGCAGAGCCAAGCGCATGGGCACTGCGCGCCAGCGCCTCGCCATCCAACCATGGCTCGCCTGCCAGCAATCGGCGCACGCGGACCCGTTCGAATTTTTCGTCGGCGTTGCTCGGATCGGACACTGGCGTCAGGCCGGCTGCTGTGCAGACCGCGACAAGCTCAGCCCGGCCCCAGCCGAGCAGCGGCCGCAGCAGCCGCAGATCGGGAGCGCCGGGCAGGGGCGCCGCCGACCGCATGGCGGCGAGCCCGCGCACCCCCGATCCCCGCGCCAGGCGCATGAGCAACGTCTCGGCCTGGTCGTCGCGATGATGCCCCGTGCAGGCCGCTCCCAGTTCGCGCTCGCGGAGCCAGCCGGCGATCGATCCGTAGCGCGCGGCGCGCGCCTTCTCCTGGATGGCGCTGCCCGGCTTTTTCGCCCAGGCGAGGGTCAGGACCCGGTGGGGGACGCTTAGATCGGCGCAGATTTCGCCGACAAATTCGGCTTCCGCCCGGCTTTCCGGCCGAAGATCATGATTTACGGTCGCCGCTTCGACGAGGCCCGGCCGGGCTGCGGCGGCGAGCAGGAGAAGCGCCAGGCTGTCGGGTCCGCCGGAAACGGCAAGTCCCAACCGTTCGCCGGGAGCGCTCAGCCGGTCGAGGTCGCCCGCGAAGCGCGCGACGAGGGGCGCGTCGGGGACCATATATGATCCCCTGTGGTCATCCGCTGCAGGCCGCCTCTGACTTGGCGATCGGCAACAGGCGCTTGAGCTCGGCCCGCATCGAGGTCGCGTAAACCTCCTCCAGCTCGGAATAGGCCTTGCAGGCCTGGCCGGCCTGGCCGAGTTTCATCAGGCTTTGGCCGAGATAGAAGAGGCTGTCGGCGGCGCGCTCGCCCTTCGGGTTGGCGCGGTAATTGGCCAGCAGCGCCTCGGCGGCGGCGCGGGGCTGGCCCTTGTCGAGCAGGGCCCGGCCCGCGAGATTGTTGGCCCAGCTCACCCGGCGGTGGCCGGGGAAGGATGAGGCCATCGCCCGCAGCGACGTGATCGCCTGGTCGAACTTCTTGTCGACCCACAGTCGGTAGCCTTCGTCATAAGCGGTCTCGGCCGCGTCCGTGGCAGGCGCGACATTGGTTGTCGGAATGATCGCCGGCTTGGCGCTTGACGAGGCCGACTCGATCTTGGGCCTGGGCGCTGGCGGCGGTGCATCATTGACCGGCTCGGCCGCGGCCGTCTCGGTCGCCGTTGGTTCCGCGCCGGCGCCGGCCTTTTCGAGCGACTGCAGGCGCTGGTCGTTCTCGGCGCGCAGGCGGGCGAGCTCGGTTTCCATCGTGCTTACGCGATGGCCGTTCTCTTCCGACTGGCGAAGAATGTCGGAGAGTTGACGTTCGAGCGAATTCAGCCGGTCGTCGAGTGTCCGGACCGACGTCGCGGTGGCCGCCGGCTCATCGGAGAAACCGGCGGTGTCAGCAGGAGCGCCCTTCGGGAAGACCTGGCGCTGGACCTGGCCGATCTGCCGCTCAAGCCGGTCGAGGCGCTGCTCGGGTGTCCTGACGCGTTGCGCCATTGCCGGAGTGACGAGCAGTCCCAGCAAGGCGACGGCGCAAGCGGATAAGCGGAATTGTGCGGACTTCATGTTCCCCCCAAACGGAACCGATCGAAACCAGGAAACTGCCCTTAAGTAGCTTGCCCGGCGATGAATTCTACTGCGCGGTGCCGTCATTTGTAACGACTGCCGACGGATTTTCCGCCGGGGGTGGCGAATTTGCCGCAGGTGTCGCCTGGCCGCGCGCAGGTTGCGCTTGCGAACCCGGCGCAGTGGCCGCGGGCCGGGCCTGCTGCGGCCCGCGCATCAGGTCGGCGGGGAGCAGGCTGACATCCCGCACTGTCGTTGCCGGCGGGCCGACTGCTGGCGCGGCCTGCGAGCCGACCGTGATCCTGAGCGCCTCCGGTCTGCCGGTCCGGATCATCGGCGCCGTAGCCGTCGATGGCACCTGGAAATTCTGCCCGGGGGTCAGCACACCTTCGAACAGCTTGCCGCCGCCCGGCTCATAGACCGATATCCAGACCGGCTCGGCGGCGGCGAGCACGACCGGCCCCTGTGTCGCCACGGGCGCTTGCGGTTGCGCCGCCGTCGTCGCCTCATTGGCAACGGGTTCGGTCTCCCCGGCCGGCTGTTCGAGGGAGCGATTGTTGAGCCAGGTCATCACCAGAACGACGAGGATGATCCCGCCGATCGCCGACAGCACCAGCCAGCGCGGCATCGTCCGGGCCGGGTCGGCCGGCTCAAACACTTCGGAGGCGACCGTATATTCTGGCCGCGTGCCGCCCATTTCGGTGCGCAACTTGTCGCCGATCTCGGTCCGGTCGAGGCCGACGACGGTGGCGAAGCTCTTGGCGAAACCGATCGTGTAGGTCGGCGCCGGAAGCTTCGTCCAGTCGCTTTCTTCCAGGCTTTCCAGGTGTCGGCGGGGGATGCGCGTCTGGCCGGCAATCTCTTCGAGCGTGAGCCCCTTCTCTTCGCGGGCGGCGCGGAGCTGCTCTCCTGCCGACGGCACTACAGTTTCGTCCAATTCTTCCATTCGGAAAATCCCTGCGAAGGCCGCTCAGTTCAGGCTGTTCTCGAAGGCTGCCGAGGGCCTGTCAACTTCCAAAACCGCTTATCAGCCGATTGTCACATCATGGCGCTTCGCCCAGTCGCTCAACGCCTTGCGCATGGACTTCGGCGGCTTCTGCAGCAGTGTCTCGACGCGGGTCCGAATCGCCGACGCATCGAGCGAGCGGACCATCGCTTTGATTGGCCCGACACCGGCCGGAGTGATCGAGAGTGCCTCGATGCCAAGGCCGATCAGCGCCATCGCTTCCAGCGGCCGCCCGCCCATCTCACCGCACACCCTGACCGGCACGTTGGCGGCGCGGCAGGCGTCGACCACCCGTTTCAGGAAGCGCAGGATCGCCGGGCTCAGCCAGTCGTAGCGCTCGGCCAGCCGCGGGTCGGCACGGTCGGCGGCGAACAGGAATTGGGTGAGGTCGTTGGTTCCGATCGACAGGAAGTCCACCCGGGGCAGCAACTGGTCGAGCATCTCGGCCAGGCTCGGCACTTCCAGCATCGCGCCAAATTCGACGCTCGACGGCAGCGGCCGCTTGGCCTTCTTCGTCCAGGTCAGCTGGGCCTCGATGATGGCCCGGGCCTCCTCATATTCCCAAGGTTCGGAGACCATCGGGAACATGATCTTGAGCGACCGGCCTTCGGCGGCCTCGATCAGCGCCCGCGCCTGCGCCTTCATCAATGTGGTCCGGTCGAGCGACAAGCGCAGCGCGCGCCAGCCCATCGCCGGGTTCTCGGATTCGTCCTTCGCCTGGGCGAGATAGGGCAGGGCCTTGTCGCCGCCGATGTCGACCGTTCGAAAGATGACCGGCTTGTCGCCGGCGGCGTCGAGTACCTTGCGGTACAGGCGTTGCTGCCGTTCCCGCCCCGGCAGGGTCGCCGAGACGAGGAACTGGAATTCGGTCCGGAACAGGCCGATCCCGTCGGCCCCGGTCAGTTCGAGCGAGGCGGCGTCCTCCGCCAGCCCGGCATTGACCATGACGCTGACGTGCACGCCATCCTTGGTCACCGCCGGCAACGAGCGGATCTGCGCATATTGCGCCCGCCGCTTCTGGCTGAGCGACATGCGATGGTCGAAGCCGCCGGCCAGCGAGCGGTTGGGGCGGATGATGATGCTGCCGTTGTCGCCGTCGACGAGGATTGTCTCGCCTTCGTCGATATTGTGACGAATGTCGGAGAGGCGCCCGACGACCGGCACGCCCATGGCCCGCGCGACGATGGTCATGTGCGCGGTCAGCGAGCCTTCCTCGAGCACCACCGCCTTCAGGCGCCGGCGGTCATATTCGAGCAATTCGGCCGGGCCGAGATTGCGGGCGACCAGCACGGTATCGTGGTTGAGGCCAGTTTGCGCCGCGGTGCCCATTCGGCCCGAAACGATGCGCAACAGACGGTTCGAAAGATCCTCGAGGTCATGCATCCGCTCTTGAAGCAGGGGATCGTTGATTTCTCGCATCCGCGCGCGCGTGCGCTGCTGCACCCGCTCGATCGCCGCCTCGGCCGTCAGGCCGCTGTCGATCGCCTCGTTGATCCGCCGCGACCAGCCTTCGTCATAGGCGAACATCCGGTAGGTCTCGAGGATCTCCTGATGCTCGCCGACCGTGCCGAACTCGGCCTCGCGGGTCATATTGTCGATCTGCTCCCGCATCTTGCGAAAGGCGCCGTAGACCCGCGTGCGCTCGGCCTCCGTGTCATCGGCGACCGTGTGCTCGACGATGACCTGCGGCTGATGGAAAACGGCCTGGCCCCGCGCCATTCCGGCGACCAGCTTAAGGCCCGACAGCCGCAACGGCCCGGCGCTGCGCAGGCGGCCGCGTCGCGCCCCATCGACCAGCCGCGCCGCGGCGATCATTTCGGACAGGACCATGGCGACGGTCTGCAACGCCTCGATCTCGACATCGTCGTAGCCGCGCGGTTCGGCATGCTGCACGGCGAGCACGCCGATCGGACTTTCGAGCCGGACGATGGGCACGCCGGCGAAGCTGTGGAAGCTCTCTTCGCCCGTCTCCGGCCGATAGACGAACTCGGGATGGCTGGCGGCTTCGGCGAGGTTCAGGATCCGCCCCTCGGCGGCGATATTCCCGACCAGACCTTCGCCCATCTTCAGCTTGGTGACGTGCACCGCTTCCTTGCGCAGCCCGTGCGTGGCGAACAGTTCGAGCTGGTTGTCGCGCAGCAGA
>Ga0307505_10002741_pt1 | contig 11851 bp, 12 predicted proteins | sample 23_S_MG_FD_202183 | JGI IMG/M metagenome (GOLD analysis project Ga0307505, IMG submission 202183) | Soil microbial communities from Populus trichocarpa stands in riparian zone in the Pacific Northwest, United States - 23_S | ecosystem: Environmental > Terrestrial > Soil > Riparian zone > Trees...
ACGTCAAAGGCGCAGAAAGGATCGTTGCGGCTGGCCACGGTGATCGACGGGAACGGCAGCGGGTCGCGCGGGTAGGGACCGAACGTCATCAGATGTTTGGGGCGGATCGCCGGATTGGCGACATCCGGGGGCGCGACGAAGAACGCGCCCGCCACCGGTCGCGAACTCGCCTCCAGCGCATGGATGGCGGCAGGAATCCCAAGCGAATGCGCGATCAGGACGACGGGCCTCTCGGCCTCGTCTATGGCCGCCGCGACATTGGCCACCCAGTGTTCGCGCACGGGTTTCGACCATTCTGCCTGCTCGACCCTGCGCGCGGTCGTCAGCTTGCGCTCCCAGCGCGTCTGCCAGTGGTCGGGACCTGAGTTCGTGTAGCCAGGGATGATGAGGATGTCGGCGTCTTTTACCTTCATGGTCGGCCATGTAGCGGCGTGGCCGGCCGGTTGCAACCACCGACGCTTTTGTGAACGGCGTGTCTCTGATCCGTGACTTGCGGCCGGCTTGCGAGCGCACGATGTTCGGGACAACGCAATTCAAGGCGCTGCCACCGGGAGAATTCGCAGATGAATTTGACGAGACGCCAGATGACCGGGGGCATGACGGCGCTCGCCCTTGGCGCGGGGGCCTATCCCGCCCGCACGGAGACGACGATGAACGAACTTCCATTTGCCGCCACGACGCCGGTCAGCATTGGTCGCGTCGGTCTTATGGCACGCGATGCCAATCGCGTGGCCGATTACTACAAGGCCGTTCTCGGCCTTAGCGAGCTTCGACGCAACGGCAACGTGATCTCGCTCGGCGCCGGCGGCCGCGAAATCCTCGAGATCGAGGAATCGGCCGCTCTGCGCGAGGACGATCCGCGCTCTGCCGGCCTGTACCACACGGCGTTCCTGCTGCCTTCGCGGCAGGACCTGGCGCGCTGGACACGGCATGCGATCGACACTCGCATCCCAGTGGACGGCGCTTCGGACCACTCGGTCAGCGAGGCGATCTACCTTACCGATCCCGAGGGCAACGGCGTCGAAATATACGCCGACCGCCCGCGCGAGACCTGGAGCTTCGACAATGGCTCGGTGCGCATGGGCACCAATGCACTGAACGTGCCCGACCTTCTCGACGAACTGATGGTGGGCAATCCGCAATGGGCCGGTGCGCCGGACCGCACCGTGATCGGCCACGTCCATCTGCGCGTCGGCGATGTGAAAGCGGCCGAAGACTGGTGGAAAGACGCGCAGGGCTTCGACACCATGCTCAATTATGGCGGGCAGGCCGTGTTCCTGTCGTCCGGCGGCTACCATCACCATGTCGGCGCCAATTCCTGGCAGAGCAGCGGAGCGGGACCGCGCGCTGACGACCGTACCGGACTCGGCTTCGTCGAGTTGCTCTCGAAAGAAACCTCGCAGGAAAGCGCTTCGCGTGATCCATGGGGCAACGAGGTGCGCGTTCTGCCCGCGTGAGCCGAGAAGCAGCAATATCTGAACATGACAAAAGGCCCGCGGCAGGGAAGTCGCGGGCCTTTTGCCTGACTGGAGACTGCGAATTCAGTTGCGCTCGACTTCCACACTAGGAAGATCGACTTGCGGAACGTCGATGCGCAATTCGATCGTCTCCCGATTGTCGAAATAGCCGTTAGCATACAAGATGGCGCCAATTATGGCGGCCACAGCCAGCGCGCCAGCCACGAACCAACCGGCGCTGCCGCCATTCGTAACGATCACTTCGCGATCGGCCATACATCTCTCCTTCGTTTCGAGCGGGAGATGAACGTCGACGGGGCCGGGTGGTTCCCTACCGAATGCTCTTCATGAAATCAGAACCTGCTTCGAGCGAGATGCTTCAGGCGCGGCCGAAGACCCGGCGGAAAATCGTATCGACATGCTTGGTGTGGTAGCCAAGGTCGAATTTTTCCCTGATCTGGCTTTCGGATAGAGCGGCGCGCACGTCCTTGTCGGCAAGCAGTTCCTCGAGAAAATCCGCGCCGTGTTCCCACACCTTCATGGCGTTGCGCTGCACCAGACGATAGGAATCCTCGCGTGACACGCCTGCCTGGGTCAGCGCCAGCAGCACGCGCTGCGAGTGGATCAGGCCCCGGAACTTGTTCATGTTGGCAAGCATGTTGTCGGGATAGACGACCAGCTTCTCGATGACGCCGGTCAGCCGTGCCAGCGCGAAGTCGAGCGTGACTGTGGCGTCCGGGCCGATCATCCGCTCGACCGACGAATGCGAAATGTCGCGCTCGTGCCAGAGCGCCACGTTTTCCAGCGCCGGCGTGACCATGCCGCGCACGAGGCGCGCCAGGCCGGTCAGGTTCTCGGTCAGCACGGGGTTGCGCTTGTGCGGCATCGCCGACGAGCCCTTCTGGCCGGGCGAGAAATATTCTTCCGCTTCCAGAACCTCGGTGCGCTGGAGATGGCGGATTTCCGTCGCCAGCCGCTCCACCGACGACGCGATGACGCCGAGCGTCGCGAAGAACATGGCGTGGCGGTCGCGTGGGATCACCTGTGTCGAGACAGGCTCGGCGGTCAGTCCGAGCTTTTCGGCGACGTGCTCCTCGACGCGCGGGTCGATGTTGGCGAATGTGCCCACGGCACCGGAAATGGCGCAGGTGGCGACCTCGGCGCGGGCGTTGACGAGGCGCTCGCGGCAGCGTTGGAACTCGGCATGAGCCTGCGCCAGCTTGACGCCGAAGGTGGTCGGCTCGGCATGGATGCCATGGCTGCGGCCGATGGTGACCGTGTCCTTGTGCTCGAAGGCGCGCTTTTCGAGGGCGGCCAGCAGCGCGTCGATGTCGGCGAGCAGGATGTCGGATGCGCGGGCGAGCTGCACGGCGAGGCAGGTGTCGAGCACGTCGGACGACGTCATGCCCTGATGGACGAAGCGCGCATCCGGTCCGACGAATTCGGCCAGATGCGTCAGGAAGGCGATCACGTCGTGCTTGGTCTCGCGCTCGATCTCGTCGATGCGCGCCACGTCGAACTCTGCCACGCCGCCCTTTTCCCAGATCGTGCGCGCGGCTTCCTTAGGGATGACGCCCAGCTCGGCGAGCGCGTCGCAGGCATGCGCCTCGATCTCGAACCAGATCCGGAACTTGGTCTCCTGCGACCAGATGGAAACCATTTCGGGTCGCGAATAGCGCGGGATCATCGGCTCGTCCTGACTGCTGTGGGAAGACGCGCCGGCTCTAGCAGAGCCTCGCGGATTCCTCAACGCGGCAGGGCATCGAAGTCGAAAACGGTCACAGCCGGCCCGGAACTGCGATCCACCGGTGGTCCGGCCCCTCGAAGCCAAAGGAGCGCACGGCGACGACCACGACGAAGACGGGCGTGCCACCATCGGGGAAGAAGGTCTGGACGGCTCCGAGATGGTAGCCGAGGGGGCAGCCACGGCTGGTTGGAATGGAACTGTCTTCGTGCAAGACCTGCACTTCTTCTCCCGGCGAGAGGCCGATGCGCGTCAGGCGATATCCCTTGACCTCGCCCAAGCCCTCGCAGCGCGCCGGCTGCGCGACGTGGATTTCCTCGATGCGGAATTCGAGCGGCGTGTCGATCGCCGGCATGACGGGACGGGGGTTGACCGCCAGTCGGTGCGGGTCGGCCGACAACTCGGTGATCGGGTTGAAGCCGGCAGTGATGCCGCGGTTGGCGGCCAGTTCCTCGTCGGGAAGGACGGCTTCGCCGCCGCTTCGCGCCTGTGCCCGGGCATCCTCGACGGAGACGGTTTCGTCGTCCAGGCGCACCCGAATCGGCGTGCCGGGCACGAAGCTGTCGCTGGCGACGTCAATGTAGAATCGGTTGGCATAGGGGAAGCCCGATCCGTCCTGTACGCCGAATTCCTCGAAGGCGAAGACGCTGCCGTCCGAAGCGAAGCCGAGGATGTTCAGTTCGGCGGCGTCGCCGGCAAGACCGGGAGCGGTCAAGGCTGCGAACAGGACTGCCGCAATGGTCTGCTGTTTCATGACGCGTCTCCTGCCTGTGGCGTCCGGGAGGATGGCGGCTGCTCGGGCCGGAAGCAAGCGCTCAGCCGGAGGTCAGCGACCAGCAGGGATAGAGGTCGCCGTCGGCAGGCGTCGCCGCGTGGATGGCGCGGGCGATTGCCCGGGCCATCGTTGCCCCGGCGATTGCGTGGAAATCCATGGCCGTCTCGTCGAGAGTGATGCCGCTGGCGCCGGTCGCCAGCGCAAAGACGAGGTCGCCATCGGCCGGTGTGTGCGTCGGCCAGATCGCGCGGGGGAAGCCGTCATGGGCGGCCACTGCGAGCCGCTTGGCCGCTGCCTTGGTCAGGATCGCGTCGGTTGCGATGACGGCGATCGTGGTGTTGGCGCCGGGCTGGGGCCTGCCGCCGAATTTCCAGCGTATCTCCGTCGCGTCCGCCGGCCAGGGACGGGGCATGCCGAGCCCGCCGAACTCGTCGCCGATCTCGAACGGAGCCGCCCAGAAATGCCTGGTCTCTCCGACCGTAACCGAACCGACCGGGTTGGCGGCCACCAGCGCGCCGATGGTCACGCCGTTGTCCATCAGCGTCGACGCGGATCCGAGGCCGCCCTTGTGGCGGGCGGCAAGCGCGCCCGTGCCGGCACCGACCGAGCCGAGCGCGAAATCGGCCGTGGCGGCGCGCGTCGCCTGATAGCCGAGGTCGCGATAGGGCGCGAACCTGCCCCAATCCTTGTCGCCGCCATTGGTCAGGTCGAAGAGGATGGCCGAAGGGACGATCGGCACGCGCATGCCGCGAACGTCGAGGCCGACGCCATCCTCGCGCAGCGCCGCCTGCACGCCACTAGCGGCATCGAGGCCGAAGGCCGACCCTCCCGACAGGCAGATGGCATGGACGGCCTGAAGCGAATTGTGCGGCTCCAGCGCATCGGTGTCGCGCGTACCGGGCGCGCCGCCCATGACGTGGACCGCCGCGACGGCCGGCCGGTCGCAGACCGCCACCGTCACGCCGCTCTTGAGGCGGTCGTCCTGCGCGTTGCCGATGGCGAGGCCGGCGACGTCGGTGATCAGGTTTCTTGGGCCGGTCCTGAAGGGCATCGCTCAGTCTGCCGGCAGGAAGCGCTCGCCGTCGTAGCGCAGCAGGCGATAGGGCGAGCCGGTTCGGTCGCCCTTGTCGTCGAATGAGACGGTGCCGATCAGTGTGGGAAAGGCTGTTTCGGCCAGCACCTGCGCCAGCGGCCGGCGTTCGGCGTCGGCGCGCTCGATCGCCTGGATGGCGATCTCGACAGCCGCGTAGGTTGGCGCGACATAGCCTTGGGGCACGATGCCGGCTTCAAGGAAGAGTTCGGCCGTGCCTTCGTCGAACATGTCGGCAGCTTCAGGTATGCCGACCATCAACACGCCGGCCGCGAGCGGCACCAGACCCGGGGCGAGCAGCGATTCTCCACCCGCAATGGTCAATTCGTAGCCAAGCTCGGCGGCGTCCCGCGCCATGATCGCTACGTCGTCGCGGTCGCCGCCAACGAAGACGTGGGTGGCGCCGGCGCGGCGCAGCCGACCGACGAGGCCGATCTGATTGTCGGATTGCGGGCGGAAGGTGTCGACGAAAACCGGTTGCAGCCCGGCAAGCTCCGCGGCCAGCCGGAGCGACTCGGCCAACTCGCGGCCGTGGATCGTTCCGTCGTCGACGATGGCGAACAGCTCTCCGCGCCAGCGGCGGACGAGGATGTCGGCCACGGCGGCCAGTTCCGCATCGGCGCGCGGCGCGACGCGCCAGACGGGCCAGCCGGTGCGGCCGCGCCGGTCGGTCAGCCCGCCGCTGCGCACGCCCGAGGTGATGACAGGGATTCCCGCCTCGGCCAGGATCGGCATGGCAGCCTCGATAGCCTCCGTGCAGAGAAAGCCGACGACGACGCGCGCGCCGCGTTCGACGAACCCTCGTGCCGCCTCTTGCCCACCCTCTGCAGTGCAGCGGTCATCATCGACGGTCAGGCCCCAGCCCGACGAGGCCGCGGCGAGCGCGGCACCGTCGCGCATCTGCTGGCCCAGCAGAGCAAATGCGTCGCTCAGCGGCGCGGCGAGGCCGATCCTGTGCTCCTGTGCAGAGGCGACGGCGGGCAACAGCCCGGCCACCAGCACCACCCCGCAAAGAAAACGCGTCAGAGAAGTCACGGCGCCCGCACTTCGGTGAAAAGTGCGTCAACTGGTAAAGGCTGGCGGCAGCAGGCGCAACAGGGTAGGTGGACGTGAGAATCCGGCTTCAAGCCGCCGTTGCGCGGCGGCCATCGACACCTATATGCCGGACAGGCAGGGAACGCGGGAATTCACGTGCTGACGAAGAATGCTGTCGAACCTGAGGCCTATCGCGATGCGATGAGCCGTTTTGCGGGTGCGGTTCATGTGGTGACCACCGATGGGCCGCATGGGCGGCGAGGCGCGACCGTGATAGCGGCCTGCTCCGTCTCGGACGGACCACCGACGATCCTGGTGTGCCTCAACCGCCTGAAAGCCGATAACGACTGTTTCGCGCTCAATGGCGCGTTCGCACTCAATACGCTGGCCGCCGACCAGCAGCCGCTGGCAGACGCATTTTCGGGCCTGACAGGCCTGACGCAGGATCAGCGCTTCGCGCTTGGCGAGTGGGAGACGGTCAACTCCGGCGCGCCGGTGCTGAAGGGTGCATTGGCCGGATTCGACTGCGTGCTGGAAGAGGCCAAGGACATGGCGACCCACCGCATACTGTTCGGCCGCGTGACAGCCCTGCGGATGGGCGATAGCCTGCATCCGCTGCTCTATCACAGGCGCGCCTACCACACGCTGTAGCTATCGGAGGCCGCATGGCCGAGACAAGACCCCGCCCGGTTCCGGCTTCCATCGACGATACGGTGGTGATGCTGGCCGATGCCGACTATGTCGCCGACCGCGCGCTTGCCACTGTGCTTTTCCTCAGCCTGCGCATGGGCAGGCCGCTGTTTCTCGAAGGCGAGGCAGGTGTCGGCAAGACGGAGATCGCCAAGGTGCTGGCTTCGGCTCTCGGCCGCAGGCTGATCCGGCTGCAATGCTATGAGGGGCTCGACGTCTCCTCGGCCGTGTACGAATGGAATTATGCGGCGCAGATGATCGAGATCCGCATGGATGAGGCGATCGGCGAGACCAGCCGCAAGGCGATGGAACGCAATGTCTTTTCCGAGAAGTACCTGATTCGGCGGCCGGTGCTCGAGGCGCTGACCGGCGAGAAGGGTGCGGCACCCGTGTTCCTGATCGACGAGCTGGATCGCACCGACGAGGCATTCGAGGCCTTCCTGCTCGAGATACTGTCCGACTTCCAGGTGACGGTGCCCGAGATAGGCACCATTCGCGCCGCCGAGCCGCCGATCGTGATCATCACCACCAACCGCACCCGCGAAATTCATGACGCGCTCAAGCGGCGGTGCCTGTACCATTGGGTCGACTATCCCGATGCGACGCGCGAGCTTGAGATCGTGCATCGCAAGGCGCCGCAGGCCAATGCCCGGCTGTCCGCCGAGGTGGTGGCCTTCGTGCAGCGGCTGCGCCAGATGGACCTGTTCAAGTCGCCGGGCGTGGCCGAGACGATCGACTGGGCGAGCGCGCTGACCGAGCTCGACAAGGTGGCGCTCGATCCCGAGACCGTGTCGGACACGATCGGCGTGCTGCTCAAATATCAGGACGACATCGCCCGCATAGGCCAGGGCGAGGGCAAGCGCATCCTCGACGAGGTGAAGGCCGAGCTTTCGTCGGCGTCCTAGGTCGATGAGCTATTCTTCTCCATCCCGAAGTAACCGGTCCAGGTCTTCGGGATGCATTTGCTTTACGCGCGTCTCGATCTTGCCGTCGTATCTTCGGTCGTTCGGCTCAAGCCCCTTCTGGGCCTTTCGTCCATACTGCTTCACAAACAGCTGGACTTCTTCCGCGAGCTTGCCGCGCTTTTGCGCTTTGTCCACCTGCTTGTGGTTCCTGGTGCCCGGCTCTTTCATTCTGCTGTCCGACGGGAGGCGATAGCGAGATGACGACAGCTTACCCGTCGACACCGCAGTCGGCAAATCCCAACGGGCGCATCGCCGACAACATCGTGTATTTCGCCCGAGCGCTGCGTAAGGCCGGCATGCGGGTCGGCCCGGCATCGGTGAAGGACGCCATCGAGGCGGTGCTGGCTGCAGGCATCGGCGGCCGCGATGACTTCTACTGGACGCTTCATGCGGTGCTGGTGAAACGGCGCGAGGACCGCGCCACCTTCGATGAAGCCTTCAGGCTGTTCTGGAAATCGCGCGAGTTGATCGAGAAGATGATCGCCATGTTCTCGCCGGTCGCTCCCGACAACCGCGAGCGGCAGAAGAGCAAGGCCGCCGAGACGCGCGTCGCCGACGCAATGTTCGAGGGGCACCGCCGCAACCAGCCGGAGCAGGAGATACCCGAAGTCGAGGTCGATGCGAGGCTGACCTTCTCAGGCAACGAGGTGTTGCGGCAGAAGGATTTCGCGCAGATGACGGCAGCGGAATTGGCCGAGGCGCGCAAGGCGATCGCCGCGATGCGGCTGCCGCACGATCTGGTGGCCACCCGTCGCTTCCGGCCAGACGCGCGCGGACGCCGTGCCGATGCCCGCGCCATGCTGCGCGGCGCGCTGCGCAGCGGAGGCGATCTTATCCTGCCGAGGTTCCGCTCACCGAAGCAGGTGCACCCGCCGCTGGTCGTGCTGGCCGACATCTCCGGTTCGATGAGCCAGTACACGCGCATTTTTCTGCATTTCATGCACGCGCTGGCGGAGCAGCGCAGCCGCGTCCACACTTTCGTCTTCGGCACGCGGCTCACCAACCTGACCCGCCAGATGCGCCGGCGCGACCCGGACGAGGCGCTGGCCGACTGCGCGGCGGCCGTCAAGGACTGGTCGGGCGGCACACGCATCGGCGAGACGCTGCACGAATTCAACCGGCTCTGGTCGCGCCGCGTGCTGGGGCAGGGCGCAATCGTCGTCCTGATCACCGACGGCCTGGAGCGAGACGATGTCGGCGGGCTGGCCGCCGAGATGGAGCGGCTGCACAAAAGCTGCCGACGCCTGATCTGGCTGAACCCGCTGCTGCGATTCGACGGGTTCGAGCCGCGCGCGCGCGGCGTGCGCGCCATGCTGCCGCATGTCGACGAGTTCCGGCCGGTGCATTCGCTGGCCGCACTTTCGGATCTGGTCGCCTCGCTGTCCTCGCGACGGCCCACCGAAGCAGACGCGCGGTCATGGCAGGCTCTTGGCAGAGGCACGGCGGCGTGACCATATAGTCAGACGGACATAGCGGAGGAGAGCAATGGACCCGACCGCGAACATGCTCGAACCCGGCGACCCGCTGTCGATCGCCGAAAACTGGATGGCCGATGGCCGCGACGTGGCGATCGCCACGGTGGTCGAGACCTGGGGTTCGGCTCCCCGCCCGGTGGGCAGCCATCTCGTCATCGACGGCGAGGGCAATTTCCACGGTTCGGTTTCCGGCGGCTGCGTCGAAGGCGCGGTCGTTGCCGAGGCGATGGACATCATCGGCAGTGGCGAGCCCAGGATGCTGGAGTTTGGCGTCGCCGACGAAACCGCCTGGCAAGTGGGCCTGTCCTGCGGCGGCCGCATCAAGGTCTACGTCGAACGACTGGGCTGACCCATGGACCCGCACGCGCTCAAGCTGCTGAACGCAGAACGCCGCGCAAGGCGCGCCGCGATACTCGTTACCGACCTGGGCGACGGCCGCGACAGGGTGGTGCGCGAAGGCGACGCGGTTGCCGGCGATCTGGGCGAGGCGATCGCCAAGGCGTTTCGCAGTGGCCGGTCGGGCAGCGTAGAGGCAGAAGGCAGCAGCTTCTTCCTGAATGTCCACCTTCCGCCGCCGCGCATCGTCGTCGTCGGCGCGGTGCACATCAGCCAGGCGCTGGCGCCGATGGGGCGCATCGCCGGCTTCGATATCGAGATTGTCGACCCGCGCACCGCGTTTGCGAGCCCCGAGCGTTTTCCGGATGTACCGGTCCATGCCGAATGGCCGCAGGACGTGCTGGCGCGGACGCCGCTCGATGCCTTCACCGCGCTCGTCGCCGTGACGCACGATCCCAAGATCGACGATTTTCCGATCCACGCAGCACTCGAAGCCGGCTGCTTCTATGTTGGCGCCCTGGGCAGCCGCAAGACGCATGCGAAGCGCGTCGAACGCCTGCTGGCTGCGGGCTGCGCGCAGGAGGCCATCGACCGCATCAGGGCGCCGATCGGTCTCGATATCGCCGCATCCAGCCCGGCCGAGATTGCGGTCGCCGTGCTGGCCGAGGTCGTACAGCATTTGCGCACGCGCGGCCTTGAGCGTGGCACAAGGGATCGAGCGTCGTGAAGTTCGGCACCATCGCCATCGAGGATGCGCGGGGAGCGATACTGGCTCATTCGGTAAGCGCCGGCGAACGGACATGGCGCAAGGCGACGGTCCTGACGGGAGAAGACATCGACGCACTTCGTGCGGCGGGCGTGAGCTCGGTGATCGCGGCGCGGCTGGCCGAAGAGGACGCCGGCGAGGATGAGGCAGCCACCCGACTGGCTGCCGGCCTTATCTCCCCGGGCATCGAGGCGCGCCCCGCCGCCACCGGCCGCGTCAACCTTCATGCCACCAAAGGCGGCGTTTTCGTCGTAGACAAGGCGGCCGTCGACGCGATGAACGCGGTCGACCCTGCACTGACCATCGCCACCCTGCCGGATTTCGCCACCGTGGAGCCGGGCCGCATGGTGGCGACGGTAAAAGTCATTCCGTTTGGCGTCCGCCGCGATCTCGTCGAGCGTGCGGCTTCAATCGGCCAGCGCGGCGGCGTCCTCAGGCTGCACGCTTTCCGGCAACTGCGCGCCCGCCTCATCCAGACCGAACTGCCGTCGCTGAAGGCGAGCGTGCTCGACAAGACCGCGCGATTGACCCGCGACAGGCTGGCGCGCTCGGGTGGTTTGCTGGAGGCGGAGGCGCGTTGTGCCCATGACGAGGCCGCGCTTGCATCGCTGCTGCGCGATCAGCCGCCGTCGGACCTTGTGATCGTCTTCGGCGCGTCCGCCGTATCCGACGCGAGCGATGTCATTCCGGCAGCGATCCGCCGCGCCGGCGGCATCGTCGACCGGGTGGGCATGCCGGTCGATCCCGGCAACCTGCTGGTCATAGGCCGCGTCGGCGCTGCAATCGTGATCGGCGCCCCGGGCTGCGCCCGCAGCCCCAAGGCAAACGGCTTCGACTGGGTGCTGGACCGGCTGGCGGCCGGCCTTCCGGCGGGCGATGCCGAGATCGCGGGCATGGGAGTCGGCGGGCTGCTGATGGAGATCGAGTCGAGACCAAGGCCGCGCGAGCAGCCGGTGCCCTCGGCGAGGGCGGTGCACGCCGTGCTGCTGGCGGCGGGGCAGGGCAAGCGCATGGGAGGCCCCAACAAGCTGCTGGCCACCTTCGACGGCGTGCCGCTGGTTCGGCGCTCGGCGGCGGCGCTGGTGGAGTCGGCGGTTGCCTCGACGGTCGTGGTGCTCGGTCACAAGCCAACCGGCATTCGCGCGGCGCTGGCCGGCCTGCCGCTCGAGTTGGTCGAAAATCCTGATTTCGCCGCAGGCCTTTCCGGTTCACTGCGGGTCGGCATCGACGCGTTGCCTGGCGGCGCTGCCGGGGCGCTGGTGGCGCTGGCCGACATGCCGGGCATCAGGCCGGCCGACATCGACCGGATGGTGGCGGCGTTCCGTCGCGAAGGCGGCAAGGCGATCGTGCGCGCCACGCACGCCGGCAAGCGCGGCAATCCGGTCATCCTGCCGAGGGCGCTGTTCCCCGACGTGCGTTCGCTCGAAGGCGACACCGGCGCGCGCCATCTGGTCGAGACCAGCGAATTGCCGGTGGTGGATGTCGAACTCGGCGAGGCGGCGAGCCTCGACGTCGACA
>Ga0307505_10002742_pt1 | contig 11841 bp, 14 predicted proteins | sample 23_S_MG_FD_202183 | JGI IMG/M metagenome (GOLD analysis project Ga0307505, IMG submission 202183) | Soil microbial communities from Populus trichocarpa stands in riparian zone in the Pacific Northwest, United States - 23_S | ecosystem: Environmental > Terrestrial > Soil > Riparian zone > Trees...
CCAACTCCGAGAGGAAGTTGTAGCTGCGCATCGTTAAACCATACAAAGGATCGTCTTATGTTTTCCCTCAAAAACCTTACTGTTAAGCAGAAAATGATGCTGCTTCTCGGTGTATTCATCGCCGGGTTTCTTGCCTTCGGCATCTTTTCCTTCGTCACGTTGAATACCGTTAAGATCAACGGTGAGATCTATGAAGAGATCAAGCGTGAGCAGGAGCTTCTGACCGACATCGCGGCGCCCGATATCTATCTGATCGAAGCTGTCTACAACAGCATGCGCCTCGTAGACGAGGAAAAGCCCGACAAGATCCAGGAATTCATCAAGCGCATACAGGATGCAGGAAAGCGCTATGAAGAACGGCAGAAGTACTGGGTAGCAACGATGCCGGAAGGCAAGGCGAAAGAATTCCTTACCGTAAAGTCGCACGAAAAGGCCGTCGCGTTCATGAACATCGCGAACAATGAGCTTATTCCCGCTGTCTTGAACGGCGAGCGCGAGAAAGCAACCGAACTCTCGGGCGGCATTATGCGGAAGACCTTCGTCGAACACCGTGCGTTTGTTGATGAAGGTGAAAAGCTAACCAAGGCCGAACTGCTGGCTCGCGAAGAGGAAGCCGCTTCTGTGACCGCGTGGCGAACGATCTTACTCGTTTCGATCGCGATAGTGGTTGCGCTGGCGGTCCTGACTCTTGGTTTCTTTATCGTCCGAAGCATACTTGGGCCGCTGGCACAGGTTGTGGATAAGTTGAAGGCGATCTCTGTTGGAGACACGAATCAGAGTCTTGAGTATCGGTCGAAGGACGAGATCGGAGCGTTGGCTGAGGCTTTCAGGAGTTTGAATACGTACATCCGGGACATCGCAGCCGGGGTCGAGAAGCTTGGCCGCGGAGATCTGTCGGTTGAAGTGTCCGAGCGGTCGTCCGAAGACCTGTTGGCAAGAAACCTGACGCAGACGGTCGATTCGATGAAGAGCCTGATCGGAGAGATGGACAAACTGATCAAGGCAGCCGGGGACGGCCATTTAAGCGTCCGCGGAGAGACGGCGAAGTTCCAGGGAGCGTACGCGGAACTGGTCGGCGGGGTCAACCAGATGATGGATGTGATCGTGACGCCGGTATCAGAAGCCTCGGATGTGCTCGAACAGGTCGCGGGACGCGACATGACGGCCCGGATGGCGGGCGACTACAAGGGCGAATTTGCAAAGATCAAGAACTCGCTGAACCTGGCTGTGGGGAATCTGGATGACGGGTTCCAGCAGGTGGGTGTCAGTGCGGAGCAGGTGGCATCGGCTGCAGGGCAGATCAGTGCCGGAAGCCAGGCCCTTGCACAGGGAGCGAGCGAGCAGGCATCGACGCTTGAAGAAGTATCGAGCAGCCTGCAGGAGATCGCGGCGATGAGCAAGCAGAATGCGACGAACTCGCAGCAGGCCCAGGCGATGAGCGACGGTGCGAGGTCAAGTGCCGAACAGGGCAAGACGAGCATGACGCAGTTGACGGAGGCGATCGACAAGATCAAGCAGTCGTCGGACTCGACGGCGAGGATCGTGAAGACGATCGAAGAGATCGCATTCCAGACGAACCTGCTGGCACTGAACGCAGCGGTTGAAGCGGCCCGTGCTGGAGACGCAGGAAAGGGATTCGCGGTTGTGGCCGAAGAGGTCAGAAACCTCGCAATGCGGTCAGCCGAAGCGGCCCGGAACACATCGCAGTTGATCGACGAAGCGGTCACGAATACGGATCAGGGAGTGGTGCTCAACAGCGAAGTGTCGCAGAAGCTTGAGGAGATCAACTCGCAGATCGAGAAAGTGACGATCGTGGTGTCGGAGATCGCGGCGGCGTCGGAGCAGCAGAGCCAGGGAGTGGAGCAGATCAACTCGGCGATCGAGCAGATGAACTCGGTGACGCAGCAGACGGCGGCTAACTCTGAGGAATCAGCAAGTGCAGCCGAGGAACTCTCGGGCCAGTCGATGGAGATGCTCTCACTGATCGAAGCCTACAAGTTGACCAATGCCAGCCGGAAGAAGTCGAAAGCCGCACGGCCTTCGTTCACTCCGGCCCCAACCAGCCGCTTGGCCAAGAAAGCGAAATCATCCCCAATGACGTCGGCGTCGCACACGACAAATCCCGAACTCCTCATTCCATTCGACGATATGAACGACTCGGTGTTCGATCAATTTTAGTATTGTCGGCCGGCAGTCAAGGACTTGAAGCTCTCCGGAGGACCTGTCCGGAGAGCTTTTTGTAATCTTGTTGACCTTCGGGAAAAAACTTTCACTCCGCCCTATTGTTTTAGGGATTCCTTCCGATAAGAGACTGCGGATGACTGTCTTGATCCAAGACAAGTCCCGATCACTTCGAGTTCTCTCGAGCACTCCTTCGAGAAACGGTTTCGGATCTGATCACCCGCAAAGTCTTCAACATCAATTCAATCAGCCCACAGGAGAATCAATGGCACAACTTACCTCGGTCGGACAGAAGGTCAGGAGTTATGCGGTCTTAGCGACCTGTTTAGTTCAATTCTTTGTTTTTGCAACTCTATATCTTGCCAGTTCCTGGGCCGGACCTTCGATGTTCCTCTTTGGTGCGGTCGTGTCGTTCATCAGCCTGGCGGCTTGTTACTTTGCGATCGCGGGATGCACATCTACCGAGAAGCGAGTCAAGGAGGTTGCCGGCCGGGTAGAGAAGTTGAAAAGCCTGTGCGTCACGAACCTCGGACACGCCAACGTTGCGCTCGCCAAGGGCGATCTCAAGTTTGAGATCGTTACTGGGACGGAATATCTCGAAGATAAGTCCGAAGATCTGATCGGCCACCTTGCCAGAAGTGTGGACGGGATCATCACGCAAACAAAAGGCACCGTTGCCGCGTTTGAAAAGAGCCGCGCGATCGTGCTTGACGTGCTGTGCGAGATCGAGAAGATGTCTGACCAAATGGCCAATCAGGCGAATCAAGGGAAGATCTCGATCCAGGCTGACTCATCGCGGTTCGACGGAGGATTCAAGACTCTGATCGACAGCCTCAACCATATACTCGCGACTTTCTCAGCTCCGATCAACGAGGCTGCGGACGTGCTTGACGCGGTTGCCAAAAAAGACCTCTCGGCTCGGATGACAGGGAACTACGATGGCGTGTTTAGGACCGTCAAAAACTCGCTGAACCTTGCTGTCGAGAATTTAGGCGAAACGATCGAGCAGATCTCGGAAAGTTCGGAACCGGTAGCGAGTGCTTCGGGCCAGATCAGTGCGACAAGTCAAACGCTCGCGTCGGGTGCTTCGCAGCAGGCGGCATCGCTGGAAGAGGTATCGGCAAACTTTGAGGAAATGCAGGCCATCACCCAACAAAACGCTTCGAACGCAAGGGCTGCCCGAGGATTGGCCGAAGCTGCACACGAAGCAACCGAAAAAGGAGTCGTGAGCATGAATCAGCTAACGGCGGCGGTTGAGAGGATCAAGCAGTCTTCCGATTCGACGGCAAAGATCGTCAAGACCATCGAGGAGATCGCATTCCAAACGAATTTGCTGGCATTGAATGCCGCGGTAGAAGCCGCTCGTGCCGGTGACGCGGGCAAGGGTTTCGCCGTGGTCGCCGAAGAAGTGAGGAATCTCGCGATGAGATCAGCTGAGGCGGCTCGGAATACCGCAGAGCTGATCGAGGAAGCGACAAGAAGCGCCGGTGACGGGATCGAACACAATTCCGAGGTGCTCGAGAATCTTTCGGAGATCAATAACCAGGTCAAGAAAGTGAACGAGATCATCAATGAGATCTCACTATCGAGCGAGCAGCAGCAGTCTGCCGTCAGTGAGATAAGTCACGCGATCGAACAGGTAAACGCAGTGACTCAGCAAACGGCGGCCAATTCTGAGGAGACCGCGAGTGCCTCGGAGGAACTCTCCGCTCAGGCCCAGGAAATGCTTGGTGTCGTCGGGAGCTTTGTCCTCAAAAATTCATCGCGACGAAAACCGTCCGCTAGGACTTCACATTCGTCTGACATTAACGGCGGTTCGACGCTTGTCCACTAGAAATCGCGAATATTTTCTGAACTAAACGAAAGGTTCTCTCGGGACTCGTCGTATCACCTTATCCATCCGATGCAGCTAAGCACGCCCCAAATCTCAAAGAACCAGTTCGAACACCTTGCTCGCAAGGTGTACGGGATCTGTGGGATCGAACTGAAGGCCGGCAAAGAACAGCTGGTTCAATCAAGACTTTCAAAACGCCTGAGCGCTTTGCAATTGAAGAGCTTCGACGAGTACTTCGACTTGCTCGAGCGTGAACCGAACGGAAAAGAGGTTGTGTTGATGATCGACTCGATCACAACCAACAAGACCAGCTTTTTCCGTGAGGTTGAGCACTTCAACTTCCTTAGATCGGAAGTCTATCCGAAGTTCGAAGGATCATCGATGCGGATCTGGTGTGCCGCTGCGTCGTCCGGTGAAGAGCCGTATTCGATAGCGATCCAGTTACTGGAAGAGCTTCCGCGAATTCAGTCACGCGACGTCAAGATCCTTGCGACCGACATATCGACAAAGATCCTTGCCAGGGCTCGCGAAGGAATCTACACGACAGAGTCATTGCAGCCGATATCCGCCGCATGGCGAAGCAAGCATTTCAGGGCGACGGATCAAACCGCCACCACCTGGCAGGTACGACCGGAGACCGCCGCAATGGTGAAGCTAGCCCGGCTCAACTTGATGGAGCCATGGCCGATGCGTGGCCCATTCGACATCATTTTTTGTCGAAACGTGATGATCTATTTCGATAAGAAGACCCAAGAGCGTCTGGTTCAGCGGTTCTACGATCTGATCAAACCGGGCGGTTACCTTCTCGTCGGCCACTCCGAGAGCCTCACGGGAGCCGCTCACGACTTCAAATACGTTCAACCCGCAACATACAGAAAATGAAGCAGATCATCGGCATCGCAGACATGAAGGTCTCAGGACATCCAGACGACGTGTTGATCACGTATGCGCTGGGAAGCTGTCTTGGGATCGCGGTCTACGACTCCTTCGCTAAGGTCGGCGGCCTTCTTCATGTGATGCTTCCATTGGCATCCGTAAGTCCGGCAAAAGCAGCGGAGAACCCGCTAATGTTCGTCGACACGGGCGTCCCGGAGCTGTTCAAGGCCTGCTACAGGGCCGGTGCAAAAAAGGAGAGGATCGTTGTTAAGGTTGCCGGCGGAGCATCGCTCCAATCCGGCCCTAGCGACCAGTTTCAGATCGGCAAGCGCAATTTCATCAGCTTGAGAAAGCTGCTCTGGAAGAACAACGTACTCATCAAGTCCTGCGATGTAGGCGAGCGGCATTCACGAACGATGTCGCTTGATATCTCGACCGGCACGGTCGTCCTTAAGATGAATAACCAGGAGGTTGAACTCTAACCATGGCAATGAACGTTCTAATCGTTGACGACAGTGCGGCTATGCGATCCATCATCGCTAAAACACTGAATCTAAGTGGACTCGATATCGAGCGGATCTTTCAAGCCGGAAACGGTGCCGAGGCCCTCGAGATGCTCGAAGAGAACTGGGTCGACCTAGCCCTGGTTGATATCAACATGCCGATCATGGACGGGGAAACATTGATCGACCGCGTTCGAGAGAGCGCGGATTTCTCCGATCTTCCGATCATTGTGGTCTCGACCGAATCCAGTGAGACACGGATCTGTCAGCTTCGCTCAAAAGAGGTAGAGTTCGTCCACAAACCATTCGCCCCTGAATCCCTTCGGGAGGCAATCTTTCAAGTTACAGGAGTAGAAAATGGAGCAAGCACTTTATCAAGCGTCAATCTCGACTTTTGAAGATCTCGGCCTGATGTTTCCTATCGAAAATGCCGACGGATCGGCGTCGATGGATGGCGAATGCTCGAGCGTCGGAGTTCGATTTCACGGGAGCTTTTCCGGTGAGATCGTTCTTGAGGTGGAAGATCAGATCCTGCCGGCGATAGCTTCGAATATGCTCGGCGAGGATGGCCCCGTCGAACCTCAGATGATGCAGGACGCTCTCGGCGAAATGGCCAACGTGATCTGCGGAAACGCCTTACCCGCGATCGCAGGGAAGACTGAGGTTTTCCGACTCGAATCTCCGGTTTCGGTTGAGCGCCGCCTTGTTGCGGCGACTGCGAAAGCACACCTGCTCTTCGACGAAGGCAAAGCGAATGTCTACATCTACGTAGATTGAGGAACTCCCTATGACGCGTGTACTGGTGGTTGATGACTCCGCGGTGGTTCGCCGCGTTATCACAGAGGAACTCTCAAAATTCAGCGATATCGAGGTTGTTGGTGGTGCCATCGACCCCTTTATGGCGCGAGAAAAGATTGCAAAACTGCAGCCAGATGTGCTGACTTTGGACATCGAGATGCCACGGATGGACGGTCTGTCATTTCTTGAGAAGTTGATGAAGCATCATCCGCTACCGGTCGTGGTCGTGAGTTCGCTTGCGGCTGAGAACAGTGAGAATGCACTGCGTGCTTTGTCGCTCGGAGCGGTCGAGATCGTGAGCAAGCCGGGATCTCAGTTCTCTGCACCCGACGTTGCCGGCGAATTGATACGCGCGATCCGAACAGCCGCAAGAGCAAAGGTCGATTCGCGCAATGCCCCGCCGAAATTGAGCGCGGTTCTCAACATCCCATCTCAGCTTGAGACGACGCACAAAGTTATCGCCATCGGCGCATCGACTGGAGGTACTCGAGCGATCGAGAGCGTTCTCGCGCAGTTTCCGGTAAACTCGCCGGGGATCGTGATCTGTCAGCACATGCCGCCGGGATTTACAGCGAGTTTCGCGGAGCGCCTGAATTCGATCTGTAAGATCCGTGTCTCTGAAGCGAAGCACGGTGATTCGGTCTCGCCCGGAACTGCCTTAATCGCTCCGGGAAATCAGCACATGCTCCTGCAGAAAAGCGGCGCACGCTATTCGGTGATCTTGAAGGACGGGCCGCTCGTGCACTATCAAAAGCCGAGTGTGGATGTGATGTTCCAATCGGTTGCACGCAACGCCGGTAAGAATGCCGTGGGTGTGATACTAACCGGAATGGGTGCTGACGGAGCTAAAGGCTTGCTGGAGATGCGTGAGAGCGGAGCACAAACGATCGCTCAGGACGAAGCGACTTGTGTTGTCTTCGGAATGCCCGGAGAGGCCGTAAAACTCGGTGCTGCTTGTGAGATCCTGCCGCTGCAGAAGATCCCGGGAAGGGTCATTTCACTCGTCGCGAGCGACGCCTACTAGTTCTGGCACAATAAATGCTCATTCATCTGCCGGGAGGCTCATAGGAGTTTCCCGGCATTTGTCTATTCTGGTGTTCATGCCCTGACTACCGTGTTCCCCGCAATTTGGAGCGGGCGACCGGGCCGTCAACGAAATGACAGTGTCAATCGACGGACGAAAATGACACAAGACCGACGTGACGGTGACGCAAGCCGGAAGAACCGCACGACGCCTGACTCCCATATGGATAACTCAAACGAACAAGCCCCCCCGAAGCGACGATTCAAGAAACTGATCGTTCTTGTACTATTTCTTCTATTTCTCGGAGGAGCCGCCGGCGGAGGCTTCTATTTCTGGAAGACTCGCACCGCTGCTGCCGCCGGAACCGAGCAAGCCGAAGCGACCGAACATAAAGAAGCGGAAACCGAGGTTAAGGCGATCGTCGATCTGCCGCCTTTTATCGTAAACCTTGCCGATAATGAGAGCGCACGATACCTGCGAATGACAGTCAGCCTGGGCGTAGGTGGCGACGAGAAAGCAGAGAAGCCCGATCCGGTCTTCAGCACTAAGGCGCGTAATGCGATCCTCGCCGTGATCGGCGCGAAGAAGTCTGAAGATATCCTGACCACCGAGGGCAAGGAATCGCTCAGAAGGGAGATCCTCGCAGCGGCCCAATCAGTATCAAAAGCGCCGCACGTGGTCGAGATCTACATCACCGAGTTCATCGTCCAGCTTTAAATCCCATGCAAGAAGAAAACGAGAAGCTCATCGAATCGTGGCGCGGATTTCTTGATCTAACCGTGACGCTTTCAGTTGAACTTGGTTCGACCCGGCTCCCGGTTCGCGAGGTCCTGGAACTCATGCCTTCGAGCATTATCAAGCTGACTCGTTCGACCGGTGAAGGCGTCGATATCCGCGCCGGTGGGCAGTCTTTGGTTCGCGGCGAGATCATCGTCATCGAAGACCGTGCCGGCGTTCGCATTAACGAGATCATTACGGAACTAAAGTGAAACGTATTCTAGCTCTTCCATTCGTCTTGTTCTTGGTGATCGGCTGGTTCGGATCGAATCGTGCCCAGGCCCAAGATCCCGCCGCCGCCGTGGCGTCACCTTCGCCCGAGATCATGCAAAAGGATGACCGGCTGCCATTTATGGCGTCCGCTGACGAATCGGCCAAGTCGACGTCCGAGCCCGGGTCCGGGATGCTGCTCATCAAGAGCCTCGGAGCGATGGTACTTGTCCTTGGCCTGATCTTTTTCGGAGCCTGGGGCGCACGAAAGCTTGGATTCGGTACCACGAGAACCGTAGACGGCGAAGTCCCGATCGGCCTTAAGATCGAATCGACGGTCGCGGTCGGAAGCGGTCGAACTATCGCTGCCGTAAGCTTCGCGGGTCGTATCCTTCTGGTCGGATCCACCGCGAACTCATTCACCCTGTTGGCCGAAGAAGAGAAAACTCAACAGGACTCATCATTCCAGCCCAGGTCAGTCGCGGAGATGCTTCGCGACGAGCGAAGCTTTGGCCGGCAATTCGACGAAGCTCTTGCCAACGAAGACAGCTAGATAGTCCGAAAAGTAACAGGCCCATGAAAAAGATCCTCCTTCCACTATTCCTGTGTTTTGCTTTCGGACTTGTCGTTCTGCCGTCGGTTGGCGTGGCTCAGCCGTCGCCGACACCGGCGGCGAACGCCGAGCAGACCGTAGAACTGGGAAAGGCAGTCAGCAGTTCAAAGCCGCTCGAGATCGTCGTAATGCTCACACTGTTGAGCTTTATTCCGGCGATATTGATCTCGATGACCTGCTTTACGCGGCTGATCGTCGTTTTCCACTTTCTTCGACAGGCCCTGGGAACCCAGGAAACTCCTAACAATCAGGTACTGCTGGGGCTATCTCTGTTCATTACGTTCTTCGTGATGGGACCGACCTTCACGCAGATCTATAACGAGGCCTACAAGCCGATGTCCGAGGGAACGATCACCCAGACGGAAGCTCTCGAACGTGGGATCGTCCCGCTTCGCGAGTACATGCTTAAGCACACTCGCGAGCGGGATCTGGCATTGTTTCTCAGCCTTTCGAAATCACCGCGACCGGCCACTGCGGCTGACGTTCCAACGTCGGCGCTCATCCCGGCATTCATGATCTCCGAACTGAAGACTGCGTTTCAGATCGGGTTCATCTTGTTTCTACCATTCCTGATCATCGATCTTGCCGTGTCCAGTGTGCTGCTTTCCATGGGTATGATGCAGCTGCCTCCGGTGGTCGTCTCAATGCCGCTGAAAATACTGCTGTTCGTGCTGGTCGATGGATGGTACCTGATCATCGGCTCCCTTGTGAAGACGCTTATCTGATATCGCTATGAATGACGCACTTGTCACAACTCTCATGCAGAATTCGCTTTCGACGCTGATGTGGATCGTGGCCCCGATGCTTATCGTAGCGATCGTGATCGGAGTCGTCGTCAGTCTTATTCAGACGATAACTTCGATCCAGGACCAGACCTTCTCGTTCGCTCCGCGCGTGATCGCGATCCTCGTCGTCTTCCTTGTGACATTCCCGTGGATACTGCAAGTTCTGCTGACGTTTACAGCAGACCTTTTAGGCGATCTCACTCCATTTGTAAAATAGCTTGCCCGACGTAACCGTACCTCTTCACCCGCTGCTAGTGTTCCTCGTGGTCCTTTGCAGGATCGGCGGGCTGGTGAGCTTTGCACCGTTTTGGTCGCACCGAGCGGTTTCACCCCAGATCCGGATCGTGCTGGCGGGAATCATGGCATTCGCTCTGACGCCGGCGGTAATGCCGCGAATCCCGACTCCGCCGTCCGAGATCGGACCGTTGCTGCTCGTTTTAGCAGGCGAGGTTCTCATCGGATTCGCCCTTGGGTTCACCGGTCGGATCGTCTTCAGCGGCCTCGAACTCGCGGCTCATTTGATCGCTTCGCAGATGGGATTCTCCCTTGCCGGTACCATCGACCCCTCGACCCAGGCACAGACCACAGCTTTCGGCATCATCGCTCAGATGCTTGCCTTGATGATCCTACTTGCAGCCGATGGACATCACTGGTTTCTCGCCGCGGCGGTGAAGAGCTATTCCCTGACGGCACCCGGAGACGTAGCGATAACCGGGGCCCTGATCGACTTGTTGTTGCGGCTCTCGGCAAACGCTTTGGTTGTCGGCGTTACCCTTGCAGCACCCGCCATCGTCGTACTGCTCGCCGTCGAGTTTGCTCTCGAGTTCTTCGGTCGCACGGCCCCGCAGTTTCAGGTTTTCATCCTCGGCTTTCCGATCAAGATCGGGATCGGCCTCTGGCTGATCGGTGCGTCGATGTATTTTCTGCCGAACGCATTACGCGGCGTGAGCGGCGGCCTGCTCGATAGTCTCGGAAAGGTGCTCGGAGTCTTGTAGGATGTCTCAAGAGAGAACAGAGAAAGCCACTCCCAAGAAAAGGGAGGACGCCCGTAAAAAGGGCCAGGTCGCCCGTGGAGCCGAGCTTCCGGGTGTTCTCTCGTTGCTGGGTGTGATCATCCTCCTCGGGATGCTCTTCCCGTCGACGTTTGCGTCACTCGGATCATACATCGAGAGGACCGCGACTCAGATCTCATCAAATGCCGAGCTTACCCCAAGTTCGATCCAGTTGATCTTCCAGGATGCGGCGATCCTATTGGCGCTTGTGACGCTACCTATTCTGGTCCTAGCGCTGGTTTGCGTAGTGATCGGTAACTTTGCCCAGGGCGGTCTCGCGCTGAGCACCGAGGCTCTTAAACCGAAGGCCGATCGCCTCAATCCTGTAAACAACCTCAAGCGCGTTTTCGGAAGTGATTCGATCGTGAACCTTGCGAAGTCGTCCATCAAGCTGATCCTTATCGCGGCAGTTGCCTACACGGTTCTGAGTCCGGTGGTCACGGAGTCGCCGGGGCTAATGACGGCACCGGTTCAGGTGATCGCCTCAAAACTTGGCAATACACTCTACACGCTGGCCTTTCGATGTGGGTTGGTTCTGTTGGCGTTTAGCGGAGCCGACTACGGATACGCCTGGTATAAGCACGAAAAGTCGCTTCGGATGAGCAAGCAGGAGATCCGCGACGAGTTCAAGGAGCAGGAAGGCGATCCGATGGTCAAGGGGCAGCGGCGGCGCGCTGCACGAGCGCTGACTCAGCGGCGATCGCTCGAAGCCGTTCCGACAGCATCGCTCGTTGTCACGAATCCGACCCACTTCGCTGTCGCGCTTCGCTATGACCCGGCATCGGACGCAGCCCCGATCGTCGTTGCAAAAGGTGCCGATCTGGTAGCAGCGAAGATCCGTGAGAAAGCAAGATCCAACGATGTTCCGCTTATCGAAAATCCGCCGCTCGCGCGTGCGCTGTTCCGGGTCGTTGAGCCTAACCAGTTGATCCCGGCAGAGTTCTTTGGACCCGTTGCGGAACTTCTCGCTTACGTATTCAGACAGAAAGAAAAGATCCGATCGAATTGAGATCTTGAGAAGGCGGGTTATTCGTAGCCGCGAACCGCTTCGGCGACCTCGTCGCTCACTAAGGACCAAACGGTTTCGAGGTCGTCCATGCCGATGCTCAGCAGATGTAGTGCGTCCATGGTCGAAAGAGCCTCAGGCTCGACTCGGCGAAGCCCGTACCCCTTAAAGTTTGCGAGCAT
>Ga0307505_10002743_pt1 | contig 11841 bp, 8 predicted proteins | sample 23_S_MG_FD_202183 | JGI IMG/M metagenome (GOLD analysis project Ga0307505, IMG submission 202183) | Soil microbial communities from Populus trichocarpa stands in riparian zone in the Pacific Northwest, United States - 23_S | ecosystem: Environmental > Terrestrial > Soil > Riparian zone > Trees...
TGCAGACCCGCGCCGCGATTATCGCAGTCGCACCACAGCTTCAAATCTGATCTTTGTGACAAACCCGCGGAAACAAGCGGGATCTGGAGGACGACGCGCGTGGATACCGTCTCCGAAAAATCTCTCCAAAGCTGGCCCTCGCACCCCGCACTTGGCTATCTCGCCGCTTTCGGGCTCTCGCTTGCCATGGCGGTCGGGAACAGCCTCGCGCGCTTTGCCTACGCGCTCGTACTGCCGGCGATGCGGAACGATCTCGGCTGGAGCTACACCGAGGCCGGCACGCTCAATACGATCAATGCCGTAGGCTATCTGGCAGGTGCCATCGTCGCGGTCGCAAGCATCCGCCGCCTTGGGCCCAAACTGCCTTTCATCGTCGGGCTTTGGGCGACGGCGATCACGGTGCTGGCAACGGCCTTCGTGCATGATTTTGCAGCCATCGCTGCGATCCGGACGCTGACCGGGATTGCCGCCGCCTATGTGTTCGTCACGGGTGGCGTACTGGCGGCGAGCGTATTCCCCAATGACGCGCGTCGCGCAGCTTCGGCCATCGCGATCTACTTTGCCGGTGGCGGTCTCGGCCTGCTCGTGACCGCACTGACCATCCCCTGGTTGATGGAAGTGCGCGGCGATGCGGCGTGGCCTGAAGCCTGGGTGCTGCTCGGCGTCATGTCGATCGTCATGAGCCTGCTTGCGACATTCGCTGCGCGGCCCGTGCCCGTGGCGGCGGCCACGCGTCAGGCGATGCCGTGGTCGAAGGGGCCGCTGCTCCCGCTCTACATCGGCTATGGCTGCTTCGCGCTCGGCTACTTCGCCTACATGACTTTCATCGTCGCCTGGATGCGCGAGCAAGGCATGAGCGGCACCGACGTCGCGATCGTGTGGGCGGCGCTCGGGCTTTCGACTATCCTGTCATTGCGCATCTGGGCGCGACCGTTCGCGACGTGGTCGGCGGGTCGGCCCTTCGCCGCGGTCATGGCGACCGTCGGCATAGGGGCGGCATTGCCGATCTTCGGCGGCGGCCTCCCGGTCATGATCGTATCGGCCCTGCTGTTCGGCTGTTTCTTCATGGTGCCTGCGGCGATCACGGCTTTCATCAAGACTTCTCTTCCCCCTGCCCTTTGGGGCGAGGTCTTTGCATCCTTCACGTTGGTTTTCTCGGTTCTGCAGTGCTTCGGGCCGGCGGCGACAGGCGCCCTCGCCGACATCACGGGCAGCCTCGCGGCAGGCCTCGGCGCATCCGCCGCCATTCTACTTCTCGGGGCTGTGGCAGGCTGGACACAGCCAGAGGTGGATCGCGCCGGCACAGCAACCTAGGGTTGCCGTCCTGAGCAGAGTCGTGCACATGATGGCTGGTCCACTTGTGTCCGCTGCACGTGTGGTCCAGACCCGAACTCGAATTGAGGCGCCAACGTAACCGCATTACGGCGCCTCAATTTTTTATCAACCACATTGTGACGAAGCGGTGGCGAGCCGCCACGATTAAGTCTCTACCAGACCACGCGAATCATCGAGCTTTCCCCTCGAAAGGAGAAAGCCAATGCGTGGTCCAAGAGCACGTCTCAGCCGACACTTCTATCGCACACCCTGGATTGCCGTTGCGCTCGTCGCGCTCGCCCTGGCTGTACCCGCGGCGATGCGAGATGGCACGCTCGCGCGCACGCCGGATCAGCCGGCATTCCGCCAGGGCACCATGCTGCCAGGCACACCCTCGGTTGAGGGGTTCGCGCGCATACTCGACGGCGACACGATCGAGATTGCGGGGACGCGCATTCGCCTCGAAGGGATCGACGCGCCTGAAGGCGCACAGACCTGTGCCCGCGCCGGCGGAGGAACGTGGCGCTGCGGACAAGCGGCCTCGACCGAGCTGCAAAAGCTCATAGGCCGCGACAAAGTCCGCTGCGAGAGCCGGGGAACGGACAGCTACCGGCGTATGCTCGGGATCTGCTTCGTCGGCTCGACGGATCTCAATGCCGAGATGGTTCAGCGCGGATATGCCTGGGCTTTCGTAAAGTACTCGCGCACTTACGTGACGCAAGAAGAGGACGCGCGGACGCGTGGCGTCGGCATCTGGCAGGCGCCGACCATGGCGGCCTGGGATTATCGTGCCGGCAGCTGGGCTTCGGCGGACGAGGCGACGCCCGGCGACTGCCCCATCAAGGGCAACATCACGTCCAGCGGCCGCATCTACCACATGCCGTGGAGCCCCTGGTACGACAAGGCGCGCATCGAGCCCAATAAGGGTGAGCGCTGGTTCTGCTCCGAGAGCGAGGCCGTCGCTGCCGGTTGGCGCCCCGTGCGGGTGAACTGAACGGGCGAAACCTTATTGGGCGCAACCTCCGCCCAGGCCGCGGAATGCGCCGTGTACCGGCAGGATTTCGCTCGCCTCGCGTGCACTTTCGTGTATAAGGCTGCGGTCTTGTGCACCCCTCCCGAGGGGGCGCAGCCCGTAACGCGACCCGGCTGGACGACATCCCGGCCGAGGCCGCAGATGCGGCGCGACATCTGACCCAGATGCCCTGCCTGCCATCATCCGAAAAACCGAGCGCGCCCGGCCAAGCCGGACGCCAGAGCAAAAGGACAACTCGATGTCGCTGACGACCGAGCGCAAGCAAGAAGTGATCAAGAGTTTCGCGACCAAGGACAAGGACACCGGTTCGCCGGAGGTCCAGATTGCCATCCTGACCGAGCGCATCAACGGTCTGGCCGATCATTTCAAGACGCACAAGAAGGACAATCACTCGCGCCGTGGCCTGCTCAAGATGGTGAGCCAGCGGCGCCGCCTGCTCGACTATGTGCGCGCCAAGGACGAAGCCCGCTACCAGAAGATCATCGAGCGGCTCGAGCTGCGTCGCTGATCTCAAACGAGGCGAGGCGGGATATGAGCTCGAACCCGCTTTCCAAATGATGTGAACAGGCGCCGCGCCCATGGGGGGCTGCGGCGCCCGAGCTGTTGATGAAGGATACGTACGATATGTTCAACACCCACAAGGTCGAGATTGACTGGGGCGGGCGCAAGCTGACGCTCGAGACCGGCCGCATGGCGCGCCAGGCTGACGCCGCGGTCTATGCCCAGTACGGCGAGACGAGCTTGCTCGCGACCGTCGTTGCCGCGAAGAGCCCGAAGCCCGGCATCGATTTCTTTCCGCTGACCGTGAACTACCAGGAGAAGTTCTACGCAGCCGGCAAGATCCCCGGCGGCTTCTTCAAGCGCGAAGGGCGCCCGACAGAGAAAGAGACGCTGACCTCGCGCCTCATCGACCGCCCCATCCGCCCGCTGTTCGTCGATGGTTTCAAGAACGAGACGCAGGTCGTCATCACCGTCCTGAGCCATGACCTCGAGAATGATCCCGACATCCTCGGGATGGTCGCAGCGTCCGCTGCCCTGACGCTCTCGGGCCTGCCGTTCCTCGGCCCGATCGCCGCGTCGCGCGTCGGCCTCGTCGGCGGTCAGTTCGTGCTGAACCCGATGATCGACGAGATGGCGAACAGCGATCTCGATCTCGTCATCGCCGGCACGCAGGATGCCGTGATGATGGTCGAGTCGGAGGCGAAGGAGCTCTCCGAGAAGCAGATGCTCGATGCCGTCGTGTTCGGCCAGCGCGGTTTCCAGCCGGTGATCGACGCGATCATCAAGCTTGCCGAGAAGGCCGCCAACGAACCGTGGGACTTCCTGCCGACCGACACGAGCGCCGAGAAGGCGCAGATGAAGGGCCTGATCGAGGAGGACCTCCGCGCCGCCTTCGCCACGCCCGAGAAGCAGAAGCGTTACGCGCTCATCGACGCGGCCAAAGACAAGGCCATGGCAGCGATGGTGCCGGCCGATGCCGACGCTACGCTCAAGGTCAAGCTCGGCGGCGTCTTCAAGGCACTCGAGGCCGACGTCGTGCGCGGTGACATCATCCGCACCGGCAAGCGCATCGACGGCCGCGATCTCAAGACAGTGCGTCCGATCACATCGGAAGTGCACGTGCTGCCGCGTACGCACGGCTCAGCGCTCTTCACGCGCGGCGAGACTCAGGCCGTCGTCGTTGCGACTCTCGGCACGGGCGACGACGAGCAGATGATCGACGCGCTCGAGGGCACGCGCAAAGAGCGCTTCATGCTCCACTATAACTTCCCGCCCTTCTCCGTCGGTGAGACGGGCCGCATGGGCTCGCCCGGCCGCCGCGAGATCGGTCACGGCAAGCTCGCATGGCGCGCCGTGCACCCACTGCTGCCGACGCCCGAGGAGTTCCCCTACACGATGCGCATCGTCTCGGAGATCACCGAGTCGAATGGCTCGTCCTCCATGGCGACAGTGTGCGGCGCCTCGCTGGCTCTCATGGACGCCGGCGTGCCGCTGAAGCGGCCGGTTGCCGGCATCGCCATGGGCCTCATCAAGGAAGCCAACGACTTCGCCGTGCTCTCCGACATCCTCGGTGACGAGGATCATCTCGGCGACATGGACTTCAAGGTCGCTGGTACCGAGGTCGGTGTCACATCACTGCAGATGGACATCAAGATCACCGGCATCACCGAAGAGATCATGCGCATTGCTCTCGAGCAGGCGCACGCGGGCCGTATCCATATCCTCGGCGAGATGTCGAAGGCGCTCACCGGCGCCCGCGACGAACTCGGCGAGCACGCACCGCGCATCGAGACGATCAAGATCCCGGTCGACAAGATCCGCGACGTGATCGGCTCCGGCGGTTCGGTGATCCGCGACATCGTCGCGGAGAGCGGCGCCAAGATCAACGTCGAGGACGACGGCACCATCCAGATCGCCTCCGCCAATCGCGAGTCGATCGAGAAGGCGCTGAAGCGCATCCGCGGCATCACGTCCGAGCCCGAGGTCGGCCAGATCTACAAGGGCAAGATCGTGAAGATCATGGAGTTCGGCGCGTTCGTGAACTTCTTCGGCCCGAAGGACGGCCTCGTGCACATCTCGCAGCTCACGCGCGGGCGTCCGCAGACGGTCGGCGAGGTCGTGAAGGAAGGCCAGGAAGTCTACGTGAAGCTCCTCGGCTTCGATGATCGCGGCAAGGTGCGCCTCTCCATGCGCATCGTCGATCAGGAGACCGGCCAGGAACTGCCGCCCGAGCCGCCCCGCGAGGGCGGTGAAGGTGGCGGCGAAGGCGGCGAAGGCGGTGAGCACCGCGAACGCCGCGATCGCGGTGATCGTGGCAGCGAGCGCCGTGGTGGCGGCGGTGGCCGTGATCGCCGCCCGCCTCGCAACTTCGATTGATCCAGGGAACAGAGCCGCGCCGATGCGCGCCGAATTGAGGAGATAGCATCATGACGAACCGTGCAGCACGTTCGCCGCGCAACGCCGAGAAGCGCCGCAAGAAGGCCGGCCACGCCATTCCCCGCAAGAAGGCAGGCCCGCTCGCTGGTAACACCATCGGCGCGCGCACCAAGGCGAAGAAGCTCGCCGGCCAGCGCCGCGTCGCGCTCGCCAAGGCGGCTGCGGCCGAGGCGTAAGCAGTCGCTTCATTGCGAAGAAGTTCAGGCCGCGGGCATCTGTCCGCGGTCTATTTTTTTGTGCCGCGGGCTGCTGGGAAGAAGGCGCTTCGCAACCGCCTCGTGGCGGTATGCCCGCGGCGGCAAGGGCGAGGCCGGAGAGTGATTGCCGCCGAGCTGCTGGAAGAAGGTGCTTCGCAACCACCTCGTGGCGGTATGCCCGCGGCGACCATGCGGACAGCACTCGCATATGGCAACGTAATCGTGCCAACGGGAGTGAGCCGTCAGTCGCCACGCCGATGCTGCATCCAGGCGAGCAGAGCAGCAGCAGCGCCGCCCGCACCTCCCCAAATTGTACTATCGACGGTCGACTGCCCCATCAGGAAATACTGAAAGCAGAAGAAGAAGACGCTCGCGGCGAGCGCATGCGCGGCCATCCTAGGAAGTGCGCCCAACGTCCGCTCCTCTTGCAACGCATGAAGGCCCTGCCTAGCGGCAGGGCCTCCACACAATCGCATGTCTATTTGCGGGCCTCTACGATGAACTTGCGCTCAGCGGCGCTCGTCCATGTGCGTCTCGCCCGCATCCTTGACGAAGAAGAACCCGATGACACAGGTCAGCAAGGCGAAGCCAACCGGGTACCAGAGGCCGTAGTAGATGTCGCCGGTCGAGGCCACCATGGCGAAAGACGTTGCCGGCAGCAGACCGCCGAACCAACCATTGCCGATGTGGTAGGGCAACGACATGGCCGTGTAGCGAATGCGTGTCGGGAAGAACTCGACAAGCGCCGCCGCGATCGGGCCGTAGACGATAGTCACGTAGATAACCATGATCGTCAGGATTGCGACCGCTGCAATCGCCCGGCCGTTCGACCAGACCTCGAGTGGGCTGTTGAGCTTCAGGATGTTCGGATCCTTGGCTGTCGGGAAGCCAGCCGCAGCAGCGGCAGCCGTCACGTTGGCCCCGAACTTCGCGTCAACCGGCACGTCTGTGCCATTGACCGCTACCTTCACACCGGAGCCTGGCGCCCCGTTCGACAACGTGTAGGGGATAGCAGCCGACGCCAGTGCACGACGAACCGTATCGCATGGTGCCGTAAACTGGCGGATACCAACCGGATCAAAGACCGAGCCGCAGCCTGCGGGATCAGCCGTGACCTGGACCTTCACCGTCTCGAGTGCCTTCTCCAGCTGCGGGTTTACGACGCTGGTCAGCATCTTGAAGAGCGGGAAGTAGGTGAGTGCCGCGATGAGGCAGCCGAAGAGAATGACGTTTCGGCGACCGAGGCGATCCGAAAGCGCGCCGAACACGAGGAAGAACGGCGTGCCGATGATCAGCGACCAGGCAACGAGTGAGTTCGCAGTCAGCAGGTCCGCCTTCAGAATGCTGCTGAGGAAGAACAGCGCATAGAACTGGCCCGTGTACCAGACGACGGCCTGACCGACGACCAGTCCCATGAGAGCCAGGATCACGATGCGGCCGTTGGCGATTTTGGCCATGTTCGCGACGATCAGCAGAATGATCGCGGGAATGGCGAGCAACGCCCAGAATCCGGCACCGAGATAACCGCCGAGGACACCGGCGACGACGAGGCCCACAATAAGCCACGAGAAGCCGGGGCTCCAGCTGCCGAATGCTTCCGAGAGCGGTGCCTTCGAAGCCGCGCCTTCCGCCTTCATCTTCTGGAATGCGGGGCTTTCGTTCAGCGTCAGTCGAATGATCACCGAGATGATGAGCAGGAAGATCGAAAGCAGGAACGGAATACGCCAGCCGCCCTTCAGTCCGAAGATGCCAATCTCGTAGCCCTTGCCACCAATGTCGGCGAAGGCCTCTTCGCCCATCCAGATGCGCAGACCGACGATCACGAACAGCGACAGCAGCAGTCCAAGTGTGGCTGTCGTCTGAATCCAACTTGTGTAGAAGCCGCGCCGTCCGGCCGGAGCGTGCTCGGCAACGTACACGGCAGCGCCACCGTACTCACCACCGAGCGCAAGGCCCTGGGCCAATCGCAGGATGATCAGGAGGACAGGCGCGAGCCAGCCAATCGTAGCGTAATCGGGCAGAAGGCCGACGAGGAACGTCGACACGCCCATGATGAGAATGGTGATGAGGAACGTCGCTTTGCGGCCGATCAAATCGCCGAGGCGTCCGAAGAACAGTGCACCGAATGGGCGAACGAGGAAGCCCGCTGCGAATGCGAGCAGCGCGAAGATAGCGCGCGTGTTGGGATCGAACGCCGAAAAGAACTTGGCGCCGATCATGGTCGCCAGCGATCCGTAGAGATAGAAGTCGTACCACTCGAAGATGGTACCCGCCGACGAAGCGGTGATGACTTTTATCTCTTCACCCGTCATGGCCCGTCGGCCAGCGGGAGCTATCTGGTCAATCGTGGTCATCCCTACGTTCCTTCCCGTTGCGAACTTGTTGGTCGAGCAAACGCCTTCACGCGACCTTGGAGTGCGACTCTCTTCCGTCGACTCTTAGAGGCCCGCGACGCCGCGGGTAATTGCACTTTGGAATAATGCGGATTGGATCGGCGCACGCGCTCACGCGCGCATCGAGACGAGCGCGACGAAGAGATGACGCACCATCGCGCGCCGAGATGCGACTAAAGAATTATACTGCTTTGAAGCGCGCTCTGATCGCCGCGACGATCGGCGCCATGCGCGTGCCGAGCGAGCCCTTCACCATCACGACATCGCCAGGCTGCAGAGCGTCGACAACGTGCGGCACAAGCGCTTCTGACTCCGGCGCCCACGCACCACGCCGCGCAGCAGGAAGCATTTCGTAGAGCTTCTGCATGTACGGCCCGCACGCGAAGACGACATCTGCTTCGGAAGCCGCAAGCGGATCGGCAAGGCCGAGATGGTACGCTTCGGAACCTTCTCCAAGCTCACGCATGTCACCGATGACAGCGACGCGGCGTGGATAGTTTGCGCGTGCGACTGCGCCGAGCACTGCGATGGCCGCACGCATGGATGCAGGATTGGCGTTGTAGCTTTCGTCGATCAGCAGGATTGAGCCATCACCAGCCTTCAGCACGGTGCGCGCACCGCGCCCGACAGGTGGCGTGATGCTGGTGAGCGGCGCGGTCGCTGTCCCGAGCGGTAGATGCAGTGCATCGAGCGCCGCGAGAACGGCCAGCGAATTGACGGCAATGTGCACGCCGACCGTACCGAGCCTGTAGCGCAATGCACGTCCTGCGATCTCGGCCACGATCTCGCTGCCGGTATCGCCGAGTTTGATGTCGCGCGCACCGATGTAGGCGTCCGCCGTCGTGCCAAACGTGACAATACGCCCACCGCGCGCGACGACGGCCCTATCCAGCAGACTGTAGTGCTTGCTGTCTCGCGGCAGGACGGCAGTGCCGCCTGGCTCCAGTCCCTCGAAGATCTCCGCTTTCGCCTTCGCGACACCGTCCTCGCCATCAGGAAAGTTACCGACGTGCACGGGCAGTACGTTCGTGATGACGGCAATGTGTGGGCGCGCCATGCGCGTGAGCGGACTGATCTCGCCCGCGTGGTTCATGCCGATCTCGATCACGGCGAAATCCACATCGGCTGGCATCCGCGCGAGTGTCAGCGGCACGCCCCAGTGATTGTTGAATGACTTCTCGGGCGCGTGCACCTTACCCGCTGTCGCGAGACACGCACGCAGCATCTCCTTCGTGCCCGTCTTGCCGGCGCTGCCCGTCACGGCCACGACGCGCGCATCGGGCTTGAGGCGCGCGCGCGCGGCGACGGCAATGCGACCGAGCGCAGCCAGCGGATCGTCAACGCGGATGAGCGGCCCCGCATTCGCCGGCGCATCGAAGTCGCGACGCACGAGCGCCGCGGCTGCTCCACCTGCAAAGGCTGCACCGACAAACGCGTGCCCGTCACGCGCATCGGTAAGCGCAACGAAGACCTCGCCTGACGCAAGCGAGCGCGTATCGATAGAAAAGCCGGTGATCGCGTCTGCCGGCGCGCCCTCCGCAGTTCCTTCCGCTGCGGCGACGAGCGCATCCCAGGTCCAGAGCGGCGCGCTGTCAGCCATTGAGGTGTTTCCTGATCTCGTCGTGATCGCTGAAGGGGTGCGTGATACTTCCGGCGATCTGACCTGTCTCATGGCCCTTACCGGCGACCAAAAGCACGTCGCCCGCGCCGAGCATACTCATGCCTGCAGCAATGGCTTCGCCGCGATCGCCGATCTCGCGGGCGCCGACAGCACCCCGCAGCATCTCGGCGCGGATGGCGGCCGGATCCTCGCCGCGCGGGTTATCATCAGTGATGATCACGACGTCGGCGCGATCAACGGCGATGCGGCCCATGATCGGACGCTTGCCGCGATCGCGATCACCACCACAGCCGACGATGCAGGCGAGCTTACCGGTCGCGAAAGGGCGCAGTGCGTCGAGTGCCGCGATGAGTGCTTCGGGCTTGTGCGCATAGTCGACGACAGCGAGGCCGCCATTGTGCTCCGCCACGATCTCGAGGCGGCCGGGGACACCACGGAGCTGATCGAGCGTACCTAGCGCAGCCTCGGTTTTCTCGCCCGCGGAGATCGCGAGCCCCGCTGCGACGAGTGCATTCTCGACCTGATAGCTGCCGAGCAAGGGAAAGCGAAGCGCGATGTCGCGCCCCTCGGCGTGGAGTGTGACGCGCTGTGCGAAGCCATCGCGCGCGAGGTCGGCGATCTTCAGCGTCTCTCCGCCGAAGCCCGTTGTGATGAGGCGAATGCCACGCCGCTGGATGGCATCAATGACGCGCACGGCCTCGGCGCCATCCGCATTCACGACGGCAGTGCCATCGGTGGGCAAAAGCTCGGTGAAGAGCCGCAGCTTGGCCGCGAGATAGGCATCGAGCGTCGGATGATAGTCGAGGTGGTCGCGCCCGAGATTCGTATACGCCGCCGCCGAAATGCGCACACCGTCGAGACGATGCTGATCCAGACCGTGCGATGAAGCCTCAAAGGCGACATGCGTGATGCCGTCGCCGGCGAGTTCGTCGAGCGTCGCGTGCAGCGAGATCGGATCTGGCGTCGTCAGCGAGCCATAGACCGCGCCATCGGGCCGCACGAGACCGATCGTGCCGACCGACGCTGCCGGACGCCCAAGCAGCGTCAGAATTTGCCGCGTGAAATCGGCGACGGACGTCTTGCCGCTGGTCCCCGTGACCGCAAGCATGTGCGCGGGCTGGCGCGAATGATGGCGTGCCGCCGCGAGTGCCAGTGCACGGCGCGGTTCGCGTGCGCGCAGGACGGGAACATGCGCGGGGGCATCGATCGCGGTACCTTCAGCGGCGAGGATCGCAACGGCGCCTCTGGCCAGCGCATCGGCTATGAAGCGCGCGCCATCCGTGCGGCTGCCCGCCAGCGCGGCAAATAGAAAGCCGGGCTGCACCAGCCGGCTGTCCGCCGTGAGCCCCGCGATGTCGATCGCTCGGGCGCTCGCCGGCACCATCACATCGTCCGGCACGATTTCCGAAAGCAGCATGACCCCGCCTCGCTCGCTGCACCGCGCCCCTTCTCGGGCTTCTGTATGTCTAGGCGGGGAGTGCGTCAAACGCGGGGCTCGCAGAAGACGTGGATCAATCTGCAAAAGCCCAGAAACAAAATCGCGGAGCACCGGTCCTGCCGATGCTCCGCTGAAATTATGGCGCCGGTACGCAACACTGGAACCCGGCGCTGAAGCCATATTGGCATGCCAGATGTTACGAATGTGCGAACGTCGCAAACTTGGTAAACGCGCTGGCCCTCAGACGGCTGCCAAACGGCCTTCGACCCAGCGGCGCAGCATCTGGTCGAGCCACGAATGCACACGCGGCGCATGAACGAGATGCGCGGCGAGCTGATCCTGGCGATGGTGGGCACCGCGCATGAGCAGGCGCACGGGGTTCGATCCCGACCAGCTGTTGATCTGCGTGTGCATGATCTCTGGATGGAACTGAACGCCGAGCGCCGCAGGCCCATAGACGAATGCTTGATTTGCGAACGCGCCGTCTGACGTTGCCAGAAGGTCGGCCCCGCTCGGAAGCTCGAAACCTTCCCGGTGCCACTGATAGACGCGCTCCGGAAGCGTACCGAGCACACGGCCTTGGTCGATCTGCTGCACCGGATGATAGCCGATTTCGACGCGGCCATGATTGCAGCAATCGACGCGCGCGCCGAGGTGGTGCGCAAGCATCTGCGCACCGAGACAGATGCCGAGATACGGCTTCTGCTCCTTGAGCGCGACGCCGAGCCAGTCGACCTCGCGCTTGATGAAATCGAGATTGTCGTTCGCACTCTGTGAGCCGCCGAAGATCACCGCGCCTGTGTGATGCGCGAGCGTCTCAGGCAGAGAATCGCCGAGAAATGGACGGCGGATATCGAGCGGGTATCCGTTCTCGATGAACCAGCGGCCAACATGTCCAGACTTCGCAC
>Ga0307505_10002744_pt1 | contig 11841 bp, 13 predicted proteins | sample 23_S_MG_FD_202183 | JGI IMG/M metagenome (GOLD analysis project Ga0307505, IMG submission 202183) | Soil microbial communities from Populus trichocarpa stands in riparian zone in the Pacific Northwest, United States - 23_S | ecosystem: Environmental > Terrestrial > Soil > Riparian zone > Trees...
CCGGTCGTCCACGGTCCCACCTCCCGGCCTCAAGGTCTGGCCAGAAGCTACTCACCCACTCTATTTTCGGAAGAGCCTCCTGGAAAAGCAACTGGGCCCGGTACGCCTGACCGAGACCCTCCTGGCCAAGACCTACCGGACCCAGCAGCTCTTGCTCGGTCTCATCCACCGCTATACGCAATCGCAGCGGTAGTGCCGTTCCCTCTCACCACACACGGACCTACTCAACGTACTCTCGGCACGGAGCCCGGCGGTTCCCTCTCACCTTTCTGGGTGTCTATCGGATCACGGAGTCCGACAGTTCCCTCTCACCACCCACGAAGCTCCCCCTGTCGCGAAGCCCGCCGTTCCCCCGCGGCTACGCCGTCCGCACCCACCGCCACAGATCCTTGAGGCTCGCCTTCTTCCCGTAGCTCAGGATCCCCACCCGGTAGATCCGGGCCGCCACCCAGACGATGGCGAGCATCCCGAGGATGGTGACCGCGGCGGACACCAGCAGCCCGGTAATCGGGATCGGCGCCATCGAGTAGCGGACCGGAATGACGAACGGGGTCCAGAACGGCACGTAGCTCAGGGTCTGGACCAGGGGGCTGTTGGGGTCGTTGAGCAGGGCGAACATCGTCATCAGCCCCAGGATGATCAGGAACATCACCGGGAACTGGGCCTGCTGGGTCTCCTGCACGGTGTTGCACATCGATCCGACCGCCGCGAACATCGCCGAATAGAGCAGGAACCCCAGCACGAAGAAGATCAGGAACACCACCAGCAACGAGCCGGGAAGCGAAGGAATCATTCCGGCGATCCCGCTGCCCGCCGCCGCGTCCACCCCGAAGAGCCCCAGCAACTGGGTGCGATAGGTCGTCACCCCGTACGCCGCGCCGGCCCAGATGCTCAACTGCAACAGCGCCACCGCGCCGACCCCGACGATCTTGCCGAGCAGCATCTGGAAGGGGGTCATACTGGAGGCCAGGACCTCCATGATCCGGTTGGACTTCTCCTCCACGATGCTGGTCATGACCTGGATCCCGTAGATCAGCAGCGAGATGTAGAGGATGAACCCCATCGCGTAGGCGATGGCGAAGGTGGCGTCGCCGCTCTGGCCGGTCAGCTTGCCGTCGGCCACCCGCTGGGTGGCCACGCTGACCGGGCCGATGGCGCGCATCACCACCATCGGATCCACCCCTTCGCGCTCCAGGCGCTCGCGGGTTACCAGCGGGCGGATGGTGCCCTGCAGCTCGCCCATGGCGGCGGGGCTCCCGGCGTTGTCGCCGAAGTACTGCAGGCGTCCGGAGGCCAGGCCGGCGTCGGTCACCACCAGGACGCCGCTCAGGGACGGGCCGGCCTTCTGGCCGAGCCCCGTCCGCGCGATCAGCGAGTCCTGGACCGCCTCGAGCCGCTCGCCGGTGGCCCGGACGACGCTGGACTCGTACTGCGGCGGGGCATCGGGGCCATCCCCCCGCTTGATGCCGCGCAGCGCCTCCTCCACCCGGCCGCCGAAACCGCTCTCGGTGCCGTCCAGGACCACCACCCGGCGGGTGCCCGAGGACTGGGTCAGCAGTAACGCCGGCAGCACCATCATGGCGGCCAGGAAGAGCGGGAAGAGAAAAGTGCCCAGGAGGAATGCCCTGGTGCGCACCCGCTCGATGAATTCGCGCCGAATGACCGCCCAGACCTTGTTCATCGGTCGTCTCCCGAGGCCGTGGCGGTGGCCGCCGCGTGCCCCACCTTGGCAATGAATATGGCCTGCAGCGAGGGTTCCACCACTTCGAACCGGTTGATCCCGACCCCCGCCTGGAGCAGGGCATGGAGCAACGCGTCGCTCTCCGCGCCATGGGCCAGCTCCACCTCGGCGCTGGCGCCGTAGTCGTCCGCCTTGGCCACCAGCCGCCGGTCCTGCAGCACCCGGGCGGCGGCCTCGGCGTTCCGGTGGAACGTCAGGGCCACGAACCGGTGCCCGAACTCGCGCTTGATGTCTGTGAGCGCCCCGTCCACGATCTTCTCCCCCCGGGCGATGATGGCGATCCGGTCGCACATCTTCTCGGCCTGCTCCATGATGTGGGTGGAGAAGAGCACCGTCCGCCCCTGGCGGGCGATCTCCACCACCACATCCTTCATCACCTGGGCGTTGACCGGGTCGAGGCCGCTGAACGGCTCGTCCAGGATGACCAGTTCCGGCTCGTGAAGCAGCGTCCCGATGAACTGGACCTTCTGCTGCATGCCCTTGGAGAGGTCCTCGACCTTCTTGTCGGTCCAGTCGTGGAGGCCCAGGCGGTCGAGCCAGGCGGCGGTCTTCTTGACGGCGTCGCGGTGGCTGATGCCCTTGGTCTCGCCGAAAAAGGCCAGTTGCTCCTTGACCTTCATCTTCTTGTAGAGGCCGCGCTCCTCGGGAAGGTAGCCGACCTTGGCCGAGAGCTCGCGGCCGGTGCCCTCGCCGCCGAAGAGGGTAACCTTCCCCTCGTCGGGAGTGATGATATTCATCATCATCCGGATGGTGGTGCTCTTGCCGGCCCCGTTGGGGCCCAGCAGGCCGAAGATGCCCCCCTTCGGAATATCGAGGGAGAGGTCGCGGACCGCGGTATGGCCGGCGAACCGCTTGGTCACCTTGTCTACCCGGATCACGGGAGGGATCATGCAGGGCTCCGAGGTGTGAGTCGTGATCGGACAGGGAATAAGGAGCGGAGAATAGAACGCCCACCCCTTGCCGTCCTGCCCGCCGTCTGGCACGCTTTATACGCGGCAATGTGGGGCAGGGTTTCGGAAGGTGCAAGGTGGAACGGCCCCACCCTTCCGCTCATGATGGAGTCCCCAATGCGGTTCATGCAACGAGTTCTCGTCGCGCTCACGGCGCTGTCGTCCCCAATCGTGACCGGCGCGGTCCTCGCCCAGCGGATTCCCCCTCCCGCCGCATCGAGTGAGGGGTGTCAGACCGCGATCCGATCGCTCGGTGAGAATCGGCAACCGGAGACCTGGCTGGTCCTGGCGGCCTGCGGAGACGCTGGAATACAGGCCTTGGCCGCCAAGCTCCGCAGCACGAGCGGCGATCTCCAAGCGGAAGCGGCGGAGTACCTCCTCGGCGTCCTGAGCATGGTGCGCTCCCCCATGATCGCCGAGGCCGCGGCGCAGGTGATCCAGGACCCTGGTGCTCCGGTCTTCACTCGAGTGCTGGCGCTCCTCGCCGGGTTGGGGCAGCACTTCCCCGGTGCGCAACTCGACGTCCGGATCCCCTTGGCGCAATTGCTCGCGGGAGAGTCCGCCTCGCGGTGCCCGATCGCATGGGGGGTCGCGGCAGACCCGGTGCACACCGAGGGTCGCTTGCGAGTGGACCACCTTGACGCGTACCGAGTGGCGCTGAGGGCGCTGGCGAGCGAAGCGTCCGCGCCGGCCGGTCTTCGGCAGCTTGCGGTCTGCGCGTACTCGATCACGGGACCGGTGCCGACGCCACCCACTGCGATCCGCCTCGAATACGTTTGCGGCAACCGCTTTCGAGTGGTCAATGACGGAGACGACCCGATCAGTGTGCGATACCGCGTTGGCGATGGGGGGCTATCGGGTGGCCTTGCCGTCGGCGCCAGAAGCCAAACGGAATGGACCGTGACCTCAAGCGGTACGGTCACGCTCATCTACGACGGTGCGGAGTTGGCCACCCGCCAGAACCAGCGGATTGCCTGCCCCACCGACTGATCCCCCCCCTCCCTGTTCCTCCGGTGGCCTATCACCGAGCGTTCAGGTACTTTCACTGAAGCTCGAGGGAATCAGCGCCCGCCTGGGGGGCACGAAGGAATGACCGACAATATCACCCAACCGTTTTGCCTCGTGCTGTCATTGCTTTGCCTCTTCCCGGTCGCAACGCAAGCACAGGTTGAGGTCGCTGGTGACACCGTCTGTATCAACGCTGCGCGTGCCCTGACCACCGTGACGCCGGACCGGAGCGTCGCGCGCGCACTTTCGGAGTTGATTACCTGTCCGAGTTCCGGCCCCCGCGCCATTGCCGGAGCCTGGGCCAGGCCACCGCGCGACCCCGGAGTGCTGGCAAGCCTCGCTGATGTTACCGGCCGGCTTCGGGACCGGCGTGTCCACGAGGCCGCTCGTGCTGTTCTGCTCGACCGGGCGGCGGACACGTATACTCGGCTCAGTGCCCTGACGGCGATTGCCGCTCACGGCGATCCGTGCCTCGCGTTGCACATCCGCATTTCGCCTACCGATGCGCCGGGCGCCTATGCGTATGTCATGCCTGGGTGGCGAAACGATCACCAGAGCAGGCCTGGGACGGAAGCGCTCTCCCCTTCGATCCGTGAGGAGGTAATCGCGCTGCTCGATCGCCTGGCCAAGGAAGAGCCCGAGCACCCCGTGGACATGGTGGCACGGCTCGGCGCGCGGGAACTCCGGCGAACGGACGGAACACGACGCTGCTGAGAGTTGCCCCACGGAGCGTCGAATGCGTCGCGATGGCCACCTCTCCATCCGAAGAGACCGCCGATGGCCGCTCTTGGACCGATGTGCATCACGCTGCCCTCCGATGACCGCCATCACGTCACGTCGGCCATGCGAGACATCGCGGGTCCGCTGCGCCTGGCGTCCTTCCGCCGTCTGGCACTGGTGTGGTTGGTGACCACGGCCGTTCCGCCGGCCCCGGCCCTCGGTCAGGACGAGGTCGAGCGCAGTTACGGCTCACCGGCGGCTGTGGCCATCAGGCAGGACAGTCTCATGAGAATCGCCCTGAACGCGGCCGACCTGAACATCCGGATGACGGCCATTCTGGGCATCGCCTCGCCGGGCCGTGCGTGGTATACCCTTCAGAGGCTCGACAATCCCCCGCCTCAGACCAGGTATCCCGGCACCGTCGCGCGCCTCAGGCATATCTACACACAGACGGGAGCCAGCGAGCGCGAGCTGATCGTCGGCCTGCTTGCTCATCAAGCGGAGAGGGTGGAGGCGGTGACATTGCTGGGCGGCGTCGCGCAGGAACACGACGGGGGCCCGCTGTATCAGCTCCCGCTACCCGGGGCCGCGGTGGCGGCACTGTCCCGGATGGGGGCCGACGGCGCCGCCGAACTCCAGCGGCTGCATGCGGCCGGGCTCGTGGTCGAATCCAACGCGAAAGCTCAACTGGAACGCCTCGCCCGTACCGGATACCGGCGTCCGCCGGGGGGCTAGCAAGTAGTTTCCAGTCCAAGGCGTGTCGTACCGAAGACCCTTGCTCGGAGGGAGCCTCAATGTCGTCGATTCGCCGATGCCATGTCTCGGCCACACTGGTCTTCTTCCTGGCAGGCGCCTCCGTTGGAGGAGCCCAGGTCGTCGGGGCTGCCTCCGATACCGTCTGCGCGAGCGCTCGCCTGTCGCTGCGTTCCACTTCCGTGGACCGCATGTACGCTGAGGCCCTGGCGGGGTTGCTGAGCTGCAGTCAAACCGGACCATCGATCATAGTGGAGGAATGGGCGCGGAGCGATCTACCCCCGAACCGTCTCGCCGCCCTGAGCAGGGCGAGCGGAACCCTGCGCGACCAGCGCATTTACGATGCGGTGACCGCCCGTGTGCTGGATTCCTCCGCCGAGGATCGGGTGCGTCTGGAGGGGATGGGTGTCCTGGTGCGGTACTTCGATCAATGTCTGGCCGTGCTGCTGCGTGAACCAGGCGATCCGATACGTGGAGGGCGTAGCGCGATCCTGCTCGGCGAGTACGATCACGATCCAAGCACGGAGGGGGCAATCCCGCTCAATCGATCGGTTCGTGCCGACGTTCTCGCGGTGTTCCGGCGGGTTGCCGCTCTGGAGCCCCAAGGGATCGTCGGCGAGGCCGCCACCGCTGTAATCTCTCAGCTCGGGAGGAAGCGCTCACCGCTTCGATGCTGACCGACCGGGGGACTTGAACGCGAGGTTCTCATGCCACTATCGCACTGCCACACATTCGAGAGACCAAACGGCAGGTTGTGCCGGAGGGCCGCGACGATCGTGCTCCTTGGGCTGGGGGCGTCTGTCACAGATGCCGTAGCCCAGACCGAGGTTGAACGCGTGTTCGGAACTCCTGCGGCCGTGGCCGCTCGACAAGACAGCTTGGAACGTGTGGCTATCACCTCGACTGACCCGAATCAGCGGAGCAGTGCGATAATCCGTATCTCCGCTCCAGGTCGGGCTTGGTATCATGTTCAAGGCAAGGACACGACAGATCCGACCGTCACATACCCTGGCATCGTTGCCGGCCTGAAGCGCGTCTACGATGCAGTGGGACCTCGCGACAGGGAGGTTGTGGTCAGCCTGCTGAGCCTTCAAGCCGAGCGCGGCGAGGCCGTCGCATTCCTTACGGAGGTAGCCACCCGAAATACGGAGATGGGAGAAGTGGCCCCTCTCGCACTCGTCGCCGTCAGCGCACTCTCGCGAATGGGTTCAGAGGGCGCGGCCGCGTTGCGACAGATACACTCAACCGGCGACCACGCAACCTGGCTCACACGTCATCTGGAGGACCTCGCCCGCACCGGCTACCGGCGGCCGCCGGGGGGCTAGCAAGTAGTTTCCAGTCCCAGGCGTGCCGCGGATTCGAAACAATCACGTGGCCTTGTCGCTGGATGGCGGCGTGCCGTACCGAAGACCCTTGCCCTCGATTCCTCACCCCCACTCCGCCAGCCGCATCACCGGCCCCACCTCGTCGTGCGGCACCACCAGGAACCCATGTTCCACCGGCACCCCGAACCGCCGCGCCCGGTCGATCCAGGTGGGCAGATCGTGCTCGGCGGTGGCGGGGTCGTGTACGCCGAGATCCCGCATGGCGATCCCGCGCTCGGTGGTCTCGTGGAAGCGGCCGAGGTAGGTCTTGCCGGAGGCGCCGGACATCACGACGGTGATGCCGTGCAGCGCCTCGCGGTTTTCGTGCAGGGTCATGATGTTCCGTCCTGAACGGTGAGGGCAGCGGAAGTAGTGAGAAGCAAGGAGGGAGAAGGGAGAAGCAACTGCCGCCCGGCCACTTTAGTCTCCGAATGGTGGCGGCAGGATGGTTTCTTCTCCCTTCTCACTTCTCGCTGCCCACCGTCCCGCAGTGCGCGTCGAACGCCTCGATCAACGCGGCGGCCACGGCCTCGGCGCTCCGTCCCTCGATCTCGTACCGGTGGACCATCCGCGCCATCTCGCCGTCCTTGACCAGCATGAAGCTCGGCGAACTGGGCTGAAACTCGCTGAAGTAGCTGCGGACCCGCGCGGTGGCGTCCAGCTCCTGGCCGGCAAAGACCGTGTAGACCGCGTCCGGCTTGACCCCGTGCTGCAGCGCCCGGGCCAGCGCCGGCCGCGCCATCCCCGCGGCACACCCGCACATCGAGTTGACGAACAGCAGGGTGGTGCCCCGGTGGTCGCCGAGCACGGCGTCCACGTCGGCCACGGTATTCAGTTCCTTCACACCCAGCCGGGTCACTTCGTCCTTCATCGGCTGGATCATCATCGGGGGATAGGGCATGGTGGTGTGGTTCCTTGGTCTATACGTGAATTGACTGGGTGTCGGGTGTCAGGTACCAGGTGTCGGCGGTTCCGCTCATGCCCGGTACCCGCCGGCACCTGACACCCGAAACCCGACACCTTCTACTTACTCTCACTTCGCAACGCTTCCCGCATCGCATGCCAACTCAGCGTCGCGCACTTCACCCGCATCGGGAACGCCTTGACCCCGCTCAGCGCCTTGACCCCGCCGGGCATGCCGGTCAGATCGGTGGCGCCGCCGGTCAGCATCTCATGGAACCGCTCGAACAGCGCCTCCGCCTCCGCGGCCGTCTTCCCCTTGACCGCGGTGGTCATCAGCGAGGCGGACGCCTTGGAGATGGCGCACCCGACGCCCTGAAACGCGGCGTCGGCGATCCGGTCGCCCTCCATCCGAAGCCACACGGTGTACGCGTCGCCGCAGAGCGGATTCCGCCCCTCGGCGTGGCTGGTGGCGTCCGCCAGCGCCGCGAAGTTGCGCGGCGACTTGTTATGGTCGAGAATCACGCTCTGGTACAGCTCGTCGAGGTCGCTGGTCATCCGAACACCTCGCGGACCCGGCGCATCCCGCCCATCAGCGTGTCCACCTCGTCGCGGGTGTTGAAGGCGCAGAACGACGCCCGGCAGGTGGCGGACACCCCGTAGCGGGTCATCAGCGGCTGGGCACAGTGGTGCCCCGCCCGGATCGCCACCCCCTCGGTGTCCAGAACGGTGCCGACGTCGTGGGCATGAATCCCGTCCACCACGAAGGAGACGACACTGGCCTTCCGCGGCGACCGGCCGAGGATCGTGACGCCGGGCAGTTCCGACAGCCGGCCGGTGGCATAGACCATCAGGTCGTGCTCATGGGCCTGGAGCGCCGCGGAATCGAGGGCGGTGAACCAGTCCAGCGCCGCGGCCAGCCCCACCACCGCCTCCACCGGCGGGGTGCCCGCCTCGAAGCGCGCCGGCACCTGAGCGTACGTGGTCTTCTCGAAGGTGACCAGGTCGATCATCCCGCCGCCGCCCTCGTAGGGCGGCATCGCGTCGAGCAGCGCCTTGCGCCCCCAGAGCAGCCCCACCCCGGTGGGCCCGTACACCTTGTGCCCCGAGCAGGCGAAGAAGTCGCAATGCAGCGCCTGCACGTCGATGGGCAGGTGCGGCGCGGACTGCGCCCCGTCCACGACCAGCACCGCCCCGACGTCGTGCGCCAGGTCGGCCATCTCCTGGATCGGAGCGATCGTGCCCAGGACGTTGGAGACGTGGCTCACCGCCACGATCCGCGTCCGCTCCGACAACAGCCCCCGGTAGGCGTCGAGATCGATCTCGCCGGCATCGGTGATCGGGATCTTGAGCACCCGGCCACCCTTGCGGATCGCGAGCTGCTGCCACGGCACGATGTTGGAGTGGTGCTCCAGTTCGGAGACCAGGATGTGGTCGCCCTGCCGGACGTGGGTGTCGCCGTAGCTTCGCGCCACCAGGTTGAGGCCGCTGGTGGTGCCGTGGGCGAAGATCACCTCGCCCGGCTCGGCGGCGCCCAGGAAGCGGGCCGCCGCCACCCGGGCCGCCTCGTACGCGGCGCTCGCCTCCTGGCTCAGGAGGTGCACCCCGCGATGCACGTTGGCGTTGCTGGTCCGGTAGTGCCGCGCCACCGCGTCGATCACCGCCTGGGGCTTCTGGGCGCTGGCGGCGCTGTCCAGATAGACCAGCGGGCGGCCGTGGACCGGCTGCCCGAGAATCGGGAAGTCGGCCCGGATCCGGGTCACATCCAGCGTCGCCGCGGTGGTCATCGGGGCCTCAGCGGTCGCCACCCAGGCGCTCGGTGACCAGCCGGGTCAGGTACTCCCGCACCGGCGGAATGGCGATCTCGTCCACCACTTCCGCCGCGAAGGCGCAGGTCAGCATGGTCTGGGCCCGCTCCCGGGGAATCCCGCGGCTCTGGAGGTAGAAATAGGCGATCTCGTCGATCTGGCCCACCGTGGCGCCGTGGGTGCACCGGACGTCGTCGGCGAAGATCTCGAGCTGCGGCTTGGTGTCCACCTTGGCGTCGGGGGACAGCAGCAGGTTGCGGTTGGTCTGCTTGGCGTCGGTCTTCTGCGCCTCGGGGGTGACGAAGACCTTCCCGTTGAAGACCCCGCGCGACCGGTCGTCGAGGATCGACTTGTAGACTTCCCAACTGTTGCAGTGGGGATGGTCGTGGAAGATCGCCGTGTGGTTGTCCGCCAACTGGTCGCCGCGGGTCAGCGCCAGGCCGTAGAGCAGGGTCTCCACGTGCGGCGCGTTGAGCCGGGCGTGGAGGTTGTGGCGGGCCAGCAGGGCCCCCATCGCCAGGGTGAACGACCGGTAGTGACTGTCCTGGTCCTGGTCCACGTGGGTGTAGCCGAGGTGGAAGGCCTGATCCCCCTCGCGCTGGATCCGGGCATGCTCCAGCCAGGCGCCCCGACCCACCGCCACCTCGGTGACCGTATTGGTGAAGTAGCTCCCCTCGCCGCCGAGCGAGACGTAGCTCTCCACCACCGCGGCGCGGGCCCCGCGCTCCACCACCAGAAGGTTGCGCGGGTGGGTCACCGTGCCGCCGGCATCCGCCGAGGCCACGAAGACCAGGTGGATCGGGTGGGCCAGCTCCACCCCGGCCGGCACCCAGACCACCGCGCCGTCGCGAGCGAACGCCTGGTTCAGCGCCGCGAACGGGGTGGTCTCGGCCAGGGCATGCCGCCCGACATGCGCCGCCAGCAGCTCGCCCCGGCTCTCCACCGCCTCGGCCAGCGACAGCACCTCGGCGCCACCCGGCAACGCCGGCCGGGTGGAGAGTTCGGGCGCATACCGGCCGTTCACGAACACCAGCGTGGCCCACTCGGGATGGCCGAACAGGAACGGCTCCAGCGCCGCGCGCTCCACCGGCGCCGCGGGCGGGCGGGCGGGGGCGAACGGCGTCCGGGCGATCGGCGCCACCGGGGTAAACCGCCAGTCCTCGTCTTTCAGACCGGGGAACCCGACGGCGGCGAATCGCTCGATGCCCGCCTTCCGGAGCGCCTCCAGCCAGCCGGGCACGGCTTCCGCCGGCACCGTGGCGTCCGCCGCGAAGGCCTGCAGGTAGGTCTCGGTCACGCCGCCTCCGGCACACCGGTGAGCCACTCGTATCCCTTGGCTTCCAGTTCCAGCGCCAGTTCCTTGCCGCCCGACTTGACGATCCGGCCGCCGGCCAGGACGTGGACGAAGTCGGGCACGATGAAGTTGAGGAGCCGCTGGTAGTGGGTCACCACGATGATCGACCGCTCCGGGCTCCGCAGCGAGTTGACGCCGTCGGCCACGATCCGCAGGGCGTCGATGTCCAGGCCGGAGTCGGTCTCGTCCAGGATGGCCAGGGCCGGTTCCAGCACGGCCATCTGGAGGATCTCGTTGCGCTTCTTCTCGCCGCCCGAGAAGCCGGCATTGACCGCCCGCCGCATGATCTCCGGACCCCAGTCCACCAGCTTGAGCTTGGACTCGAGCAGGTCGAGGAAGTCCATCGGGTCGAGTTCCTCCTGCCCGCGCGACTTCCGAATCTCGTTGTACGCCGCCCGGAGGAAATAGGCGTTGGTGACGCCGGGGATCTCCACCGGGTACTGGAACGCCAGGAAGATGCCGGCCTGCGCCCGCTCCTCCGGCTCCATTTCGAGCAGGTCCTCCCCGCGGTAGGTGGCCGTGCCCCCGGTCACCTCATAGGCCGGGTGCCCGGCCAGCACCTGCGCCAGGGTGCTCTTGCCCGAGCCGTTCGGGCCCATGATGGCGTGCACCTCGCCCGGCTTGACCGAGAGGGTAATCCCGTTGAGGATCGGCTTCTCGTCGACCGAAGCGCGGAGGTCATTGATTTCAAGCATGTCCGAAGCATCCTGTGTGTCAGTGAAAAAGGTGCCCATCACACCACATCCCGTGTGCCGTTATCCCACGCTGCCCTCAAGGCTGATCCCCAGCAGCTTCTGGGCCTCCACCGCGAACTCCATCGGGAGTTCCCGGAAGACTTCCTTGCAGAAGCCGTTGACGATCATTGAAATCGCGTTCTCGGTGTTGAGCCCGCGCTGCTTGCAATAGAAGATCTGGTCCTCGCCGATCTTGCTGGTCGAGGCCTCGTGTTCCACCGAGGCGGTGGGGTTCTGCACGTCGATGTACGGGAAGGTGTGCGCCCCGCAGCGGTTCCCGATCAGCATCGAGTCGCACTGGGTGTAGTTGCGCGCGCCCGCCGCCTTCGGCAGCACCTTGACCTGTCCCCGGTAGCTGTTCTGGCCGCGGCCGGCGCTGATCCCCTTGGAGATGATGGTGGAGCGGGTGTTCCGGCCGATATGGATCATCTTGGTGCCGGTGTCGGCCTGCTGCTTTCCGTTGGTCACCGCCACCGAGTAGAACTCGCCCACCGCGTCGTCGCCCTGGA
>Ga0307505_10002745_pt1 | contig 11833 bp, 8 predicted proteins | sample 23_S_MG_FD_202183 | JGI IMG/M metagenome (GOLD analysis project Ga0307505, IMG submission 202183) | Soil microbial communities from Populus trichocarpa stands in riparian zone in the Pacific Northwest, United States - 23_S | ecosystem: Environmental > Terrestrial > Soil > Riparian zone > Trees...
TCCCGAGCGTAGCGAGGGATCTGTACGGGCAGATTCCTCGCGTACGCTCGGAATGACAATCGCGGCGGGCACGTGTGGCAACTCACGCGTGCCCGTCCGTGTCTAACCGAGAACCGACGACCGTTTTTGGAGTATCATTGCACAGCACCGCACCGATGGGAGTCCTGACGACATGACCAAACTCGCCCGCGCGCAGCTCTTCGCGATCGCAATCATCGCCTTCGCGAGTGGCCTCGTGTTCGCCTCGGGGTTCGACCTCACGAAGATCAGCTGGGCGCAGAACCGCTCCCAGCCTGCGCCGAAGCCCACCGCCGCCGACGTCAAACCGCTGGAGGAAACCGGGCAGGCGTTCGAGGCCATCGCCGAGCACGTCACACCGGCCGTCGTCTCCATCACGGCGGAGCAGCTCGAGACGCGCCGTCCCACGGTGCGCCGCAACGTGCCGCCCGGGATGGAGGAGTTCTTCCGCAACTTCGACGCGCCCGACCAGCAGCCGCGCAGTGGCAGCGGCTCGGGGTTCATCGTGTCGAAGGACGGCTACATCCTGACGAACAACCACGTGGTGGCCGACGCGGACCGCGTCACCGTCACGATGCTCGACAACCGCCGGCTCGAGGCGAAGGTCGTGGGCCGTGATCCCACGACGGACGTGGCCGTGATCAAGGTGGAGGCCCGCGACCTCCCCACCGTGACCATGGGCGACGACAGCCGCACGCGCGTCGGCCAATGGGTGGTGGCGATCGGCAATCCCCTTGGCCTGGACTTCACCGTCACGGCGGGGATCGTGAGCGCGAAGGGGCGCTCGCAGCTGAACCTTCCCGGCCGCGACCCCTACGCGATCCAGGACTTCATCCAGACCGACGCGGCCATCAATCCGGGGAACTCCGGTGGCCCGCTCGTGAACATCCGCGGCGAGGTGATCGGCATCAACAGCGCGATCGCCAGCCAGACCGGCTTCAACGCCGGCTACGGCTTTGCCATCCCGATCACGCTCGCGCAGCAGGTCATGAAGGACCTCGTGGAGCACGGCCGGGTGCGGCGCGCGGTGATCGGCGTCAGCATCGGCGAGGTGGAGCCCGCCGACGCGCGGGCCGCGGGGCTCACGGAGATCCGCGGCGCGAAGGTCCAGGCGTTCACGCCCTCGGAGAGCGAGAGCCCGGCGGCTCGCGCGGGTCTCGAGGTCGGGGACATCATCGTGGGCGCGGCGGGTCAGCGCGTGAACCGCGTCTCGGAGCTCCAGCGCGTCATCCGCGGCTACAAGCCGGCCGAAGTCGTCGAGGTGGAGGTCATGCGGTACGGCCAGCGCCGGAGCTTCCGCGTGCGGCTCGGCGAGCCGCCGGCGGACCCCGAGCGGCAGGTGGCGCAGGGGAACCGTCGCACGCTCGAGCCGGTGGCCGCGGACACACGGAGCTACGACCGGCTGGGAATCACGGTGCAGCCGGTGTCACCCGAGATCGCGAACTCCGGCCGTGTGGACGCCGAGTACCGCCGCGGCCTGCTGGTCAGCGCGGTCAACGTGCGCGGCCCGTCCTTCCGGCAACTCATCGCCAACCAGGACATCATCATTCGCGTGCTGCATCCTGCGCGTCGCGACATCCGCTCGGCGGCCGACCTGGAGGAGGCCGTGAAGGGGGTGCGCCGTGGCGACGTCATGTCGCTGCTCGTCTACAGCATCACAGGGCAGACGACGAAGGTCGTGAATCTGCCGGTCGAGTAGCAGTCGTGGGGCTGGAGACATGGGATTGGGGGCTGGGGTGACCGGGTCATCACCCAGTCCCTGATCTCTAATCTCGAGTCTCACCGTCCGCGGGAGTGGCGGAACTGGCAAACGCGCAGGATTTAGGATCCTGTGCCGCAAGGCTTCCGGGTTCGAGTCCCGGCTCCCGCATGGCAGATGCGCAGAAGGCGGCGCCGCGCGGCGCCGCCTTCGTTGCGTTTCGGCCGCTACCGCTTCGGTCCGCCGAAGAGCAGCCCGAACGCCAGCGTCAGCTGGTCGTAGTCATGCAGCGTGATGCGCGCCTCGGTGAACGCGGTCATGGTGTTCAACGGAAAGCGCAGGCCGCCGAGCAGCGCGAGCCCCGTTTCCGAGTTCGAGCCGCTGACGCCCCCCGACTCCACCCGCATGCGCGCGAACGAAAGGCCCGCGCCGAAGTAGGGCCGCATGGACGAACCCTGTACCTGGAACGGCAGCACCAGCGCCGGAGTCAGCTCCCAGTAGCTGCAATCCAGGCCCGCGGCGCAGTCCGGGAAGTAGAAATCGAAGGCGGGCACGAACATCATGTTCGACCAGGGCGCGTTGTGCGAGAAGACGTTGGTGAGGTCGAACTCGGCGCGCACGCCGAGGGCCACGCCCTCGACTTCGGTGCCGTACCCCACCTGCGCGCCGAAGCGCTGCGCTTCCGCTGCCGCCGGGATGAGGACAAGCGAGGAGATCGCGAGGAATGCTGAAAGCTTCTTCATGGTTCGACGGGAGGATGTGATGGGCCGGGCCTCCTCGCCCGGACGCCGCGGTAGATAGCGCATTTCCTCTCGACGTCAAGTTTGTGACCAACCGCACACCCTTTGCGGCGGGGTTAGTTTTCGGGACGATGCAGATCGAGATCAGGACGAAGAAAAGTGAGGGCGTGGAGCGCCTCCTCGAGGTCTCCGTGCCCGTCGAGGCGGTGCGCGAGGCCGAGGAGAAGTCTGCCCGCCGGTATGCGACGAGCGCGCGCCTGCCCGGGTTCCGCCCCGGCAAGGCACCGGCCGCGCTCGTGCGCAAGAAGTTCCGCGAAGCCATCCGGCAGCAGGCGCTCGAGTCGCTGCTCCAGGAGGCCTACCAGGAAGTCATCGCGCGCGAGCACCTCAAGGTGGCGGCCACCCCGCACCTCCACGATGTCCGCTACGACGAGGGCAAGCCCCTGGTCTTCGAGCTGCACGTGGAGGTGCGCCCCGAGATCAAGCTCGACCGGGTGCAGGGGTTCAAGGTCACCCGTCCGGCGGCCGCCATCACGGAAGACGGCGTCCGGGAGCAGCTCGACCAGCTGCGCGAGCAGCGCGCCACCTGGGCGCCGGTGGACGGCAAGCCGCAGCCGGACGACATGGTGACGGTGCTGCTGGCGACCGCCGACGAGACCGGCGCGCTCCCCGAAGGTCGGGAGTACCGGCTCGTGCTCGGCGGTGGCCAGGCGATCCCGGGCATCGAGGAGCTCGTGATGCGCATGACGCCGGGTGAGACGGTCGAGGAGAGCGTGCGCTGGCCCGACGACTTCCCCGACGAGGCGCAGCGCGGGAAGACCAAGCCGGTGCGGGTGGAGCTGCAGGACGTGAAGCGGAAGGCCCTCCCCGCCCTGGACGACGCGTTCGCGCGCGAGGTGGGCGACTTCGAGTCGCTCGACGCGCTGATGGCGGCCGTCCGCAAGGATCTCGAGAGCCACGCCACGCGCGAGAGCGATGCCACGGTGCGCCAGGGATTGATCGACCAGATCATCCAGGCCAACGCCTTCGACGTGCCGCCGAGCTGGGTGACCCAGCTCATCGACGGCTACATGAAGGCGTACCAGATCCCGGAGGAGGATCGCGAGAAGTTCGCGGCCGAGTTCCGGCCGGTGGCCGAGCGCCAGGTGCGCCGCGACGTCATCATCGACACGCTGGCGGAGCGCGAGAAGCTCACCGCGACCGAGGCGGACATCGATGAGCGCGTCGCGGAGGTGGCGAGCAAGCGCAACGCCGACGTCGGGCAGGTGTACGCGTCGCTCCAGAAGGCGGGGCGACTCCAGGAAATCGAACGCGCGATCACCGAGGACAAGGTCTTCAAGTGGTTGCTGGACAAGAACACCGTCGAATGACAACTCCCATGGCCACGATCTATCCGCCGTACGTCATCGAGCGCTCCAGCCGGGGCGAGCGCAGCTACGACATCTTCTCGCGGCTGCTCATGGACCGGATCATCTTCCTCGGCACGCCGGTCAACGATGACGTCGCGAACATCATCATCGCCCAGCTGCTGTTCCTCGAGGCCGACAACCCCGAGCGCGACATCTACCTCTACATCAACTCGCCCGGCGGGAGCGTGTCGGCAGGGCTCGCGATCTACGACACGATCCAGTACCTCAAGTCGCCGACGAACACGATCTGCATGGGACTCGCGGCCAGCATGGGCGCGTTCCTGCTGTCGGCCGGCCGCAAGGGCAAGCGGTTCGCGCTGCCCCACGCGCGGATCATGATCCACCAGCCGTCGCAGAGCGGCGGGGGCGGCAGCGCCTCCGAGATCGAGATCCAGGCCCGCGAGATCCTGTACCTGCGCTCCAAGCTCAACGAGCTCATGGCGCGGCACACGAGCCAGCCGATCGATCGCATCGAGAAGGACACCGACCGCGACCGCTTCATGTCCGCCGACGAGGCCAAGGAATACGGCATCATTGACACCGTCATCAGCAGCCGCGGCGAGATCGTGAGCGAGCAGGTGATCAAGGCCCAGGCCGAGAACAAGAGCCTCGAGACTGGCCGCTCGTAAGCCGCTGCCCAAGCCCTTGCCAAAACAGCAGTTGAGACCCTTGGTACCCTCGCCCGCGCTGGCTCGTCTATAGAGGTCATTGACCCCCCGCGGGCCCCGCCCTTTATTGAAGGAACCCCTCGGCCCGCGACCGCCGGCTGGCGGTGTCATCAGTAGCCACCTGCCAATGTCCCACGACAAACACCTGCGCTGCTCGTTCTGCGGAAAGTCGAAGGACTCGGTCCGGAAGTTCATCTCGGGCCCCTCGGTCTACATCTGCAACGAGTGCATCGCGCTCTGCAACGAGATCCTCGCGGAGGACGAAGAGCGCGAGGTGGCGGAAGCGATCACCCAGGTCCCGACCCCGCCGGAGATCAAGGAGGTCCTGGACCAGTATGTGATCGGGCAGGAGAAGGCCAAGAAGGCCCTTTCGGTGGCGGTGTACAACCACTACAAGCGCATCAATTCGGCGTCGGTGCAGGACGACGTCGAGCTGGACAAGAGCAACATCATGCTCCTCGGGCCCACCGGCGTTGGCAAGACGCTGCTGGCCCAGACCCTCGCGCGGATCCTCGACGTCCCCTTCACGATTGCGGACGCGACGACCCTGACCGAAGCCGGCTACGTCGGCGAGGACGTCGAGAACATCCTCGTGCGGCTGCTCCAGGCGGGTGACTTCAACGTCGCCGAGTGCGAGCGCGGCATCGTCTACATCGACGAGATCGACAAGATCGCGCGCAAGTCCGAGAACCCCAGCATCACGCGCGACGTGTCGGGCGAAGGCGTGCAGCAGGCGCTCCTCAAGATCCTCGAGGGCACCGTAGCCTCCGTTCCACCCCAGGGTGGCCGGAAGCACCCGCAGCAGGAATACATCCAGATCAACACCAAGGACATCCTGTTCATCTGCGGCGGCGCGTTCGACGGGCTGGAGAAGATCATCGAGGCCCGCACGGGCCGGCGCCAGATCGGCTTCGCCGACATGGCCGACGCGAACCCGGCGGAACGCAAGAAGAACCCGTTCGCCGAGGTCGAGCCGGACGACCTCCTGCGGTACGGCCTCATCCCCGAGCTCGTCGGCCGCCTGCCGGTCGTGGTGGCGCTCGAGGCGCTGGACGACGCGGCGCTGGTGCGCATCCTCAAGGAGCCGAAGAACGCGCTCACGAAGCAGTACCGGAAGCTCTTCGAGCTCGAGGAAGTGGAGCTGACCTTCGACGAGGCCGCACTCCGCGCCATCGCGCAGAAGGCGCTCAAGCGCGGCACCGGCGCCCGCGGCCTTCGCGCCATCGTCGAGGAGATCCTCACCGAGGTCATGTTCGACCTGCCGACGCGCGAGGATGTCGTCGAGGTGAAGGTCACCGAGGCGTCCGTGAACAACAAGGGCACTCCCCCGCTGCTCGAGCTCTCGCCGCAGCGGAAGAAGAAGGAAGCCTAAGGACGTACACTGGGCACCCATAATGGCCACTAACAAGGGACCGGGGGGCGGCGAGCGCCTCCCGGTTCTTCCTTTACGGGACGTCGTGTTCTTCCCGCACACGGTCATGCCGCTGATCGTGGGCCGCGCCGCGTCGCTGGCCGCCGTGAGCACGGCGGCGGGCGAGGATGGCCGCATCGTCCTGGTCTCGCAGCGCGACCCGGAGGTCCAGGAGCCCTCGGCGGCCCAGCTCTTCCGGGTGGGGGTCGTGGCGCGCATCGCGCAGCTGGCGCCGGTGGGGAACGGCGCCAGCCGGGTGCTGCTGGAGGGACTGCAGCGCGTCCGCGTCACCCGGTACGTCGCGCAGGCCGCGCACCTCAGCGCCGTGGTGACGCCGGCCCCCGCGGCCGCCGACGACGCGTCGCCCGAGCTCGAGGCGCTCGCCCGCAGCGTCATCGCGGCTTTCGAGGAATACGTGGCGCTCCAGCGACGCATCCCCCCTGAGGTCGTGGCGCTCATCCAGGGCGCCGAGGGCATCGAGCGCCAGGCGTTCGGGATGGCCGCGCACCTGGCGGTGCGCCAGGAGACGCGTCAGCGCCTGCTGGAGGCGGAGCCGGTCGAGACCCTGCTGCGCCAGCTCAGCGAGACCATCAACGCGGAGAACGAGCTGCTGCGGCTCGAGCGCAAGATCGACGACGACGTGCGCGGCTCGCTGTTCCAGAACCAGCGCGAGTTCTACCTGCAGGAACAGCTCAAGGCCATTCACCGCGAGCTCGGAAACGAGGACGACGACCTGGCGGACCTCGAGGCGCAGGTGGAGAAGCGGGCGCTCCCGGAGGCGGTGCAGGCGCGGGTGCACCGGGAGATCCGGAAGCTGCGACGCACCTCCCCGCTCCACCCCGAGCACACCGTCTCCCGCAACTTCGTGGACTGGGCGCTCGCCCTGCCGTGGACGGAGCGGACCGACGACGTGCTCGACGTGGCCCATGCGCGGCGCGTGCTCGACGAGGACCACTACGGGCTGGAGGAAGTGAAGGACCGGCTGCTCGACCACGTCGGTGCGCTGGCGCTGGCGGGCAAGCTGGAGGGACCGATCCTCTGCCTCGTCGGGCCGCCAGGCGTCGGGAAGACCTCGCTCGGACGCTCGATCGCGCGCGCGATGGGACGCAAGTTCGTGCGCATGTCGCTGGGCGGCGTGCGGGATGAAGCGGAGATTCGCGGCCACCGGCGCACCTACATCGGCTCCATGCCCGGGCGCATCATCCAGGCGATGCGGCGCGCCGAAGTCGTGAACCCGGTGATGCTGCTCGACGAGATCGACAAGATGGGACACGACCATCGCGGCGACCCGGCGAGCGCGCTCCTCGAGGTGCTCGACCCCGAGCAGAACAAGGCGTTCGCGGACCACTACCTGGAGGTGGACTACGACCTCTCGCAGGTGCTGTTCGTGACCACCGCGAACTACCTGCCGCAGATCCCGGAGCCCCTCCGCGACCGCCTCGAGATCATCCGGCTCACGGGCTACCTGGACCAGGAGAAGATCGCGATCGCCCGTCAGTATCTCATTCCGCGGCAGCTGCGGGCGCACGGGCTCGATCCCGCCGAGGTGCGCTGGGACGACGACGCGCTGCCGGCCATCATTCACGGCTACACGCGCGAGGCGGGAGTGCGCGACCTCGAGCGCCGCATCGCCCGGGTGGCGCGAAAGCTGGCGCGCCGGCGCGTGGAGCAGTCCGGCGCCAGCGACGCGGTGCAGGCGAAGGACCTCCGCGAGCTGCTCGGCGTGGCGCCCTACGATCCGAACGATCTTCTGCTGGAGGATCGCGTGGGGGTCGCCAACGGGCTGGCGTACACCGCCGTCGGCGGCGAGGTGCTGGAGATCGAGGTCAGCGCCGTGCCGGGCCGCGGCCGGCTCCAGCTCACCGGCACTCTCGGCGACGTCATGAAGGAATCGGCGAACGCGGCGCTGAGCTACGCGCGCGCCCGCGCCGACGCGCTGCGGCTGGAGCGCGACTTCCACAAGGTGCGCGACCTGCACATCCACATTCCGGCGGGGGCGACACCGAAGGACGGCCCATCCGCCGGGATCGCCATCGCCTCGGCGATCGTGAGCGCGCTCACGGGCGTGGCGCTGCGGGCGGACGTCGCGATGACGGGGGAGATCACCCTCCGCGGGCGCGTGCTGCCGATCGGCGGCCTGCGCGAGAAGGCGGTGGCCGCGTTCCGGGCCGGCGTGCGCCACGTGGTGATCCCCTGGCAGAACAGCCGCGACCTGGACGAGATCCCCGCGGAGGTGCGTGAGGGGCTCACGTTCCACCCCGTGAAAACGATGGACGAGGTGCTCGGCGTGGCGCTGGCCTCCTCCCGCGCGCGGCAGCAGTTCGCCGGCGACGCGCCGACGGCGGCGGCGCTGGCCCAGTAGTGCGGGATCCTCAGAAGGGCGATCCACTCGTCGTCCGATCGCTCGAGTTCCTCGGCGGGATGGCGGAGTCCGGCGGCTGGCGGCCTCCGGCCAGTCTTCCGGAGGTGGCGTTCGCCGGCCGGTCCAACGTGGGGAAATCCTCGCTCATCAACGCCCTCGTGCACCGGCGCAAGTTCGCGCGGGTCAGCAACACGCCGGGCCGCACGCGCGAGATCAACTTCTTCCGGGTGAACGACCTGTTCATCCTCGCGGACCTGCCCGGGTACGGCTACGCGAGAATCTCGAAGGAGAAGCGCGCGGCGTGGCGCCCGCTCATCGAGGGGTATCTCAAGGGGAGCCCGGCGCTGCGAGGCGTGGTGCTGCTCCTCGACACGCGTCGCTCACCCTCGGAGGACGACCTCCAGATGCTGGAGTTCCTCGCGCACCGCGAGACGCCGACGCTGGTGATCGCCACCAAGGTGGACAAGCTGCGGAATTCCGAGCGCGAAGGGCGACTGAAGGCGCTCGCCAAGGAGGCCGGGGTGGAGAGCGAACAGATCATTCCGTTCAGCGCCGAGACCGGCGAAGGTCGCAACGAGCTGGCGGAGGCCATCATGCAGCTGGTGCCTGCGGCGGGGACTGGGGACGAGAGGCTCGGGTCTGGGGACCCAGGCCCTTAGTCCCGAGTCGCCTGGTCTCCAGCCCCTGGTCTCCAGTCTCCAGTCTCTATCTTTCCCGCATGGCCCTCCTTCCGCTCCGAAAGATCCGCGAGCCCGAGGTCACCGGGATCGGGCGCGACTGGATCGAGCAGCTGCGCGCGCAGCTGGCCGACCCGCAGTGCGATCGCGCCCTGCTCTGCCGGCGCGCGCTGACCGAGCTCACGTTCCCGCAGTATCTCGCGGACTGGGACGCGGCCGTGAACGATGCCGGCCTGCCGATGGCGACGCGCCTCGCGCTCGCCGCGACGGATCCGCGCAACGTCACCCTCGAGCCCGAGTACTACGCGGAGTGCGACGACGCGCGCTTCCAGCGCGTGAAGCCGCTCCTGTGGCTCTGGTACTCCTTCGACCGCACACAGGCGGGTGGCCAGAACGTCTGGCTGGGGGTCGAGCTCCGTCGGCTGCTGGCGCCGCACATCTTCCGGAAGTGCGGCGAGAACTTCAAGTGCTTCCAGCACACCGAGTTCTCCTTCGGCTACAACATGGACGTCGGCGACAACGTCGTGGTGCATCGCCACGTGCTCCTCGACGATCGCGGCGGCATCACGCTCGGCAACCGTGTGTCCATCTCGGACTACGCGAACATCTACAGCCACACCCATTCCATCGTCGAGCAGAAGGACGTGACGAACGCGCGCACGATCCTCGACGATGACGTGCGCATCACCTACCACGCCACCGTGCTCGCGGGCGTGCACGTCGCGGAGAACGGCATGGTGGGCGCCATGGCGCTGGCCACGAAGGACGTGCGCCCGTATCACGTGTACGTCGGCATCCCCGCGAAGAGCGTGCGCGTGAAGCCCAACGCGCCTCCCGGTGACGACGTGCTCCAGAGCGCGCGCGAGCGGCGCGACCGCTGACCTAACGGACGCGCAGCGCGTCCTCCACCGTCCCCACGTCCGGGCGGTGGAAGAGCTCCACGATCTCCCGCAGCGCGGCGCGCGAGCGCGGCCACACCAGCCGCGCGGCCGCCTCCTCCGGTGAGAGCCATGCATGCGCCGCATGCTCGCCGTCGAGGCGAGCGTCCACGCCATCGCGAACGAACCCCGCGAACACCACGGCCGCGCTCACGACCGCCGCGCCCAGCATGTAGAACGGCTGGACGGTGATCGCATACAGGCGCTCCAGCTCGAGCCCGGTTTCCTCGCGCACCTCGCGGGCCGCCGCCTCCTCAGGCCGTTCACCGTCCTCGATGCGCCCGTGCACCACCTCCCACGATCCCGGGCAGCGTGTGGCCTCGCTCCGCTGCAGCACGAGCACGCGCCACCCCTCGCGCGTTTCGCGGATGACGAAGGCGTCGATCGTGGCAACCTCGATGGGGACTGCGCGCTCGGCCATGGGAACGGGTGCGGGACGGTCCGGTAGATACTGCACTGGTCCCCGGCCGTCCACCGCCGGCGGCGTCGCCACGCGGAGCAGCTCCGCCTGGGAGGTGTGGCCGAGCTCGACGTGGCGCAGCCCCGACTCCCACAGGGTGCGCATCCCCGCGGCGCGGGCGCGCTCGGCGAGCCGCTCGGCCGACTCGCCGGTCATCACCGCCTGCTCGAACTCCGCCGACCCCAGGAGCACCTCCACCACCGCCAGCCGGCCGCGATAGCCGGCTCCGCCGCAGTCGCGGCAGGGGGGCACCGGCTCGGCCACCAGGCGCTGGTCGCGACGCGCAACCCTGCAACCGCACTGGCGCCGCACCAGCCGCTGGGCGATCACGCCCTTCACCGCGGTCGCGATCTTGTAGGGCGCGACGCCCACGTCCGCGAGCCTCGTGACGGCGCTGGCGGCGTCGTTGGTGTGCAGCGTCGAGAACACGAGGTGCCCCGTGAGGGAAGCCTGGATCGCGATCTCGGCGGTCTCCCGGTCGCGGATCTCGCCGATGAGCAGCACGTCGGGGTCCTGGCGCATGATGGAGCGCAGCGCCGACGCGAACGTCAGACCGGCGCGCTCGTTCACCTGCACCTGAACGATCCCCGGCAGGCGGTACTCGATGGGATCCTCGACCGTGACGATGTTGACGCCGGTCTCCTGCACCCGGCGGAGCGCGGCATAGAGCGTCGTCGTCTTGCCGGAGCCCGTGGGCCCGGTGACGAGGATCAACCCCTCGCGCAGCTCCAGCAGCCGGTCGATCCGCGCCTGCTCGTCCGGCAGGAACCCCATTCCCTCGAGCGAAGTGACGGCGGCGCGCCCGTCGAGCACGCGGACCACGATCTTCTCGCCGTGCGACGCAGGCAGGGTGGAGACGCGGAGGTCCACCGCGATGCCGTTGACGGCCACGCGCGCCCGACCATCCTGCGGTCTGAGGCGATCGGCGATGTCCAGCCCGCACAGGATCTTGAAGCGGGACACGAGCGACGGCGCGATGGCCCGGGGCAGCGTGCGCACCGGCCGCAGCACGCCGTCGATGCGGTGACGCACCACGATGCCCCGCTCTTCCGGCTCGATGTGGATGTCGCTGACGCGCGCGGCGATGCCGTCGCCGAGCAGGTCGTCGACGAGCCGGGTGACCGAGGCGGGATCGTCAGGATCGTCCGACGGCGGAGCGGCTTCGACGTCGGTGGTGAGGTGCTGCACGTCCACGCGGGGCGCCGCGGGCGCGTCGCGATAGGCGGAATCGAGTGCCGTGGCGAGCAGCAGCGGGCTGGCGAGCGCGAACCGCACGGTGTGCCCGGTGGCGAAGGCGATCGCGCGCTCGCAATCCAGGTTGAGCGGATCGGCGGTGGCGACGTGCAGCGCGCCCTCCGCGGTGCGGAGCGGGAGCACGCGGTATTTGCGGGCCCATCGTTCGGGCAGCAGGGATCTGGCGCCGATCCCCGCCTGGCGCAGGTCCGCGACCG
>Ga0307505_10002746_pt1 | contig 11833 bp, 9 predicted proteins | sample 23_S_MG_FD_202183 | JGI IMG/M metagenome (GOLD analysis project Ga0307505, IMG submission 202183) | Soil microbial communities from Populus trichocarpa stands in riparian zone in the Pacific Northwest, United States - 23_S | ecosystem: Environmental > Terrestrial > Soil > Riparian zone > Trees...
ATGTTCCGGAGCCCCCTCTACGCCATGCTGCGCGTCTGACGGCCGAACCGAGGCTCAGGGCGCCGGCGCGTGCTCGCAGGAAACGAGTGGGTTCCAGTCGGCGAACATCCCGCTCGGGTTGTGTCGGCCGACCCACGCGTGCAGGCCCCACAGGCCGGCGTCCGGTACGGCGTGGAACTCGTGGCCGAAGAGCACCGGCGGCGGCTCCGTCGGGCCGTGATCGGTGAACAGCACGATGTACTCAACACCGACGAACCGCATCCGGCCGTTCTCCGTCGGCTCGAACAGCAGCAACTCCGGCTCGGTCACGGCCACTGCGCCGCCGTCGTTGATGTACGCCGGGTTGCCGTAGTGGAAGCCCATCGCGCCGTCGGTGGGGTGTTCCAGGCACGGCGTGATCTGGACCGCCCAGCCGGCTGTCTGCGCGCGGTCGAAGTTGTGCAGCGGGCCCACGAGGCGGCGCAGCGCGGCGAGATCGCGGTTGAGTTCGACCGTGCCGTTCGACGTAGGCGGGGCGTCGGTGGTCGCGACCGCGGAGCCCCCGTACTGCGCGTACTGGGGCCCGGAATCGCAGCCCCACAGCAGGGCCGGCGCGAGTAGCGCGAGGGCGACTCCCGTCACCCCGGAGAAGTTGAATCGCATGACAAGAAGTGTGGCTACGGGGGGCGATCCTCGAAAATACTCGGCCCGCGCCCGTTCGCAACCGTTAGCGGTGACGCCCAGCCGTCACCGGCCGGCAGGAGGTTCGCGCGCGGCGAATCCCGACGCGCGGCCGGAACGGCGCCGTCGGGCCGGGGTTCGCGTACGATCCCCCTACCCCGAATGACCGAGCGACGTGTCGACGAGCCCGATGAGCGGATCACCATCCGCGGCGCCCGCGAGCACAACCTGAAGGACGTCGACCTCGACATCCCGAGGAACCGGCTGGTAGTCGTCACGGGGCTCTCGGGGTCGGGTAAGTCGAGCCTCGCGTTCGACACGATCTACGCCGAAGGCCAGCGGCGCTACATGGAGTCGCTGAGCGCGTACGCGCGCCAGTTCCTCGGCGTCATGGAGCGGCCGGACGTCGACTTCATCGACGGGCTCAGCCCGGTCATCGCCATCGAGCAGAAGACCGTCAGCCGCAACCCGCGCTCGACGGTCGGGACCGTCACCGAGGTCTACGACTTCCTCCGCCTGCTCTACGCCCGCGCGGCCGACGCCTACTCCTACCTCTCCGGCCGGCGCATGCGCCGGCAGAGCGACGACGAGATCATCGACACCATCGTCGGCTGGCCGGAGGGCACGCGGGTGGTCCTGCTGGCGCCGGTCGTTCGCGGCCGCAAGGGGCACTACCGCGATCTCTTCGAGCAGGTGGCGAAGCAGGGTTTCGAGCGCGTGCGGGTCGACGGCGAGCTGAAGGAGATCGGCAAGGGCATGCAGCTCGACCGCTACCACGTGCACGATGTCGAGGTGGTAGTGGACCGCCTCGTGGTGCGGGCTGACGCGCGCAGTCGGGTCGCGCAGTCGGTGGAGGTCGCGCTCGGGATCGGAGGCGGCACGCTGATCGCGCACGTCCAGGCATCGCCCGGCGACGCGCCGGCGAAGGGCGACGTGGTCCTCAGCCGCCACCTCACGTCCCCGGAGGATGGGCTCTCGTACGAGGACCCCTCGCCTAACACGTTCTCCTTCAACTCCCCGTACGGCGCGTGCCCGGCGTGCAACGGGCTCGGGTCGCGCAAGGAGATCGACCCGGAGCTGGTGGTGCCCAGGTCGGACCGCACGATCGCGGAGGGGGCGCTCGCTCCGCTCGGCAGGCCGCGCGACGTGTGGGTGTTCTCGCAGCTCCGCGCCGTCGCCGAGGCCTACGAGTTCGACTTCGACACGCCGTGGCGCGACCTCTCCGAGCCGCATCGCGCGGTCGCGCTGGAGGGCGCCGGCGAGGAGCAGTTCGACATCGTCTACCGATATAAGGGGCGTGAGGTCCGTTACAAGCACCGCTTCCACGGCGTGTACGGGCATGTCCAGCACACGTGGGAGAACACGTCCAGCGCGGCGCAGCGCCGGTGGGCGGAGGCCTACATGCGCATCCGCCCCTGCCGCGTGTGCGGCGGGGGCCGGCTAAAGCCCGAGGCGCTGGCGTACCGCGTCGGTTCCACGGGCACCTACGAGGGAGACAGGTCGATCGCCGACCTCGTGTCGATGGACCTGCGTTCGCTGCGCGACTTCCTGCAATCCCTCCAGCTCACGGGGCGGCAGGCGGCCATCGGCGAGCCCATCGTCAAGGAGATCCGCGAGCGCCTCGACTTCCTGATCGGCGTCGGGCTGGAATACATCACGCTCGACAGGCCGGCGCGCACCCTGTCCGGCGGGGAGAGCCAGCGCATCCGGCTCGCCACGCAGATCGGGACCCAGCTAACGGGCGTGCTCTACGTGCTCGATGAGCCCTCCATCGGCCTGCATCCGCGGGACAACCGCAAGCTCATCGACAGCCTCGAGGCCCTCCGCGACCTGGGCAACTCGGTGCTGGTGGTCGAGCACGACCGCGAGATGATCGAGTCGGCGGACTACGTGGTGGACCTCGGCCCGGGCGCCGGCGAGCACGGCGGACGCGTGCTGGCGGCGGGGCCGCCGGAGGTCCTCTCACGCCGGCGCGGCGCGCCGGCGGAGAGCCTCACGTCCGCGTACCTGACGGGGCGCCGGCGCATCGCGGTGCCGCCCGCGCGCCGGCCCGGCAACGGCGAGCGGCTCGTGTTGCGCGGCGCGCGCGGGCACAACCTTAAGCACGTGACCTTCGAGTTGCCGCTGGGCACGCTCACCGTCATGACGGGCGTCTCCGGATCCGGCAAGTCGAGCCTGGTCAACCAGACGCTGGAGCCGATCCTATCGAACCGCTTCTACCGCGCCGGCGCGGTGCCGCTGCCCCATGACGAGATAGAGGGCGCCGGCGGGCTAGACAAGGTGATCGCGATCGACCAGAGCCCCATCGGCCGGACGCCGCGGAGCAACCCGGCGACCTACACAGGGCTGTTCGGACTCATCCGCGACCTCTTCGCGCGGATGCCGGAGGCGCTGATCCGTGGCTACAAGCCCGGCCGTTTTTCATTCAACGTCAAGGGCGGACGCTGCGAGAACTGCAAGGGCGCCGGCATCGTGAAGCTCGAAATGAACTTCCTGCCGGACGTCTACGTGCCCTGCGAGGTGTGCGCCGGCCGGCGCTACAACACGGAGACGCTCGATGTCCGCTTCAAGGGCGCGAACATCGCGGAGGTGCTCGAGATGCCGGTCTCAGAGGCCGTGGAGTTCTTCGACGCCGTCCCCGGCATCGCGCGCAAGCTGCGGACGCTCGACGCGGTAGGGCTTGGCTATCTCCGGCTTGGCCAGCAGGCGACGACGCTCTCCGGCGGTGAGGCCCAGCGCGTCAAGCTCGCGCGCGAGCTCTCGCGCCCGGGTACCGGTAGGACGCTATACCTCCTCGACGAGCCGACGACTGGGCTGCACTTCGAGGACGTGCGCCATCTGCTCGCCGTCCTGCAGGCGCTGGTCGAGAAGGGCAACACAGTGCTCGTCATCGAGCACAACATGGACGTGGTCAAGCAGGCGGACCACGTGGTTGACCTCGGCCCCGACGGCGGCGACGCCGGCGGGCAGATCCTGTTCGCCGGCACCCCCGAGGAGCTGGCCGGCGCGGACACGCCGACGGCGCCGTTCATCCGCGACGAGCTGGAGCGCTCCGCCCGCGCCGGCGCGCTGGCGGACGAGTCGGTCGACCTCGACGCGCTCGCCGGCGACGAGGGTGAGCCGGATGTGGAGGAGGAGGTGGCGGAGGTGGAGTAGATGTGGCGCGTGGCGCGTGTCGCGTCGCTCGTTGATGGCGTTCCGCGTGGCACGTTGCGGTTTGCTGGTTGCTCGTTGCACGTTGCTCGTTGATGATGTCGCCCCGTGGAACGATGGGCGCTGGCGATTCTCCACGAGCCACGAGCCACGAGCCACGAGCCACGAGCCACGAGCCACGAGCCACGAGCCACGAGCCACGAGCCACGAGCCACGAGCACCCACTGTATCGGGAAATCCCCCTGATACCTCCCCCGGTCGCGCGGCGGCTAGGTCGCTGTTACCCCCCGCCATCGCGCCGCCATGCGACCTGTCTCACGACTTGCCCCCTTTACTCTCGTCGCCGTCCTGGGCCTCAGCGCCTGCGCCACGTACAATCCGGCCTACGGAGGCCTGCCGTTCCCGCAGCCGCGCAACGACGACGGCTACTACGGCGGCCGGCGCGGCGACTACGGCGACTACAACCGCACCTCCGAGTGGCAGCGCGTCGACCGCGACGCGCAGCAGTACGCCAACCAGGTAGACCGCGCCATCAACCTCAGCTCGTCGGAGGAGCGCGCCGTGGCGCGCGTGGTGCGGGATCGCGCCCGGAACCTGCTCCAGCGCACGCGGCCGAACGAACACCGCCACGTGTACCCGTTCCCGCGCAACAACTATCGCAACGACGGCTGGTGGGATGCCACCGACCGCGCCGTAGAGCGCGTGCTTTCGTCCAGCAACCGCCAGGCGTACCGCCGGTGGGTCGGCGGTGACTACGGGCGCGGCGGCAACTATGACCGCGGCCGCTACGACGACCGCGACGGCCGGCGCTACGAGGAGCGCGACCGCGGCGATCGCGGGCGCAGCGTCCAGGTCGACCGCCGCGACCCCATCGGCATCCTGCGCCGGCAGCAGGAGACGCGCCGGCAGCAGGACGCGCGCCGGCAGCAGGACGTGCGCCGGCAGCAAGACGTGCGCCGGCAGCAGGAAGCGCGCCGGCAGGCCGACGCGCGGCGCGACGCTGACCGGCGGCAGGCGGAGGCCCGGCGCGAGACGGAGCGCCGGCGCGAGCAGGCGCAGCGCGAAGACGCGCGCCGCCGCGAGCAGGCCCGGCGCGCCCCCGCGCGGCCGCAGAACGGCGCCGGCCGCGATGCCAACCGCGGGCGCAACGACGGCGCGCGAGCGCAGGACGATCGCCGCAGGGAGACCGCCGCTCGCGCCCCTGCGCGGCGAGACAACGATCGCAACACCTCCGGCCGAGGCCGTGCAAACGACTCCTCGCGCGGCGAAGGAAACGACGACGAGCGTGAAAACGGCCAGCGCGGCCGTCCGCAGCGCGGCAACTGAGTCCCCCCCCGGGGCCGCCATCGGCGGCCGCCAGCGCAGCCGCTAACCGCCGGTGGGCAGTCGCTCGCCGGCGGTTACGCGTATCCGCAGCCTGTTGGACTCCGGGGGTACGGGGCACACGTACGACGGGTCGTAGACGCAGTACGGGTGGTACGAGCGGTTGAAGTCGACCACGTACGCTCCCCTGGGCGTCGGCTGGAGGTCGAGGTACCGGCCGCCGCCGTAGGTCTCCTCCCCTGAGGTAGCGTCGGTGTATGGCACGAAGAGCTGGCCGCGGTCGTCGGCGCCTGTCGCGCGGTAGACGGTGAGCGTGTTCTCCCGCCCGCCGGCGTCGAACGTGATCGCGCCAGCGGAGACGTACGGCCGGGGCGCCCCGCCCGTGGTGGCGAGGAAGGTCGTGTCCGATACAGGGATAGGGCTCAGTTCCAGGCCCTGGAGGAACGACGGATCGTACTCGAAGTAGGGCAGCGACTGGAAGGCGGTCCGCGCCTCTGGCGGGATCGGGCTCTCCTCGCTGCGCATCAGCCCGTCGCGCGCTTCCTTCCACGCCTGCCAGCCGGCGCGGCGCGCCTCGACGTCGGGCGCCGGCGGGGGCGCCGGGCCCGGCGAGCAGCCGGCGCCGGCCGCGAGGGCCAGCGCCAGCGCGAGGGCCGCGGCAGGACGGACGGCCACGCCCTAGCGGGCGACCGTGAGGCGCCGCGTCGTGCGCACGCCTTCGGCTTCGACGAGGACGAAGTAGACGCCGGCGGGAAGCCCCGAGGCTTCGATCGTCAGTGACGCTTCGCCGGCGCCGCGCCGGCCATCCGCCAGTACGCGTACGGTGCGGCCGGCGCCATCCACCACGCGGGCCGTTACCTCCGCCGGGCGCGCCAGCGTCATCGGCAGCGTCGCCACACTGCGGACAGGGTTCGGCGCAACGAACCCCACGGACAGCAGCTCAGCCAGCGGCGACGGCTCGACAGCAACCGTGTGCCGGTCGATCGTCAGAGAGGTGGTGTAGATGTGGTCGCCCGTTGGTGCGCCGTTGCCATTGCTCGCATTGCCCGCCGCGAAAATCGTGACCTGCTCAGGGGGGCTGGCCGGCGGCAGCCACTGGAAGGTCCATGACGCCGCCGTGTTCGAGGCCTCGGTGTGCGTCACGAACTCGGGCGAGCCCTGCGCGAGCTGGACGGTAGTTCCGTCGACGATGAAGCCGGTGAGTCGGGTCGCCGTGTTGGCGGCGTCGCGGATAGAGAGTTCGAAGCCCTGGCGGGGCAGAGAGTCCGGCGGGGTCGTGTTGAGCACGCTCACCGTGATCTGTACGGGTACGCCGGGCGTGAACTGCGGGGGTGCCGTGATCGATACGAACCCGGTCCCGCTATTGACCGGGTGGTCGTTGTGGCAGGCGGAGCAGTTTTGCTCGGGCCCGGAGAACCCGGCCGGCGCGCCCGTGGAGTAGGTGAGCGCGAGGAACGGGTAGCCGGCGACGACGGCCAGCATGACGGCGCCAGCGGCGTAGCGGAGGGACTTCATGGCGAGCGGAGCGGGGTCCGGGAAGGTATGGCAGTGGGGCAGCGGCTCGCAGCGTGCAGCTGGCAGCTCGCCATGGGCAGCGGCTTTGCAGTTTGCAACTTGCAGCTGGCAGGGGGGCTTGCCTCTGGCAGCGGGCCGGGGACGATGCGTCGGCGCCGCTTGCAGCTTGACAAGGGCAGTCCGAATCGCTGAGTCGCTGAATCGCTGAATGCCTCAATCGCTTAGTCGCTCAATCGCCCGATTCCCCGACACCCCGACACCCCGACACCACTTAAGTATTACCGGGTCCGTCCGATAACCCCGCGGGTTACCAGCTTCTATGGAGGTCCCGCTCCCGTACGACGTCGGCGCCGGCGACGGTGCTCCTGAAATGGACGCCGGGCCGCGGCAGGACGTTATGCAGCGCGTGTTGCGGGTTGCGGCCGGCATGTTCGAGGCGCCGTTCGCGCAGCTCGTGCCGCTGGACGAGTCCGCCGCCGTGACATTCGGAATGCTCGGCGACACGCAGCCGGACCTCCGCCCGCTTGGAGAGCGGATCCCGCCCGGCGCCGCACTGGTAGTGGTGGAGGATGCGGAGCGCGATGCACGCTTCGAAGGGCTTCTCCCGGCCGGCGCGCGCTTCTTCGCGTGGGCCGTCCTCCCGTCCGATGCAGGCGAGGAGGGCGCCGGCCCAGCCGCCATCGCCGTGCTCGACGTGCGAGCACATCCGGTCGCTTCCGCGGAGCGCCTGCTCGACCTGGCGGCGCTGGCCAGCGACCTCCTGCGCGGCGTCGACGCGCAGGAGCGCCACCTGGAGGCGGAGGCGCGCTTCCGCGCCCTGGGTGACCTCGTGTCGGACGCCGTGGTCATCGCCGACGCGAATGGCGCCGTGCTGGACGCCAACGACCGCGCGGCCGCCCTGCTGGGCTGCACCGACCCGGGAGACCTGGTCGGGCGCCCGCTGCACGACCTCGCCCCCGGCGGTGACGGCGCCACGGTGCAGTCCGTCGAGGCCACCGTACCCTTCGAGGGCAAGGAGCTGCGCCTGGCCGTGCTGCGCGCGTCCTAGCGCCGGCGTCGGGTAGCTTGGGGCGGGCGCGCGGTTGTTCAAGTTCGCGGAGTAGCGCGCCAACCTGCGCGCAAATTCAGCGATTGAGCGAATCAGCGATTCAGCGAGTGAGAACGCGCTGAAGCTGCCTGCTCGCTGGAGGGGTCAGCTTGGCGCATCGCTGACGCTCAATCGCTCAATCGCTGATTTCCCCGAAATGCTCCCCATCCCGGATCACCATAAGCCCGACGCCCCGGGGCTCCATATGGGGTTCGACAACACGGTCTCGCTGTACCACGTGGTGGGGGCGGAGGAGTCGTTCGAGGACGCGGCCGGCGCGCTATTCGGCTTGCTGCGGGAGGCCCAGCAGCGGTACCCCGGCTGGCCGCGCGTCGTCTACCTCGACATCGAGGGCCACCGCGGGGACGTGTCGGGGTTCGAGGAGAACTTCGTCGAGCTGCAGCAGGAGTTCTTCTTCTCCGTCATCGCGCCCTTCGTGACCGCGTTCGACACCCCGCTAACCGGCGGCCTCGTCAACCCCGACCCGCAGCGCGACGACGTGCCGGATCGGCTGAGGCTTGCGGGAGAACATGGAGAGTGAGGACAGGTGGATAGCGGGGAGGGCACGGAGAGCAGGGAAGGAGGAGTGGGCAAAGAAGGAATGACGGGAGGCATGACGTGTGGCGTCTTGGAGAGGAGGACGGAGGACGGAGGACGGAAGACGGATGACGGAGGACCGTTGGGTCGACAGCCCGCGGCCTCTGTCCTCCGTCCTCTGTCATCTCTCCTCTGAAATCTGTCTGCCGCCTACTGCCTACCATCCACCGGCCCCAGGGCGCGGTCCATCGCCAGCGCCGGGCCCCAGCGGCCGCGGCGGCGGAGCCAGGCGCCGGCGCGGCGCGGGTCGAGGCGCCGGGCGAGCGCGAACAGCACGAGGCCCACGGCGAACGCGCGCAGGCCTATCCAGGCGGCGCGCTCGGCGGGCGAGCCGGCCGCCAGGAGGATCGCCGCCAGCACCGCGACGGGGACCCAGAACGCCGGCCGCGCCAGGTCACGCAAGGCGCCGGCGGCCGCGCCGCGCCAGGTCCGATCCGGGCCGCCGACCGATACCGCGCCGGCGCGGCCGAGCGCGCGCTCAACGCGCGCGGCAACGGAGGTACGGCGCCACGCCCACGCCGTTATGGAGCCGGCAGTGAGCGCATAGAACAGCGCCCACAGGGCCACGACGGTGGCCAGCGCCGGCAGCCCCATCCCGCGCGCGGCGGTCCAGCCGGCGACAGCCTCGTAGCCGCGGAACAGGTCCTGCCCCACCAGGAGGTACTGCATCAGTATCCCCTGCGTTGCCGCCCACGTGCCAACGAGCGCGCCGCCGACGAAGAGGCCGGCACGGTTCCAGCCCACGATCCTGGTCCCTAGCGCGAAGAGGACTCCCTGCATCGTGATGGCGAGCATCGGGCGCAGCCGGCTGCCCGAGGGCGAGAGCGCCTTCAGACCGGCGGCCACGAAGGCGACGCCAGCCACGCGCACGCGCCTGCCGAGGCCGTCGCCGGCGAACGAGAGCACGACGGACTGGGTGGTCGCTAGGCCCAGTCCGCGCATCGGCACCCGCGCCGTGTGCAACGCCGACCCGACGGTGAACTCGATCCCGCCGGCGCCGGCGCCGAAGAGGCCGACGCGAGTCCAGTCGTCGCGCGCCAGGCAAGCTTCCCGGAGGCGGTCGCCGGCGCCGGTTGCGCCGGCGTCGACGACGACGTCGAACGGGCGGCCGAGCCAGGCCTCGGCGTCCGCGAGCAGCCCCTCGCGCACCGCCACTGCTAGCGACGCCGGCGCCGCCGCGAGCACGCCGGCGCCGGCCGGCGCCAGCCCCTCCCCGCGCGCCTCCGCGGCGCCGAACTCGTCGAGCACCACCAGGTCGGCCACCGGCTGCGACGCCAGGCCGGCGGCCCACGCGACGACGCGCGCGACACCGGCGGTGTCGAACGCGTAGCGGCGGCCGGGCGCGCCGGCGCCGCGCGTGGCGAACGGCACCTCCTCGCCCGTGGCTGCCCACCGCAGCGTGTACGTTTCCGCGCCGGCGCCGGCGCCGACGCCCCCACGCCGTCCGGCGACGGCGACGAATCCGTCGACGCGCCGGCCCCGCGCGGCCTCTTCGGCCGCGATGGCGCCTAGCAGCGTGGACTTCCCAGACCCCACGGGCCCGGTGACGGCGATGGCGAGCACGATTGGCGCGGTTGGCGGCCGGAGTCTAGTTGGGCAGAGCGGAGAGGCGAGAGGATTGAAGAAGGAACCGTAGGGGCGGGGATGGAAAGCGAGGAGAGAATGTCGGGCGGAGAAGGCGTAAAGGCGATCCTGGTGGTCGCCATTGCGCGGGAGGAACGTCTACGTGCCCGGTGAACAGGAGAGGGGCGCTATCCGGACCAGGCTCGTTCGCTTAGTCGCTCAATCACTCAATCGCTGAACCTTCTCCGCGGGGCCGCGCGAATCGCCGCACCGTTTCGCGCGTACTGCGCCGGCCAACCCCGCTCCAATGCCGACACCAGCGACCCGCCCTGCAAACGAGACCATCCCAGCGGGTGCGGACGGCGACGGTACGCACGGTCACCACACCCTTGCTGAGGCGCTAGAGGAGGCGTTCGCGCCGCCGCCGCCGGTGGTACGAGACGAGGAGGGGAAGCGCGCGGCGCTGCGCCGGATGAAGCTAATCGCGCTAGCGGCGCTCGTCGCGGCCGCCGTGGGCTTCGCGGTGATGCACCTGCTGATGCATCGGCTCGGGCCGGCGTGGCCCGGCATGTTCTGGCTCGGCCTGCTCGCCGCCATCTTCGAGGCCGCGATGGTGGGCGCGCTGGCCGACTGGTTCGCGGTGACGGCGCTCTTCCGCCACCCGATGGGCATCCCCATCCCGCACACGGCCATCATCCCGGAGAACAAGGATCGGATTGGTGCCGCCCTGGCGGGGTTTGTCGGCAGGCACTTCCTGACGCCCGAGAACGTGATGTCCCGCCTGGAGCGGGTCAACTTCGCGGAGGTCGCCGGCGAGTGGCTGGAGGACCCCGACCACCTGCGGGGTGTGCGTCAGAGGGCCGTCGATTTCGTGGAGAGCGCCGTGGATCGGCTCGGTGATGACCGCATCGAGGCATTCGTCCGGCGCGAGATCGTCCCGCGGGCACAGGAGGTCGCCCTCGCGCCGAAACTATCGGACCTTCTCCTGCAGCTGGCGCGTGACGGGCAGCACGAGGGCGTGCTCGACGAGGTGCTGCGCGGCGCGTTGGGCGCGGCCGCGGAGAACAAGGAGACGCTCCGGGCCCTCATCCGCGCCCGTGTACCAGCCTTCGTCCCGGACGGTCTCGTGGATGTCGCCCGCGACGCCGTGCAGCGAATGATCGAGACGACGCTCGACGAGATGCTGGCCGACCGTGAACACCCTCTGCGGCTGAAGGTCCACGAGACTGTCCGGTCGTTCATCGATCGCCTGGAGCACGATCCGGAAACCCAGGCGAGCGTGAACGCCTGGCGCGACCGCCTCCTCACCAACCCGGCGGTGCAGGAGTTTGCCCTCGAACGGTGGCGCGACTTCCGCGCGTTCCTCGCGCAAGACCTGCGAGACGAGGAATCGCGGACATTCGCGTTCCTCGAGGCGCGCGCCGTCGAGCTGGGCCGCGCGATGCTGGAGGACGCCGCGTTCCAGGCCGCGGTCAACGAGAAGGTCGAGGCGGCGGCCGCGTGGGCCATCCGGCAGCACGGTCACCGCGTGCCCGACCTCATCCGCGACACGATCCATCGCTGGGACGGGGAGACGATCTCGGAGCAGGTCGAGCTCGCCGTCGGACGCGACCTCCAGTACATCCGCCTTAACGGCACCCTCGTCGGCGGCCTCGTGGGCGGCGTGCTTTACCTGCTGGTGACGCTGTTGGGGTGAGCGCGGAGAGGAGGGGATGGAGCGAGGGAGGTAACGGAGTGAGAGGTGAGCGTCCTCCGTCCTCCGTCGTCCGTCCTCCCGTCATCCTCCCCGCTCCCCGTCCCCCGTCCCCCGTCCTCTCTGAAGAGCCGGGCTGATCCGATACAGAGTAAACCGGGCTGATGCGATACACTTTGTCACGGAATGAGGAGGCCTGCTCGCTCGTCGAGACGAGCGAGCAGGCGGTCGCAGAAGTAGAC
>Ga0307505_10002747_pt1 | contig 11829 bp, 10 predicted proteins | sample 23_S_MG_FD_202183 | JGI IMG/M metagenome (GOLD analysis project Ga0307505, IMG submission 202183) | Soil microbial communities from Populus trichocarpa stands in riparian zone in the Pacific Northwest, United States - 23_S | ecosystem: Environmental > Terrestrial > Soil > Riparian zone > Trees...
GGCTCGAATGCCCCCGCCCGCGGCGGGACGCCGCATGGCCAGCCGGCGGGACGCCGGCGCTCCTCGGCTCGACATGCGCTCAAAATGTCCAAACTCCAGGTACCGCTGACGCGGTATGCCGCAACCAACGGCTGACAACCGACAACTGACAACCCAGCAACCAGCCGTGCCGGGCTACTTCACTTCATACACGCGGCTGAACTCCGAGGTCGTCGTCATGACGCCGCCGTTGGCGGCATCGATTGAGGGTCCGGCGTTGCGTAGAAATCCGTTGTAGACGAAGCGCGTGGCGGTGGCGGTGACCCATTTGCCGCGAAGGTCGCCGGGCCAGACCATGGTGAAGCGACGAGGATCGCCGTAGGGGAAGTTGGCGCTGACCTCGCCGAGGACGTACTGGCCCTCGCCGTAGCCACTGGGGTCGGGCGCGTCGTTCGCGTAGACCGTGATGAGTGAAGCCCAGGAACCGACTGCGGCGAACGTTCCCTCGATGATCGTGCGGCCGTTCTCGTAGCGGGCGGACGTGATCTCCGGCAGCGGCACGGGTGTCGTGGCGACTGTGCCGTCCAGACCCCAGTCGATGCCCTGCTGCAAATTCCCCTGCAGCGAGTTGCCGCGGATGGAGACGTTCCGTGCGTCGGTGGCGACGCCGATTCCGAAGTGGTGGTTGAATCCGATGAAGTTCTGGGAGACCTCCGAGTCGCCGGCCGATGCGCTCAAATAGACTCCGCTGGCCCCGTTGCCGAGAGGCTGCATAATAACTATTTGTCCATGCGCTTGGTTTTTCTGGTCGTCGAGTCGTCGAGTCTTCGAGTCGTCGGTTGTCTCACAGTCTCACAGTCTCACAGTCTCATAGGGAGGGAGGCCTATGAGACTCTGAACTATGGACCTATGAGACTCCCTCGACGACTCGAAGGCTCGACGACTCGAAGACTTGACGACTCGACGACTCGAAGGCTCGACGACTCGGACACTCGAAGAACGAGAAGCGGTACTGTGAAGCGTGAATGCAACTGATCGTCACGGCGGATGACGTCGGGCTCGAGCGGGGGATGACCGAGGGGGCGATTCGCGCTCATCGGGAGGGGATTGTGACGGCGTGCAGCGTCGTGGCGAATGGTGCGGCGTTCGACGATGCGGTGGCGCGGCTGCGGGATCTGCCGTCGCTGGAGGTGGGGGTCCACCTCACTCTGGTGGAGGAGCGTCCCCTCACCGCCATTCGCTTCCCGAACAAGCACACTTCTTTCCTGCCACGCTATCTGGCTCGGGCGATCTCCATCGCGGCGATCGAGGCGGAGTTGCGCGCGCAGGTCGAGCGGGTGATGGCCACCGGTCTTCGCGTCACACACCTCAATGGCCATCAGCATTTGCACCTGCTCCCGCGCATCTTCGCGGTCGTGGCCCGTCTCGCTCGGGAGTACGCGATCCCTTACGTGCGCATCGTCGACGACCGCGGCGGCCGCGCACGCCGGATCCCCATGACGCTCCTCAGCGCTCTGGGTCGCAAAGCACGCGCGCCGTTCACGAACGACCACACCATCGGTGTCGCCGAGGCCGGCCACCTCCGCGACATCCTCCCGTTGCTCCCGCACGTCGCAGGAATCACAGAGCTCGTGACGCATCCCGGCTTTGGAGTGCGTGGATACGATCACTGGGGCTACGACTGGGAAGAAGAGACTCGCGCGCTGTGCAGTCCGCGATTGCGAGACGAGCTCACGGCGAGAGGGATCGAACTGGTAGGTCCGAGCAGAGTCAGGAGGGTCTGACGCGTCTCACGCGATTTGAGCGAGCAGACTGGTCGCGCTCTCTTCGAGGAACGCGATGGCTTGCTCACGGCTCACGGTTGGAAAATTGTCCAGGAACTCCTCGAGCGTTTCACCATTCTCGAGGTACACGAGGAGGGTTCGCACCGGAACTCGGGTTCCCACGAAAACGGGCGTTCCGCCGAGAATGCCTGGGTTCGAATGAACGATTTGTGCGCGGTCCATGGTTGATCCTCCGGGAAGGATACAACTGCAGTCCGTGTACCGCCAGGAAGGGAGTCGGCCAAGCCCTACCGGCTCTCATGTCCGCGAGGGGTCACGACCTCAGCCGCTCGGTGACCCGGCCCCATATAATCCGGCGCGTTCCTTGGAGGCTTTGCGAATGACGAAGAGAATCGCCGTCGTCCCCGGCGACGGCATCGGGCCGGAAGTGATCGATGCGGGAATGCGCATCCTCGAGAGCGTGAATGACGCGCGCGGCCTCGGCCTGGAGTTTGTCCATTTCGGCTGGAATGCCGACGAGTACCTCAACACCGGCATCTCCATGCCCCCCGGCGCGATGGAAGACATTCGCGATCACTACGCGGCGGTCTACCTCGGCGCCTTCGGCGATCCTCGCGTGCCGGACATGAAGCATGCCGCGGACATCCTCCTGGGCATGCGTTTCCAACTCGACCTCTACGTCAACTACCGCCCGGTCAAGCTTCTCGACGAACGCCTCACCCCGCTCAAGGGAAAAGGGACGGATGACATCGACTTCGTGATCTTCCGCGAGAACACGGAAGGGGCGTACGTGGGCATGGGCGGCAGCTTCAAGAAGGGGACGCCGGACGAGATCGCGGTGCAGGAGGACGTGTCGTCGCGCAAGGGAGTGGACCGGATCATCCGGCACGCGTTCGAGTTCGCGAAGAGCACCGGACGAAAGTCCGTGTGCATGTCCGACAAGAACAACGTCATGCGCTTCGGCGGCGACCTCTGGCTTCGCACGTTCGAGGAAGTGGGGCTCGAGTATCCGGAGATCGAGCACTTCCACATGTTCGTGGACGCGCTGACCATGCAGATGGTGCGAGCGCCGGAGATGTTCGATGTGATCGTGACCAACAACATGTTCGGCGACATCGTCACGGACCTCGGCGCCGCACTGCAGGGAGGTCTCGGCGTGGCGGCCTCGGGCAACATCCATCCCGGCCGGGTCTCGCTCTTCGAGCCGATCCACGGCAGCGCACCCAAGTACGCCGGCAAGGACGTCGCCAACCCCATCGGCGCCATCCTCACCGCGGCCATGATGCTCGACTACCTCGGTTTCACGGCGGAAGGTCTGCTCATCGAGCAGGCCGTCACCGAGAGCATCCGCGCCGGCGAGACGACGCATGATCTCGGAGGAAGTCTGGGGACGAAGGCCGCCGGAGAAGCGATTCTGCGGAGGCTGAGTCTGTAGCTTCTTCGCGGTGAGCGCTGCTGTCGAGTTGCGAGTTGCGAGTTGCAACGAGAGAGTTCCTAGCCTTGCGGTCTCCCAGTCTCACAGCGCGGGCTTCGCCCGTCAACCCAACGCAATATTGGCCTGTCATCCTGAGCGGGCGGTGGGATGGGGTGCGAAGGATCCCCTGCCGATGCACGACACTCGCTCCGTCGGCAGGGGATCCTTCGCACCCACCCACCGCCCGCTCAGGATGACAGTTGTGTGCGCCGCGCGAAGAATTTCGAGGGTAGTCGTACAGGTGCGCGGCCTCCTCGACGACCCGCAACTCGCAACCCGCAACCCTGCCAGTCGATGAGTGGTAGGCTCCGTTCATGCTGACCGTATTGATCGTGGACGACAACGCGAGCTTTCGATCGCAGGCGGCGCGGTTGTGCAATGCGGAGGGCTTCTCCACGGTGACGGCTGGCTCGCTCTCCGAGCTGGCCGCGGTCCTCAGCACCAGCAACCCGGACCTCGCGCTGGTGGATATCGAGCTGCCGCAGATCCCCGGGCACCGGCTGGGCTCACTGATCCGTTCCCGCCAGAACGTGCCCATCGTCCTCGTCTCGGCGCTTGATGAAAAGCACGTGCGCCGGCTCTTCGAGGCGTCCGACGCGGATGGCTGGATCTGCAAGCCACTCACTCGCGACAAGCTCATCGGGGCCGTGACGAAGTTCGTCGTGGCGCGCGGCCGCAAGGCGGGGACCACGGAGGTGCCAGCTCCCAAGACTTCGTCGGCCGCGCGGGTCCTGCTCATCGAAGACGAGCCGATGATCACCGACCGGATCGAGTCCGTTCTCGGCGCGTACGAGGTGACCTCCGTCGCGGAAGGGGATGCGGCCATCCAGCACCTCGAGCGCGGCGACTACGACTGCATCCTGCTCGACCTCATGCTCCCGCACCTGAGCGGCTTCGACGTTTTGCGCCACCTGATGCTCCGCAAGGGCGAGCTTCTGCACCGGACCTTCATCATGACCGCCGCCACCGACGAGTCGCTCCAGTTCATCGAGCGCGACGCCGTGGCCGGCGTGCTGCGCAAGCCGTTCGAGATCGCTTCGCTGCCGGACCTCGTTGCAGGCGTCGTCGGCGCCTGATTCGAACGAGAGGCGTTTCACGCGGAGACGCGGGGGGCGCGGAGAGTTTTGTCGCGCGCCAGGAGCCTGCGCGGCAGAAAGTGCATTGGCCTCGGAGCTGCCGCACGTGCCCAAGGCTATGCCAACCAGCGCTGCCGGTCGTACCGGCTATGATGGTGGCTTGCAGTAGGTGACGGGGTCGGTGTTCTGGAGGATCAGCGCGTTCGCGCCGGCGCGAATGAGGTACTCGGACGCTCCGTAGCGATCTTCGTTGGGGGCCCAGTTGTAGGTGTAGCCGAGGTGCGTCCAGGGGTAGCCACTGGGGAGTTCGTGAAGCGCGAAAGACTGGGTGGCCATCCACTCATAGTGCGCGGCGGTCGTGTCGGGGGGGTAGACGTTGCCGCAGCTCGGAGGAACGGGACCGCCGGTCATCTGCGTGCAGGGGAGCGTGGTGCTGATGTCGGGCACGACCGCGGGCCGGAACAGGTCGGTGGCTTTCACGCGGAGGACCAGTACTCGCGGGATGTGCGCGTCCGGGGGCAGCCCGATCAACTGACGGAGTTGCATGACCACGTCGCCGGTGAAGGTCTGGCAGCGATCGAAGACTTCCGGGACGCCCGTCACCCAGACGCCGCTGCCGGTGACGGGCAGCAGCGTTCCCACCGCGCCGTCGAGCGAAGTGAGAGTGGACACGAGCACCTCGCCGTTGCTGTCGGGAGTGAGGGGGCGCAACGGCCGGACATTCTTACTCTCGTAGACACTGGAGTCGAAGATTGCGCGATCGTACGTGACTACCAGCGCTTTGTATTCAGCGGTCGCTGCGACATCCGCGGACGGGGCCACACGCTTGTGATACGGCTGAGCGAACGCCGGGACGGCCGCAACGATGAGTGCGATCGACAAGCCGAGGCCAAGGGGGAACGAGTGGCGCATGGACTCCTCCTGAGACGTCAAAGGGTGGGTAGGTGAGTATGCGGGGTAGGCCTTGCCTCGGTCAACCGCGAGCGACGCCCTCACCAGGGCGTTTTGGTCAGCCAGCCAACCACTAGATGCGTGTAGTCGCCGAAGGTCATCTCTCGATGGTCGAGTCTGGCCATGCGCGCCTGTGCGGGGAGTTGGAGTCGGAATCGTTCGTAACGATCGAAGACCGCCTTGCCGCCGGGGATGAGCATGTGGGCGCGATGACTGCTCAGCCAGTCGCGGATGGCGCGAATGGCATCTCGAGGATCGTCGTTGTGCGCACGAATGTCCTGACCGGAGATGTCAGAACAGAAGTTCCTGTATCGCCAGCGTTCCCGGTCCAGCACCAGACAGCGCTTTTGACGATCCCGCTCGGACCCATACCGCTTGGCTCCCAGAAAGAAACCGAGCTCCAGCGGCATGTTGAACCGGGGCAGGCGGGTGCGGGCGTCGATCCCCGCCCTCGAGATGTCATGCACGCCGAACTTCGATTCCGCGATGAGGTCGAGAATCTTCTCGACCCGTGCCTGACCGCTGTCCAGTACCTCGAGCGCCGAGCGCGCGATGAACCCGCAGTCATGAACGGCGAAGGTCAGCGCGTGGAACAGACGGGAGTACTTCTTATCGAACGGCACATTCAGGAAGACGCTGTCTTCGTACGACGGCATTCGATCAGCGCTGCTTCGATCGCCTCGGGAGAGTGCGCGTCGGCGGAGGTTGGTGCCGCGACACCACGAACTTTCCCGTGGTGGGATCGCGATAGACAAAGTGCGCCGCGGACTGGGCCGTGGCCGCCGAGACTCGGCTGTCGCCCGCTGCTGGCTTGATCGTTCGCTTCATCATCACGCCGATTTTAACACCGCTCCCCTTCCGCGAATGCCCTGATCTCGGGTCCGATCGCCTTCCGCTTCGGCTTGCGAGTCTACGAGTCGTCGAGGAGTCTCGTGCACGTCTCCGAGTCTCGTAGACCGCCCTCCCGCCGGATGAACCAATGAGCCTCTCGACGACTCGACGACTCGTAGACTCGAAGACTCGAAGACAAACAGGCTACGACGACTGTCCCATCACCATGATCAGGATCAGGACGAACGTGAGGATGGTCATCACCAGGAGGGTGATCTTCACCCAGGACCAGGGGGCGGTGCCGGTGCACTTTCCCGTCACTCCGTTGACGAGGTAGCGGTAAGGCTTGCCGTGGTAGTCGTAGGCGGCGATCCAGATCGGCAGCAGGGCGTTCTTGTAGGCCAGCGCGGAGAACGCTGTCTGCACCTCGAGATTGCGTTGCGTGTCGCCGGGGACTCGCGCGGAGCACGCGCTGCGGATCTCGCCGCGCATGCGGTCCTTGGCCTGCTCCAGTGCTTCGGGCAAGTCGACCGCGTTCTCTTCGGCCAGGAAGCCCGAGAGGTAGGAAGGATCGTACGGCGTCAGCTCCGCGGTGGGGAACGGCTCGATGCCCTGCGCGAGCGAGCGGTCGATGCCTTTGGACGCCGGGACCGGGACATCGTCGAAGAACAACTCCAGCGATCCCGCGGCGTGCTCCCAGCGGACGCGTTGTTCGCGGCGATTCTCGCGCCGGCCGTTGACCGTTACCTGCACGTCGACGTAGTAGTAATAGCCCGCCTCGGCTGTCCACTGGGAGTGCGTCGCGGCGTCGAACGTCCAGAACGGGATGTACGCGCCCTGGATGTTCGTCATCCGCGAGTTGGACTTCAGATTGTTCGGACGCAGCCACAGGCTGTGCAGCCAGGTGCGGAAGGACTGCAGCGCGGACTCGCGCGTGATCCGGAAGGGGAGCAGCCCCTCGGGACGAATGACATTGGCATCGGGCGGCGCTTCGACGACGGCGCTCGTTCCGCAGAAGGCGCACGAGCTCGCGGAAACGTGTGGGTCGAGCGTCGTATGTGCGGCGCAACGCTTGCAGACCACGACCTTGCGCTCGGCACCCCAGCCGAGATCGCGCGGTGCGCGGAGCGCGGCATCGACAGATTTCTCGTCGATGCGACCCGTGGGCACCGCCACTTCTTTCGACGTCCCGCACCACGGGCATTTCAGCGCCGTAACGCCGGGCTCCCAGCGCAAGTCGGCACCACACCCGGAGCAGGGAAACTTGCGGACTTTGGTCTGGATCGCTTCAGCGGTCATCGTCTGGTTGTGGGGCGAATCTCGAAAATCTGCGTTGCGAGCGAGGCGTCATCCGCCTCGCTCGCCGGTCAGAAGGGAACTTACTTCGGTGGTGGAGGAGGAGGCATGGCCGATCCTCCGCCGAGAGCGAGCTCGGAGTACGTGTCCACGGGCGCCCATCCCGAAGAGCCCGGGCGCCAGGCCTGGGTCGACGGCGCGATCTGTCCGCTCTGCACCATGGCCTTGAGGGTATCGTCGGTGTAGGGGCCGTAGGTCTTTCCGTCGATCGCGACGGACCAGCGCGGCGCGCTCACCTGTCCTCCGGGAGGAGGAGGCGGCGCGGCGCCACCCTGTGGCGGCGGAGGTGCGTTGAAGGCGGAGCCCATGGCCTGGCCCATGGCCACGCCGGCGCCGAGGCCGACTCCCGCGCCGGCCAGGCCACCGGGATTCGCCGCGGCGATCTTGATCGACTCCGCGGCCTGCATCTGCGTGTACTGCCCCATCCGATCGCCGAGAACTCCCAGCTTGGTGCGCTGGTCGATGGCCGCCTCGACTTCTTCCGGCAGCGAGACGTTGTCGATGTTGAAGCGCGCCAGCTCGAGGCCGAAGGCCGTGAACGAGGAAGCGAGCTCTTTCTGCGCGAGCGTCGACAACTCGCGGTAGCTCGAGGCCAGGTCCAGCGCCGCGATCTTCGACTCCGCGATGATGTCCGAGAGGTGGCTGATGATCGTCGACCGCAACTGCCCGAGGATGTCCTCGGTGGTGGTGAGCCCCTGCGTCCCCACCACGGTCTTGAAGAACTCCTTCGCATCGGAGATCTTCATCGCGTACGTGCCGAACGCGCGGATGCGGATCATGCCGAACTCGGCGTCGCGCATCATCACCGGATTCTGCGTGCCCCACTTGAGGTCCGAGAACAGGCGCGTGTTGAAAAAGTAGACCTCCGCCTTGAACGGCGAGTCGAAGCCGTACTTCCAGCTCCGCAGCGTCGTCATCACCGGCATGTTCTGTGTGGACAGCTCGTAGCGTCCCGGCTTGAACACATCCGCGACCTGCCCTTCATTGATGAAGATGGCCACCTGGTTCTCGCGCACGGTGAGCTGCGCGCCCATCTTGATCTCCTGGTCATGGACCGGGAACCGGTACACCAATGTGTTGTTGCTGTCGTCCAGCCACTCGATGACCTGGATGAACTCGTTCTTGATTGCGTCCCAAAGTCCCATGTGACCTCCCTGTGAACGGGTAATAATACGTGGAATTTGGGTAAGTGTTGCTGGTTGCTGGGTGGCGCAGCCGCTTCCCGGAACGGAGTGTCCCGCTCGACTCCCTCTTGTTGTCGGTTGCCGGTTCTCCGATGCGGGCGATTCCTGCGAGGATGCGCAGACCAACGATCACCGTCAACGGACAACACCAACCCACTGGATCAGCCGTACTGAGCGCTCAGCACAAACTCTCCCACCCACGGTCAAGGAGCCCATTTGAAGAAACTCGCGATCCTTCTTCTGCTCGCCGCGACCTCAGCCTTCGCGGGAGAGGGGATGTGGATGCCTCAACAGATGCCGCAGCTCGCGGGCGAGCTGGAGAAAATCGGCGTGACCCTGGATCCGAACCGTCTGGCAGACCTGACCGGCGATCCGCTGGGTGCGGTGGTCTCCCTGGGTGGCTGCACGGCGTCGTTCGTGTCGGTCGAGGGGCTGGTGGTGACGAACCATCACTGCGCCTTCGGGTCCATTCAACACAACGCCACGCCGTCGCGCGATCTGATCACGGACGGATTCCTGGCCGCGACCCGCGCCGACGAACTTCCGGCCGCGCCGGGCACGAAGATCTGGGTGACCACGCGCATCGAGGACGTCACGGCCAGAATGAAGGGCGGGATTCCCGAGCGCACGGCCGACGCGGATCGCGCAAAAATGCTCGACCGGCGCGGGAAAGAGCTGGTTGCGGAGTGCGAGAAGGCAGGGGGCGTTCGCTGCCGGGTGGCGTCATTCTTCGAGGACTCGCAACTCCTGCGACTCACGCAGATGGAGATCGGCGACGTGCGTCTGGTGTATGCGCCGCCGCGGATGATCGGGGAGTTCGGCGGGGAGATCGACAATTTCGAGTGGCCTCGGCACACAGGCGACTTCGCGTTCTACCGCGCGTACGTGGGTGGCAAGCCGTACCGGCCGAAGCACTGGCTGAAAGTCGCCACCACGGGTGTGAACGAAGGCGATGCGGTCATCGTGGCCGGCTATCCCGGTCGCACCTACCGGTACAAGACCGCGGAAGAGGTGCGCAACTACCGCGACTTCGTCTATCCGACGAGCATCCGCTATTTCACCGAGGTCATGCGATTGCTGGAGGAGGCGGGCAAGACCGACCGCGCCGTGCAGATCCGCAACGCGTCGCGCATCAAGAGCCTGGCGAACTCGCTGAAGAACTTCACGAGCGTGAACGCAGGATTCCACAGGAATCGCCTGGCCGAGTCGCGCGAGGAGCGGGAGCGGTCGATGCGCGAGGCCGGCGGCGCGGAGGTGGTCGACGAGATCGCGCGCATCAACCTCGAGCAGTTCCGCGCCCGCGAGCGCAACGCCATCCTGGACTGGATCGCCGGGCGCGGCTCACCGATGATGGCGCAAGCCGTGACCATCGTGCGTCTGGCCACCGAGCGTAACAAGAAAGACATCGACCGCCTTGCCAAGTATCAGGAACGCGAGTGGCCGTATCTGCGCAGCGCCACCGAACGTGCCCAGCGTCTGATCGATCCCGGGAGCGATCGCGCCGTCTTGAAGTACTTCCTCGGCGAAGCAGCGAAGCTGCCGGAAGCCGAGCGCCCGAAAGCGCTCGACAGCGTATCGCCGGACGAGCTCTATGCCGGCACGAAGATCGCGAGCCTCGAGGAACGCACCAGGATGCTCACCGAGTCCGTGGCCCAGCTTCGGGCGCGCAACGACTCGATGTTGAATCTCGCGTTCGCGCTCGTGCCGCTGTTCGAGCAACGCGAACAGAGTGAGCTGGCCTGGAGCGGCGCCATGTCGCGACTCCGCCCTCGCTACTTCGAGCTGCTCCGGAAAGTGAGCGGTGGCCTGATCTATCCCGACGCGAACTCCACCTTGCGCATCACCGTCGGGCGGATCGAGGGCTATGCACCCCGCGACGCGACGTACCTTCGCCCGCGCACGACGCTGCGCGGAGTGCTCGAGAAAGAGACGGGCAAGGATCCCTTCAACAGCCCGAAGGCACTGCTCACCGCCGCGAACGATCCGGCCAGCACCGAGCCTTGGCTCGATCCCCATCTCCGCGACGTCCCGGTCAACTTCCTCTCCACGTGCGACACCACCGGCGGCAACTCCGGCTCACCAACTCTCAACGGCAAGGGCGAACTGGTCGGCCTGCTGTTCGACGGCACCTACGAGTCCATCGACTCCGACTTCGCGTTCAATCCAGCACTGGCTCGCTCGATCCACGTCGACGTGCAGTACATGCTCTGGGTGATGGACGCCGTGAGCGGAGCAGACGCTATGCTCGAAGAGCTCGGCGTTTCCACGCGAGTGCCGTGAGTCGATGGCTCCCGACCAGCCCGTACGCCGACATGGCCGTTACTGGACATAGCCGGTGACGTCGATGATGAAGTGGAGAGCGGAGCCTTCGTTCTTCACGTTGAGGAATCCGGTTGGAGAGAGAGAGACTACGGCGTTGTTGGCGCGCGTCTTCCCGGTGCGGTAGTTCATCGTGCTGGTGCCAGGCCAAGGGGCGCCGGCGGGATAGAGGGAGAGCCAGCCGGTGGACGGGGGAGAGATGGCCGTGACGTTGAGGATGGCGCCCTTGGCGTCGGCGGGCACGCCACAGAGACCGCCGACCGGAACGAGCCTCGTCGATCCGCTGGGGAGCGCCTGAGAGTCGCGGGAGTCGATGACGCGGCACGGCGTGACCAGGTACATCATCGACGCGCCGGAGGGGCGGACGAGGATGGGGATGTTCACCTGCGCAGTGACGGGACAATCGTCGAGCACGGCGGTCACTTCGAGAGAGACGTTCCCGCTGGCGCCCGAGGAGTAGCGGATGGAGCGGCTTCCCTGGCCGGACTCGATCGAGCCGTTGGTGACCGCCCAGGTGTACGTCGCGCCGGGACCGAGATCGGTGGCCGAGGCAAAGTTGTGGTCGGTGCTGGCGAAGACACCGCTGCCGGCGTCGATGGCGACAGCGGCAGGCGTGGTGACCAGGACCTCCAACGGATTCGACACGAGCGGGACACCGCACGACGAGGTGACGGTCACGACCAGATACTTGTTGCCGGCGCCCTCGAAGTCAGAGCCCTGCAGCGCATAGGACGGAGCGGTGGCTCCCGCAATCGGTTGGATGGTGCCGGCGAGCGTGGCGCGCCAGCCCCACTGATAGGTGACCGCGCCGCCACCGACCACGTCGACGGAGGCAGTGCCCGCGGTGCCTGTGCTGCAGAACGTGGCTGAGCCGT
>Ga0307505_10002748_pt1 | contig 11828 bp, 6 predicted proteins | sample 23_S_MG_FD_202183 | JGI IMG/M metagenome (GOLD analysis project Ga0307505, IMG submission 202183) | Soil microbial communities from Populus trichocarpa stands in riparian zone in the Pacific Northwest, United States - 23_S | ecosystem: Environmental > Terrestrial > Soil > Riparian zone > Trees...
TTCCAGTGTTTGCAGGGTCAGAATGCAAACTCATCGGAGGCTGCATCGCCCCCCTCATCCGGCCGATGGCCACCTTCTCCCCCCAAGAAGCCGGGGGGAGAAGGCTCTCGATTCCACACCCTCGCGATGAACTACTCCAGCTCGCGATGCGCACACACCGAGAGCCTTCTCCCCTCCGCAGAGGGGAGAAGGTGCCGAAGGCGGATGAGGGGTCGCTCTCGTGGCAGGTACGCAGCCTTCTGTTTCTTTCTCTCAGGCGCGCCGCTGCGCGGCGTGGGCCCGGAGAACAAACAGCGCTATTCCGGTGGCGAATCAGTCAACCCATATGTATGGCCTTGCGTTATTCCGCTTCCGAACCTATATTAACGGAAGTTCGCAGTTGCGGCTGCGATGAGTGATCGTGTTTGCCGTCTTGCAACAGAACGTATCGAGTGCCGGTCATCCGCCGGCTGACCTAGCGATACGTGTGTCGGCTCGTAGTCCGCGCTCGAGATTTGTGTCAGGCCATGCACACCATCCCCCGAACTCCGGCAATCCGAATCGCGGAGGATGTGCGTGCTCATGTCCCGGCGCTCTTTGTTGAGAGTGCGACTGCCGCGGGGCTCTCCACCTCTAAAGAAGCGCCATCCCTCGATGAAGCAGTCGGTGCGATCCTGGCCCGGTGGAGCGCGAGTAGCGTGGGCGATCTGGCGCAAACACCGGAGATCCTCCTCTATCGCGAGTTGAGCCGTCGCTTTTCGGAGCCGTTCGGCCTGGCTGTGCCGGCCGTGGAGAACGTGGTCGCCCGCTATGTCATGAAGGGCAAGTTCCCACGCATCAACTCGCTGGTCGATGCGGCCAACGTCGCCTCTCTCAGGAACCTGATTCCGGTGGGGCTCTTCGACCTGCATGCGATCGCCGGAGATTTGACGCTCGGCATTGCCAGCGGAGACGAACAGATTGTCCCTCTGGGCAAGAACAAGAGCGAAGCGGTCCCGCAAGGATTTCCCATCTTGCGCGACCAGGAGAAAGTGATCTCGATCGTCGGTGTACGCGACTCGGCCCAGACGATGATCGTCCCGACCACCACGGCGATTCTCGCCTTCAGTTGGGGGATCGACGGCATTGCGCCGGAACGGGTCCGGGCCACCCTGGCGGAGTGCATCGAGTTGTGCAGGACAGGAGACGCTGACGCATGACAGTCCGAGACAAAGCCCGCATCTTGATCGTGAATCCAGCATTCATGCTGCCGCCCGTGTTTCCGGTGGGGCTCGAGTACAACGCCGAGGTGCTGGTACGGGACGGCCACGAGATCGAGATCGTGGACCTCAGTCAGGGGACGCAACCCGATTATCCCGAGGGTGCCGGCATCGATCTGATCTTCGTGGTCGTGCGAAACCTGGACATCGGACCCGGCAATGTGGAGTCCGCGCTTCCCCAGACCCGGCGCCTGATTGCTGAATTGCGCGAGCGCTATCCCAGGATCCCCATCGCCATCGCCGGCGCGGCCATCAATGCGGTCCCCGAGCCCATGCGCAATTACCTCGGCGCCGACTATGCGCTGGCCACCAAGGGCCACAATGCGGCGCGCATGCTCGTTCGCCACGTATTGAACGGTGAGCGATTCGCGCCCCGCGTCTTCGAGGACTATTCCGACACGATCGACGGCATCTACGAACGCCCTTACGTCGAGAAGAGCAAGTACAAAGAGCATCCCATCGGTGTGGCCACGCACTTCGGCTGCCCGTTCCGCTGCCAGTACTGTAACTATCCGGCGGTCGAGGGATTTCGCATTACGAGCCGTTCCCCGTCCGACATCGTCGCGGAGATCCGGAATCTTCAGCGGCAGGGAGTGGAGCGCGTCTTCTTCTGTGACTCGGTCTTCAATGTGCCGGTCAAGCACGCGATTGCATTGTTGCGGGCGATGATCGATGCGGATCTCGACGTGGAATGGGACGGATTCTTCAATCCTCACCCGAACGCGTTCACCAGTGAGTTCATCGACGTGGCCATGGCCGCCGGAAGGAAGCGCTTTCATTTCGGCGTGGACAGCCTGTCCGACCCTGTCCTCTCCGCGATCCACAAGGGATATACCGTCGCGGACGTGCAACGGGCCGTGGACATGTGTCACGAGCGCGGCGCACCGGTCTCCTGCAGCCTGCTCTTCGGCCATCCGAGCGAGACCATCAAGACCGTCCGGGAATCGTTCGAGGGATGTGCCGTCATGGGGTATGACGCCGTCGACGTCACGGAACGCGTGCGCATCTATCCCCGGACGGAGCTCGCGCGAATCGCCGTCAGCGAGGGCGTCATCTCGGACTCGCCGGACGAGTTGCTGTTTCCAACCTTCTATCCAGTGTCGGACGCCGTGCTTGCAGAGGTGGCGGAACAGACGGCGCGACGGGCGTACTGTCGCGAGCCGGGCGTCGATCAGTACATCTACTCCACGTGAGGGGGGTGTTATGCAACAGGGTCAGTTCATCGAAGAGTGGCAGAGTCAATCATCGAAGGAGCGAAGGAGCCAGCCGTCGGGAGAGGACAGAATCGCCGACGCCGTGAGGGCGGCACTCAGCGATCTCACGCCACAGGCCAGGGACCCGGAGTCGATCGCCGATTCCGAGACGCTGTTCGTGGACCTCGGTCTCAATTCGCTGGAGTATCTCGAGCTCTGGACCTCCATCGAGTCCCGCGTCGCTTGTCATTTCGACGACGAGGATCTGCTTGGCGACATCCGCACCGTGGGCGACGTCGTTCAGCGCACCATCGAGGTCTGCCGTGCGGGAGAACCGGTATGACCGCACCAGTCGAGACCTGGTGCAACATCCTCAACGACTTTCCCGCTTACGCCAAGCGGGGACCTGCGCCGAGGAACATGGAGATCGCCGGGGGCAGCCGCAGCGCGGACGTGCGGCCGCAGATGACGCTGGAGCTGTTCCGCCAATCCAACCAGTCCGATTGCGCGGACATCCCCATTCCCGATCCCGTGCTCGAGCTCTACGCACTCTATCGGCCCACTCCCCTGATTCGCGCAAAGGCATTCGAAGAGGCGCTGGGAACCACCTCGCGCATCTACGTGAAGTTCGAGGGCCAGAACGCGGCCGGAAGCCACAAGCTCAATAGCGCCATCGCCCAGGCCTACTACTTCAAGAAGGCCGGCGTCGAGCGGATCGCCACCGGCACCGGCGCGGGACAGTGGGGCGCCGCCATTTCCTGGGCATGCGCTCGCGCCGGACTGGCCGCGACGGTCTTCATGGTGGGCGTCAGCTATCGCCAGAAGCCGCTGCGCAGCGTGATGATGCGTGTCTACGGCGGCGAGGTTCACGAGAGTCCCAGCGACGTCACTGAAGTCGGCCGCGCCGCCAGGATCAAAGACCCGGAGCGCGTCGGCAGTCTGTCCATCGCCAACGGCGAGGCCATCGAGGTTGCCCGAGGAATCCCCGGTGCCCGCTTCGCGGTGGGCAGCGGCGAGAATCACGTGCTCCTGCACCAGACCGTGGTCGGCCAGGAGGCCGTTCGCCAGATGGAGGAGATCGGCGACTATCCCGACGTCGTCACCGCCTGCGTCGGCGCCGGCAGCAACTTCGCCGGGATCTCGTTCCCGTTCATGCGCGACAGCCGCCGCACCGGGAAGGCCTTGCGCATCATTGCCGCGGAGCCCGTGGCCTGTCCGAAACTCACGCGCGGCCTGTATGCCTACGACCTCAGTGACGCGTCGAGCACCACGCCCTACGTGCGCATGATGACGCTGGGACGCGACGTGGTCGTGCCGGGGATTCACGCGGGCGGCCTGCGCTATCACGGCACCTCGCCACTGCTCAGCGCCATGTATCAGGACGGTCTCTTCGAGGCGCGCGCGTTTCCGCAGCGCCACGTGTTCGAGACGGCGGTGTTGTTCGCACGGACGACCGGAATGATCGTGGCCCCGGAATCCGCGCACGCGCTCTGCGCCGCGGTGACCGCGGTGCGCGAGGCAACCTCTCCGATCTGCGTGCTCGCGAACGTCAGCGGCCATGGTCTGCTCGACCTGTCGTCGTACGACGCCTATCTGCGCGACGAGATCGACGACGGGCTGCCGGACGAGACGATGATCGCGCGCAGTCTGTCGCTGCTCCGGCAGCGGAATGAGTACGTGGAGGCGGTCTGAGCTCGACGTGGCCGTCGATGTCGCCATTGCAGGAGTCGGCCTTCGAGTTCGCCAGGAAGCTCCCCGGTGCGCCTGCACCGGGGGCGGATCCCGGAGAAAAGCAGCGCCTTCTGCGCTCGGCGTGGAAAGCCTGCGCCGAGTTCGGCCTCTTCACCATGGCCGTCCCGCGCGAGCTCGGCGGCGACGGGTTCACTAACGTCGAGATCCTCGACGTGCTGGAAGGACTCGGCGAGGGCTGCACGAACGATGGCCTTCTCTTTGCCCTGGGAGCCCACCTCTGGGCCGTGCTCCAGCCCATCGCGCGGTTCGGCACGCCCGCGCAGCTCGAGCGCTATCTGCCGCTGCTGATGAGCGGGGAGTGGATCGGCGCGCACGCGATGACGGAGTCGGAGAACAACTCCGCCGCGACGTCGACTCGCTTCACGGAGACCGCCGACGCCTACACGATCGACGGTCTGAAGCTGTTCATCACGAACGCCCCGGCCGCGGATGTCTTCATCGTCTTCGCCAACCGCGATCCCTCCCTCGGCCCCAATGGAGTGAGCGCGTTTCTCGTCGAGGCATCCGACCCGGGCATCACCACAGGACCGGACGAGCACAAGCTCGGCCTGGACGGCTCGATGCTGTCGTCCGTCGCACTGCGGGACGTGGTCGTGGCGCCAGACCGGTTGCTGGGCACGAGAGACGGCGGACGCGATGTCTTCGGCTGCGCGATGGCCTGGGAGCGGCTGTTCATCCTCGCTCCCCTGATCGGCGCCATGAAGCGACAGACCCAGCGCGCCGCGGAGTATGCCCGCCAACGCCGCGTCAGCGGCCGCCCGATCAGCAAGCTGCAGATGGTGTCTTCGCGCATCGCGGACATGTACGTCCGCTACATCACGGTGCGCGCCTTCGTTCGCGAAAATGCCCTCCTCCGGGATTCCGAGGAGCTGACCACGGCGCGTGTCTCCGCGGCGAAGCTCATGCTCGCCGAGTCCGGCGTGCTGCAGCACCTCGACGCGCTCCGGATTCATGGCGGCTTCGGATACATGACCGAGGCCGGGATCGAGGGGGAGTTGCGCGGCGCGATCGGAGGGTTGATCTATTCAGGAACCGCGGAGGTCCAGCGGGTCATGATCGCGCACGAGCTCGGACTATGAAAAGCCTGGCCGCCAGATTCGCCGGCATCGCCCACCGACACCCCGAGCACACCGCGCTGATCGACGCGGAGACGACGATCACGTACGGCGAGCTGCTGCAGAAGTCGATGAACGTGGCTGGATACCTGCGCGACCACGGGGTCGCGCGCGGGGATCGGGTAGCCATCCTCATCGAGAAGTCCGCGGACGCCGTGGCGGCGCTCATCGGTGCGCAATGGGCCGGCGCGGCCTGTGTTCCCGTCGATCCTGTCACTCCCGGTCCGCGTCTCGAGCTGATGCTCCGCGATTGCGAGCCGGCCGCTTTTCTCAATCGAAGGGCCGTCTGCCCCGCGGGAGTCGTGCCTGCGCCACTCACTCCCGTCCTCGCCGAACTTCCTCAGGCCCACTCCGTGCCGCTGGCGGACGTGGTCTCCACGGATCTGGTGAACATTCTCTACACCTCGGGCTCCACGGGAAAACCCAAGGGTGTGGCCATCAGCCTCGGCGCGACCGCGGCCTTCGTCGACTGGGCCGCGGACTACACCGGACTGACGAAGAACGATCGCGTCTCCAGTCACGCCTCGTTCGCCTTCGATCTGTCCATCTTCGACCTCTACTCCTCGCTGGTGAGCGGTGCGACGATCGTCCTTGTGCCCGAATTGCAGCGGGGCATGGCCCCGTTTCTCGTACATCTCATCGAACAGCACGCGATCACGGTCTGGTACTCCGTGCCCTCGATCGTGGCCCGCATGGCGGAGCTCTGCGTGCGAGACGCACGCGAGCTCTCGTCCGTCCGTCACCTGCTCGTGGCCGGCGAGGTGTTCCACGGCAGTTCCGTGCCCGCGATGCGCAAGGCGTTTCCCGCGGCGCGCATCCACAACCTCTACGGCCCCACCGAGACGAACGTGGTCACGTTTCACGAGGTCGCCCCCGCGGATCACCCGGAGGGCGGCGTGCCGATCGGACGCGCCTGTCCGTATGCGAAGCTCACCATCCGCGACGGAGTGCTGCTGGCGGGCGGCGCGACGTTGATGGAAGGCTATTGGCGCGATCCCGAGCGCACGAACGCGGCGTTGGTCGTCGACGGCAACGAGACGTTGTACTGGACGAACGACGCGGTGCAGGAAGACGCCGATGGCACGCTTCGCTTCCTCGGCAGAACCGACTCCATGGTCAAGGTCGGCGGCTACCGCGTCGAGCCGGGAGAGATCGAGTCGGTCGTGGCCGGACTCGACGGTGTCCGCGAAGTGGCCGTCGTGCCGTACACGCTGTCGAACGAGACCGCGCTCGCCGCCTTCGTCGTCGGAGACGTGTCCGCCTCTCAACTGGCCGGCCATTGCCGCCGGCAACTCCCCGCGTACATGACCCCCGCGGTCTGGCTCCCTCTCAACGAGATGCCTCGCAATGAACGCGGGAAGATCGACCGCAAGTCCCTGCAGTCGCGACTGGAGAGCTCCGACCGCACTCGACGCAGTACGCACCTCGGACGGGACAAATACGTCCGCCTGCTCATGCCCGCCTCCGGCAGGATCGAAGGGGTCTGCTACCTCCTCCACAGCTACGCCGGGAACTTCAAGTCCTGGTCCGAGCGAACCCCACTCGCATTTCTGGCGGCGCGACTGCCGTTGCTGTTCGTGATGCCGGAGAGCGGACGCCGCTGGTTCATCGACGATGCCGCCGGCAAACGGTACGGGAGCTATTTGATCGAGGAGCTCCTGCCGTCCATCGAGGCGGAGCTCGCACCGTCGACGACACGCCTCACGCGATTCATCGGCGGCTTCTCCGCGGGCGGCGCGGCCGCGGTCTTCCACGCGCTGCGCCGGCCCGACCTCTTCAGCGCCGCCTTCGCGCACGCCGGAGCCTTCCACGCCTCCCGCCGCGTGGGAGATCCCTACGCCGCCCAGCGCGCCTCGCGCGACATCCTCATCCCCGACACCGAGGCGCACGAAGCCGTGTGGGGCAGCGCCGGCAGTGCCACGCGCAACGAGTACGACCCGCACTCGATCGTCGAACGATTCGCAGCGAGCGGCAACCCCGCACCCCGCCTGTATCTCGACGTGGGCACCGAAGACTACAAACGCGTGGTCGACATGGTCCGCGATTTCCACACCATCCTGGACGCGTTCCACATCCCGCACGAGTACCGCGAGCTGCACGGCGCCCACACCTGGGAGTACGTCAGCGCCGCCCTCCCCACCTCACTGGACTTCCTCCGCCGCTGCCTCGCGCAAGGCGATCAAGCCGAGGTCTTTTCGCGTTCCGCATCGCGCGCGTAGCGGTACGGCGCCATTGGGATTAGGCGGTTGGAAGCGATTCGCGAGGAGCGCCGGCGTCCCGCCGCGGGCGGGGGCGTTCGAGCCGAAAGCGAGCATCGCAAGACCGTTGCCCTTCGCGCAAATGCGCTCCCCCACCCGGGGGCGAGGACGCCCCCCAGCCAGCCGGCGGGACGCCGGCGCTCCGCCTCTACTCTCCGTCTCCGCGGATCGCGGTGCGTCGGCCCTCGACGCCGGAGACGTTCCCTTCCAGGACGGAGGCTCGCTTCTCGATCCAGTCGTTCACGACGCGCGCGAGGCGTGGGGCGTGCTCGCGTCCGATGACGCTCTCGTGGTCGCCGGGCATGATCACGCGGTCGCTCGGCTTCTGCAGCACCTCATGCCAGGTCGCGCTGGGGTCGCGCGATGCGGCGGCGCCGAGGCTTCGCTGCATCGCGCCGTGCTGCGCCCAGATCTCCAGAACTTGCGCGGTGGGACGGTACGGCGGGGGGACGTAGGCGTCGATGTAGCGCGCTTGAATCGTGCGCACCCACTGGTCCATTTGAACATCACCCAGGTGATCGTAGCCCAGCGAGCCGTCGGGATCGCGCCGCGAGACGAGGTCGCGCAGGACGGTGGCCAGCCTCTCGCTGTCTGCGAGCTCCAACCCTTCCGCGGTCTCCCCCGTCGCGACGTCGTCGAGGCGCAGATAGCGCAGCATGTAGCGGAGCACGAAGACGCTCGGCGAGAGCTCCTTCATCGTCAGCGCCAGCGGATCGGCATCGACGAGGATGAGCGAGCCCGGGTGGTATCCCTGCTCCTCGAGCTGCCTCACCATCTCGAACCCGATGATGCCCCCGTAAGAATGGCCAAGGATGTGAATCGGTCCCTGGTCCCAGACTTCGAGCAGAGACGAGATGTACAGCCGGGCGATGCTCTCGACGGTGTGACGGTGGTCCAGTTCTTCGAGACTCAGGGCGTGCAGGCCATAGACGGGACGTTGCTCGCCCAGCGCCTGAGCGAAATCGTAATAGCCGTGCAAGACCCCGACGATGCCCGGGATGAGCACGACCGGCGCGCCGGTTTCGCGTGCGGAGAGCACGACCAGCGGTGAGGCCGGCGCGTCTGCTGCGCGCGAACGCTCTTCGTTGGCGCTGCGCGTCACATAGGTCGCCAGTGCGGCGACAGTCGGATGCCGGTAGAGCTCGAGCACCGGGATCTTGACGTTCAACGCCTGCTCGATGCGCGTGGCCACCCGCACGACCAGGAGCGAGTGTCCGCCGATCTCGAAGAAGTGGTCGTGGATGCCGACGCGAGGGATATGCAGCACTTGCTGCCAGATGCGGACGAGCGTGTGCTCGATTGCGGTTCGCGGAGCCGTGTACTCGTCTGCGATCCCGGCCGCCGCGGGCGCGGGCAGTGCCGCGCGGTCGATCTTGTCGTTGGGCGTCAGCGGGAACGCGTCCAGGCTCACGAAGAACGACGGCACCATGTGCTCCGGCAACGTCTCCTTCAAGAATCGCCGCAGCTCCGCGGTGGAAGGCGCTTCTCCTTTGGCTTTCAGCGTGAAGTACGCGACCAGGCGCTTGACGTCACCTTCTCCGCGGGCCATCACCAGCACCTGCGCGATCGCGGGGTGACGCTCGAGCGTCGACTCGATCTCGCCCAACTCGATGCGGAAGCCGCGGATCTTCACCTGATGATCCGTGCGCCCGAGGAATTCGATCTTGCCGTCGGATCGATACCGCACCAGATCTCCTGTGCGATACATCCGGCTGCCTGCTTCTCCGAACGGATTCGGCAGGAACTTCTCTGCCGTCAGCTCGGGACGTCCCAGATACCCGCGCGCGAGTCCCGCGCCGCTGATGAACAGCTCGCCGCCGACTCCTACCGGCACCGGTTGCAGCGCTCTGTCCAGGATGTAGAGCTCGACGTTCGGGAACGGATGCCCAATGTTGATCGGCTCGTCGGGACTCACCTCTCCGATCGCCGCACCCACCGTCGATTCCGTCGGACCGTAGCCGTTGATCACCGTGCGCCCTGGCATCCACGGCGTGATCTGCGCCAGCGACAATGCCTCGCCGGCACTCACGAGTACTTTCAATTCAGGCAACGTTGTCGGATCGAGCGCGGCCAGTGCCGCGGGCGGCAGCGTGGCGATGTCCACGCCTTGCTCGTTCATCAGCGCACTGAGATCCACACCGGGCAGCAGGCGCTCTTTGGATCCGAGGACCAGCGTCGCTCCTCGGCCCCACGCCATCAGGAACTCCCACACCGAGGTGTCGAAGCTCAGCGAGGCGAACTGCAACACGCGAGTACCGGGCAATCCTTCGAGTCGCTTGCGTTGTGAGTACGCGAGATGGACCACGCTGCGATGCGTGATCATCACGCCCTTGGGCTTGCCCGTGGAGCCGGACGTGTAGATCACATAGGCCAGGTTCCGCGAGAGCAACGGGACGTTCGGCGCTTCGTCGCTGTAGGACGCGATCTCCGCGTGTGCTTCGTCGAGATCCACGCGCGGAATGTCGTCGCCGAGGCGATCGCGGAGATGACTCTGCGTGACGACGCAGGGCATGCGTGCGTCCTGCACCAAGTGCTCGAGACGGCTCTTCGGATAGCTGGGATCGAGCGGGACATACGCGCCGCCGGCTTTCAGGATCCCCAGGATGCCGACCATCATCTCGAGCGAGCGCTCGACGCACAGTCCCACTCGCACCTCAGGACCGACACCGCGGTCGATGAGGTAACGCGCCAACTGATTCGCACGTGCGTCCCACTCACGATACGTGAGGCTCTGGTCTTCGAACACCAACGCGACGGCGTCGGGGTTCTGTTGGACCTGCGCTTCCACCAGACCGTGCATGGTCTGGTCTTGCGGGTACGGCGCCTGGACGCGGTTCCAACGGACCAGGATCTCTTCGCGCTCGGCCTCGCCGAGGAGCTCGTAGCGGCTGACGCGTTGGTCGGGGTTCTCGACGATCGCCTCGAGGAGGCGTGTGTAGTGCGCGAGCATCCGCTTGATCGTGGACCTGTCGAACAGGTCCGTGCTGTATTCGACGGCACCGGCGAGTGCGCCGTCCGTTTCCATGAGGGAGAGGGTCAGGTCGACTTTGGTGGCCCGTTGCTCCTGCGAGACGGGAGTGACTTCGAGCTCGGGGAAGCGCAAGGCTGAGAACGGTGCGTTCTGCAGAAGGAGCGCGGCCTGGAAGAGTGGCGAGTAGCTGAGTGAACGCTCCGGGTTCAGTTGCTCGACCAGATACTCGAACGGGATGTCCTGATGCGCATACGCGTTCAAGGCCGTCTCGCGCACCTGACGGAGCAACGTGCTGAAGGCCGGATCGCCGCCGAGATCGGCGCGCAGGACCAGCGTGTTGATGAAGAAGCCGATCAGAGGCTCGAGCTCGGGGCGGGTGCGATTGGCGACCGGCGTCCCGACCGCGATGTCGGTCTGTCCGCTGTAGCGGCTCAGCAGCACATCGAATGCAGCGAGCAGGGTCATGAAGAGCGTCGCGCCCGAGCGGCGGCTCAACGCGTTGAGTTGGTCCGTGAGCTCTTTGGACAGGCGCAACGGCTCGTGCGCTCCGCGGTAGGACTGCATGGGCGGACGCGGACGATCGGTGGGCAGATCGAGCAGCGGAGGCAGGTTCGCGAGCGCTTCTTTCCAGTACTCGGTCTGGACGGCGAGAGCTCCGCCGGCCAACCATTCGCGCTGCCAGTGTGCAAAGTCGGCGTACTGAATCGCGAGGGGCGGCAGCGACGCGGTCCGCGCCTCGCGCAAGGCGGCATAAAGCGTCGAGAGCTCGCTCATCAGCACGCCCATCGACCAGCCATCGGAAATGCTGTGATGCAGATTCAGCACGAGCACGTGATCGTCGGGCTCTTCTTCGATGAGCAGGACCCGGAAGAGCGCGTCGCGGCCCAGATCGAATGGATAGTGCAGCTCCTCATCGAGGACCGCCGGCAGTGCTTTCGGGCTGGCCAAGCGCCGCCGGCGCACCACGAAATCGCCGGCCGGACCGACCACCTGCTGGGGCACACCATCGGCTTCGCGGAATCGGGTGCGCAGCACTTCGTGCCGCTCCACGACCCCTTCGAGCGCGCCGAGCAGTGCCCGTTCATCCAGCAGTCCGCGTAGTCGGATCACCGCCGGCACGTTGTACGTATAGCTCGGTCCTTCGAGCTTGCTGAGGAACCACAGCCGCTGCTGTGCGGACGAGAGTGGCAACGGTCCACTTCGCGGGATCGGGGTCAGCGGGAGGCGCGTGACCGCACCGGTCGTCTGCGCTTCGTCGATGTGACGGGCCAGTCCTTCGACGTCCGGCAACTCGAAGAGCA
>Ga0307505_10002749_pt1 | contig 11825 bp, 1 predicted proteins | sample 23_S_MG_FD_202183 | JGI IMG/M metagenome (GOLD analysis project Ga0307505, IMG submission 202183) | Soil microbial communities from Populus trichocarpa stands in riparian zone in the Pacific Northwest, United States - 23_S | ecosystem: Environmental > Terrestrial > Soil > Riparian zone > Trees...
CCGTGATGGCGACATCCTTGGTCGTAGTATTGGTTCCATCGGACGCCGTGACTTTTACATCGTAAACATTGTTGCCGCCGGCATCGCCCGGCGCTTCATAGTTGGGCGCGGACTTGAAGGTGACAACGCCGGTCGTGGCATTGATGTTGAACAGAGCGGCATCAGCCCCGGAGATGGAATAAGTCAGCGTGGTTCCCGCATCCGGGTCGGTCGCTGCAGCGGTATATACGGTGCCTGTAGCATTCTCGGCAAAGCTTGCGGTTGCAGCCGAGGTGATCGTCGGTGCCTCGTTGACGTTGGTGACGGTGATGGCAACGGCTTTGCTGGTCGTCAGGCTGCCATCGGAGGCGCTGACCGTAACGTCATAGACGTTATTGCCGCCCGCATCCCCAGGAGCCTCGTAGTTGGGCGCGGACTTGAAGGTGACAACACCGGTCGTGGCATTGATGTTGAACAGGGCGGCATCAGCCCCAGAGATGGAATAGGTCAGGGTTGCCCCGGCATCCGGATCGGTCGCAGCGGCGGTGTAAACCGTACCCGTTGCGTTTTCGGCAAAGCTGGCCGTGGCGCCGGATGTAATCGTTGGCGCTTCATTGACGTTGGTGACGGCGATGGCGACATCCTTGGTGGATGAAAGGGATCCATCGGAAGCCGTGACCTTTACGTCATAGACGTTGTTTCCGCCTGCATCGCCAGGCGCTTCGTAGTTTGGCGCGGATTTGAAGGTGACAACGCCGGTTGTCGCATCGATGTTGAACAGGGACGCATCGGCCCCGGAGATTGAATAGGTCAGGGTTGCCCCGACATCCGGGTCTGTCGCGGCAGCGGTATAGACGGTGCCTGTAGCATTCTCGGCAAAGCTGGCCGTGGCGGCCGAGGTGATCGTTGGCGCCTCGTTGACGTTAGTGACCGTGATCGCCACATCCTTGGTGGATGAAAGCGTTCCGTCGGAAGCCGTGACTTTTACGTCATAGACATTGTTGCCGCCTGCATCGCCTGGCGCTTCATAGTTGGGTGCCGACTTGAAGGTGATCGCACCGGTCGTGGCGTTGATGTTGAACAGGGCAGCGTCGGTGCCCGAAATTGAGTAAGTGAGCGTGGTCCCAGCATCAGGATCGGTCGCGGCGGCGGTGTAGACGGTGCCCGTTCCATTCTCTGCAAAGCTGGCGGTTCCAGCCGAGGTGACCGTGGGCGCTTCATTGACGTTTGTGACAGTTATGGCGACATCCTTGGTGGATGAAAGCGTTCCATCGGAAGCCGTGACTTTTACGTCATAGACGTTGTTTCCGCCTGCGTCGCCGGGAGCCTCGTAGTTCGGCGCAGATTTGAACGTTATCGCACCGGTTGCGGCATCGATGTTGAACAGGGCGGCATCAGCCCCGGAGATTGAATAGGTCAGCGTTGCGCCGGCATCAGGATCGGTGGCGGCGGCGGTGTAGACCGTACCCGTTCCATTCTCGGCGAAGCTGACAGCAGCGCCGGATGTAATGGTGGGCGCCTCATTGACGTTGGTGACGGTGATGGCCACGTCCTTGGTCGTCGTGACAGTACCATCGGAAGCGCCGACCGTGATGTCATAGACATTGTTGCCGCCCGCATCGGCTGGGGCTTCATAATTTGGCGATGACTTGAAGGTCACGGCACCAGTTACCGAATCAATGTTGAAGAGGGCCGCATCGGCACCCGAGATGGAGTAGGTCAGCATTGCTCCCGCATCGGGGTCGGTTGCCGCAGCGGTATAGACAGTGCCTGTTGCATTCTCGGCAAAGCTGGCCGTGCCCGAAGACGTAATGACCGGGGCGTCATTGGTATTATTGACGGTGACGGTGAAGTCCTGAGTTGCGGAAGCCCCGGAGGTATCGGTGGCGGTGACGCGAATGGAAAGCGAACCCACATCTTCGTTGAGGGGAGTTCCCGAGAAGGTCTGGGTTGCCGGATCGAAGGAGAGCCAGGAGGGCAGCGGGCTGCCGTCGGCAAGGCTGGCGGAGTAGGTCAGGCTGTCGCCCACGTCCACATCGATAAAGCTGGCTGGCGGAACCGTGAAGCTGAAGCCCGCGTCTTCATCGGTGGACTGGTCGGCAATCGTGACTGAGGCGACCGGCGCGTCATTGACATTCGCCACCGTGACGGTGAAGTCCTGGGTCGCCGAAGCCCCGGAAGCGTCGGTCGCGGTGACGCGGATGGAAAGCGCTCCCACATCATCGTTAAGGGGGGTTCCGGAAAAGGTCTGGGTTGCCGGATCGAAGCTGAGCCAGGATGGCAGCGGGCTGCCGTCCGCAAGGGTTGCGGACAGGGTGAGCGTATCGCCCACATCCACATCAATAAAGCTGGCTGGTGGAACCGTGAAACTGAAGCCCGCGTCCTCGTTGGTCGCCTGATTGGCAATCGTGACGGAAGCGGTTGGTGCCTCGTTGACGTTAGTGATCGTGATGGCCACGTCCTTGGTGGATGAAAGCGTTCCGTCGGAAGCCGTGACCTTTACGTCATAGACATTGTTGCCGCCGGCATCGCCTGGAGCCTCGTAGTTGGGCGAAGACTTGAAGGTGACAGCGCCGGTTGCGGTATCGATATTGAACAGGGCCGCATCAGCCCCGGAGATGGAATAGGTCAGGGTCGTTCCGGCATCCGGATCCGCCGCGGCAGCAGTATAAACCGTGCCGGAACCATTCTCGGCAAAGCTTGCCGTGGCAGCCGAGGTGATCGTTGGCGCTTCATTGACGTTGGTGACCGTGATGGCGACATCCTTGGTGGATGAAAGCGTTCCATCGGAAGCCGTGACTTTTACGTCATAGACATTATTGCCGCCTGCATCGGCTGGCGATTCGTAATTGGGCGAGGACTTGAAGGTGACGGCACCGGTCGTGGCATTGATGTTGAACAGGGCCGCATCGGCACCCGAAATCGAATAGGTGAGCGTCGACCCGGCATCCGGATCCGTCGCGGCCGCGGTATAAACGGTGCCTGTGGCATTCTCGGCAAAGCTGGCGGTTCCAGCCGAGGTGATCGTTGGTGCTTCGTTGACATTGGTGACCGTGATGGCAACATCCTTGGTGGATGAAAACGTTCCGTCAGAAGCCGTGACCTTTACGTCATAGACATTGTTGCCGCCGGCATCGCCGGGAGCCTCGTAGTTTGGCGATGACTTGAACGTTATCGCACCGGTTGCGGCGTCAATATTGAACAGGGCGGCGTCAGCCCCGGAGATCGAGTAGGTCAGCGTCGTTCCGGCATCCGGATCGGTCGCAGTGGCGGTGTAAACCGTACCCGTTGCATTCTCGGCAAAGCTGGCCGTGGCACCGGATGTGATTGTGGGCGCCTCGTTGACGTTTGTGACCGTGATGGCAACGTCCTTGGTCGCGAATTTCGTGCCATCGGAGGCGCGTACCGTGATGTCGTAGACGTTGTTGCCGCCCGCATCGGCGGGTGCTTCGTAGTTGGGTGACGACTTGAAGGTGACAACACCGGTGGTGGCGTTGATGTTGAACAGGGCCGCATCGGCTCCGGTGAGCGAATAGGTCAGGGATTTTCCCGCTTCCGGAATGGCGGCAGCGGTATAGACCGTGCCCGTGGCATTCTCGGCAAAACTCGCGGTTCCACCCGAAATGAAGTCCGGCGCCTCATTGGCGACATTGGTGACGGTGACCGCAACAGCCTTGGACGTCGTGATGGCGCCATCCGACGCGCCGACCGTGATGTTGTAGACGTTGTTGGCCCCGGCATCGGCTGGCGCCTCGTAGTTTGGCGCGGACTTGAAGGTGACAACGCCGGTCGTGGCGTTGATATCGAACAGGGCCGCATCGGCTCCGGTGAGCGAATAGGTGAGCGTGGTCCCGGCATCCGGATCTGTCGCGGCAGCGGTATAGACGGTTCCGGTGCCGTTCTCGGCAAAGCTGGCGGTTGCAGCCGAGGTAATGACCGGTGCCTCGTTCACATTCGTGACGGTGATCGCCACGGCCTTGGTCGTGATGTTGGTGCCGTCGGAGGCCCGCACCGTGACGTCATAGACATTGTTGGCGCCCGCATCGGTTGGCGCTTCGTAATTGGGCGATGACTTGAAGGTGATCGCGCCGGTTGTCGCATTGATGTTGAACCGCGCCGCGTCAGTTCCCGTCAGCGAATAGGTCAGGGTGGCGCCGGCATCCGGATCGGTTGCCGCAACCGTGTAGACGGTTCCGGTGGCATTCTCGGCAAAGCTTGCCGTTGCAGCGGATGTAATGACCGGCGCCTCGTTGACGTTGGTGACGGTGATGGCCACGTCTTTGGTTGTTATATTGGTGCCGTCGGAAGCGCCCACCGTGATGTCATAGACATTGTTGCCGCCCGCATCGCCAGGCGCTTCATAGTTGGGCGCGGACTTGAAGGTGACAATGCCGGTCGCCGCATTGATATCGAACAGGGCGGCATCAGCCCCCGAGAGGGAATAAGTCAGCGTGGTTCCCGCATCCGGGTCGGTGGCGGTGGCCGTATAAACGGTTCCGGTGCCGTTTTCGGCAAAGCTCTTGGTCGCGGCCGAGGTGATCGTCGGCGCTTCATTGACGTTGGTGACGGTGATGGCCACGGCCTTGGTCGTGGTGATCACGCCATCGGAGGCGCGTACCGTAATGTCATAGACATTGTTCTTGCCCGCATCGGCTGGCGCTTCGTAGTTGGGCGCGGACTTGAAGGTGACAACGCCCGTCGTCGAATCGATATTGAACCGTGCGGCATCGGTCCCCGTGAGCGAATAGGTCAGCGTGGTTCCAGCATCCTGGTCGGTTGCCGCAACCGTGTAGGCGGCTCCGGTGGCGTTTTCGGCAAAGCTGGCGGTTGCAGCCGAGGTGATGACCGGCGCTTCATTGACGTTGGTGACGGTGACGGCCACGGCCTTGGTGGCGCTGTTGGTGCCATCCGACGCCGTGATGTCAAGGTCATAGACGTTGTTGCCGCCCGCATCGGCCGGCGCTTCGTAGTTGGGCGACGACTTGAAGGTGACAACGCCGGTTGTGGGGTTGATGTCGAACAGGGCGGCATCAGCCCCCGAGAGGGAATAGGTCAGCGTTTCACCGGCTTCCGGGATGGCAGCAGCGGTATAAACCGTGCCGGTTCCATTCTCGGCAAAATTTGCCGTTCCGGCCGAAGTGAAAACCGGGTCCTCGTTGCCGACATTGGTGACGGTGATGGCCACGGCCTTGGACGTCGTGAGGGCGCCGTCGGAGGCGCGCACCGTGATGTTATAGACATTGTTGGCGCCGGAATCGGTTGGCGCTTCATAATTTGGCGCGGACTTGAAGGTCACAACGCCGGTCGTCGCATCGATGTTGAACCGGGCCGCATCCGTGCCCGTCAGCGAGTAGGTCAGCGTTGTTCCGGCATCGACATCGGTCGCGGCGACCGTGTAGACGGTGCCCGTGCCATTCTCGGCAAAGCTGGCGGTTGCGCCTGAGGTGATGACCGGGGCCTCGTTGACATCGGTGACGGTGATGGCCACGTCCTTGGTTGTGATATTGGTGCCGTCGGAGGCGCGTACCGTGACGTCATAGACATTGTTGCCGCCCGCATCGGTGGGCGCTTCGTAATTGGGCGTGGATTTGAAGGTGATCGCGCCCGTCGTCGCATTGATGTTGAACCGCGCCGCGTCGGTGCCCGTGAGCGAATACGTCAGCGTGGTTCCGGCATCGGGATCCGTGGCCGCAACCGTGTAGACAGTGCCTGTCGCTCGCTCGGCAAAGCTGACAGCAGAGCCGGATGTAATGGTGGGCGCTTCATTGACGTTGGTGACGGTAATGGCCACGTCCTTGGTCGTCGTGACAGTACCGTCAGACGCGCCGACCGTGATGTCATAGACATTGTTGCCGCCCGCATCGGCTGGGGCTTCGTAGTTGGGCGAGGATTTGAACGTTACGGCGCCCGTTGTGGCATCTATGTTGAACAGGGCAGCGTCGGCCCCCGAGATCGAATAGGTGAGCGTGCTTCCGGCATCCACATCGGTCGCAGTCGCGGTATAGACCGTGCCGGTGGCATTCTCGGCAAAGCTGGCCGTGCCTGAAGATGTAATGACCGGGGCGTCATTGGTATTGTTGACCGTAACCTGGAAGTCCTGGGAAGCGGAAGCCCCGGAGGTATCGGTCGCGGTGACCCTTATGCTGAGTGAACCCACATCGTCATTGAGAGGCGTGCCAGAAAACGTCTGGGTTGCCGGATCAAAGCTGAGCCAGGAGGGCAGCGGGCTGCCGTCCGCAAGGCTGGCGGAGTAGGTCAGGCTGTCGCCCACATCCACATCGGTAAAGCTGGCTGGCGGAACCGTGAAGCTGAAGCCTGCATCTTCATCGGTGGACTGGTCGGCAATGGTGGCCGAGGCGACAGGGCCATCATTGGTATTGTTGACCGTAACCTGGAAGTCCTGGGAAGCAGTGGCACCTGCCGTATCGGTGGCCGTGACACGGATGGAAAGCGCCCCCACATCCTCATTCAAAGGTGTTCCCGAGAAGGTCTGGGTTGCCGGATCGAAGGAGAGCCAGGATGGCAGCGGACTGCCGTCCGCAAGGCTGGCGGAGTAGGTCAGGCTGTCGCCCACGTCCACATCGGTAAAGCTGGCTGGGGGAACCGTGAAGCTGAAGCCCGCGTCTTCATCGGTGGATTGATCGGCAATCGTGACTGAGGCGACCGGCGCGTCATTGACATTCGCCACCGTGACGGTGAAGTCCTGCGTTGCCGAAGCCCCGGAAGCGTCGGTGGCGGTGACCCTTATGCTGAGCGCTCCCACATCTTCATTCAAAGGAGTTCCGGAAAAGGTCTGGGTTGCCGGATCGAAGCTGAGCCAGGATGGCAGCGGGTTGCCGTCCGCAAGGGTTGCCGACAGGGTGAGCGTGTCGCCCACATCCACATCGGTAAAGCTGGCTGGCGGAACCGTGAAACTGAAGCCCGCGTCCTCGTTGGTGGACTGGTCCGCAATCGTGACGGAAGCGGTTGGCGCGTCATTGGTATTGTTGACTGTAACCGTGAAGTTCTGGAAAGCGGAAGCCCCGGAAGTGTCGGTTGCGGTAACCCTTATGCTGAGCGCTCCCACATCCTCATTCAAAGGTGTTCCGGAGAAGGTCTGGGTTGCTGGATCGAAGGAGAGCCAGGATGGCAGCGGGCTACCGTCGGCAAGGCTGGCGGAGTAGGTCAGGCTGTCACCCACGTCCACATCAATAAAGCTGGCTGGCGGAACCGTGAAGCTGAAGCCAGCGTCTTCATCGGTGGACTGGTTGGCAATGGGGACGACGGGAACCGGAGCATCATTCAAGTCGACATCAGGTGCCTGAGTTTCTTCACCTGTGGAAGAGAACTTTTCTGCCTGTGACACAGGCGCGGCTGCCAGTTGGACCCCCTGAGCCAGTTGAAAGTCAGGCGTCAGGATTTGGCTATCAAGCTTCGGTGTCAGACCGTGGTGACTGATCAGATCCGATCCAGCGGGAATCTGCTCTGGGGCAAAGCCCGGCTGATCCGCCGGTGCATCGCTGGAAGTGTTGTTTTCCGTACCGTTTTTCGCGTTTGGAAGGGGGTTGACCGCAGCCGCTGGCGCCACGCCTGCGCCTGTTCCGTCCTGGCCTTCCGGCTCGATTTCTCCGGATACCTGTCCCGGGAGCATAATGTTGGAAAGCACGGATTGGTGGTGCTGGCCCACCTCCGATGCCACTTGCGCGTCATTGGCCGAAGCCAATTGACGGCGTACTTCCTCTGCCACTCCGGAGAGATCTGAAAGGGGCGGCGCTGCGGCGATCCTGGAAGCCATGAAATTCCCGACACACGTAATGGTGCAGTTATAAGAGACTGCAGGTTATCGGGGAGCCTATGGTGATTTGGTAAAAGCTAGTCTCCAATTAAGCATTTCTGTCAATAAAGTTAAGGAATTGGCAAGAGATTAGGAATGATTTTCTCCGTCTGGCCGGTGAGGGGGGCTTTTTTCATGGTCCATTAACCACGGGTACGTCACTGTCAGGTCTGGAGAGTTTTTCTTGACGGATGTAACAGGCATGGCACACGAGGCTGCAAAGGGTGGGGCACGGCAGCGGCTATTCCCCCTCCTCGCGACTGCCTGTCTCGACATGCCGGCTTCGGTTGTCATTTCTTCAATCCTTATTAACCTTCTTTCGCTGTTCATGCCCCTGGCGATCATGCAGGTTTATGACCGCATCATTCCCCGGCAGGCGGTGGAAACGCTCACCCTGCTTGTTATCGTGGTTATGTTTACGGTCGTGGCGGAAGCCATTTTCCGGATCGCGAGAAATCATGTTGTGAGCTGGTCGGCGACGGTCCTGGCGTGGCGCACCCATCACGAAGTTCTCAAGCGGGCCATGGCGGCACCTTCCTCGCTCCTCGAAGTTGAATCCGCCAGCCGCAACCTTGACCGCATTCAGGCGCTGGCCGCCTACGCCGAATGGCACGGCAGCCCCTCGCGCCTCGTATTGGCCGACCTGCCATTTGTGGCCCTCTACGTGGGGCTGATGATTATTGTCGGCGGCCAGCTCGCCGCCATTCCCATCGTCCTATTCCTGATTCTTGCCGTTGCCGCGGTGAGGCGCAGCACCGGGGTGCGCAAGACCAACTTGAACCGGGCCATTGAAGACATGAAAACCCGCGATTTCCTCATTGAGGCAATCAACGGGCTGCCCACAATCAAGGCCAGCGCCATGGAAAGTCAGATGCAGCGGCGCTTCGAGAGGCTGCAGGAAACCCTGGCTGCCCACTCAAACACCTCAATCAGGCTGGCTGAGGAAACTCAGGCCTTTGGCAATTTGCTCTCCAGCCTCACGCAAATGATCACCGTGACCGTGGGCGCCGTATTCGTGATCGAGGGCACCCTGTCAATCGGCGCGCTTGCCGCCTGTGTCATGCTGGCCGGCCGCGCCGTGCAGCCGCTGCTGCGCTGCGTTGCGGTCTGGAATGAACTGCAATCGGTAACCGTGGGCCTTGAAAAGGCGGGCCCGCTGCTCAAGCTTCCCCGCGTCAAGGAGCGGCCGCTCCAGCCAATGACGAAGGGCCCCATGGATATCCGGCTTGCCGGAGTCTCATTCCATCATGGCCAGGATAACCGCATGATTCTCGACCGGGTCTCGCTTGCCGTGCCGGCCGGCGGCATTCTTGCCATCACCGGCCGCGATGGCGTGGGAAAATCGACCATTGTGGATTTGATCTGTGGCTATCTGCCGGATTACAGCGGCGAAATCCGCGTCGGCGGCTTCGATCCGCGCATCGACGGCGCGGCGCTCAAGCAATATCTGGCGGTTGTCCGCCCGGGGGCCTCGATGATGCGCGGCACCATCATGGACAATCTCATCATGTTCCGGAAGGGCGACGAGATCGAACTCGCCATAAATGCCTCCAAGCTGATTGGGCTTGACGCGCAAATTTCCAAGCTGCCACTCGGCTACCAGACGGTGATGTCCGATGGCCCCTCGGCGGAACTTCCCTCGGGCCTGGTGCAGCGAATAGCAATAGCGCGGGCCATTGCGCGGCGCCCCGCGGTGTTGATGCTTGATGAGGCAAACGGTGCGCTTGACATGGCCAGCGACCAGTTGCTGGCCGGTGGATTGCGCCGGCTGAAGGGCTTTACGACAATCCTCATCGTCACCAACCGCCCGTCTTTTGCGGCTATCGCCGACGAGACATGGCGCCTTGAGTCAGGAAAGCTCGAATTGGTTCCGCCCGTCCTGCCCGCCGCTGTCCCGTCGCCTGCACACAAGGCCGTGCCATGACCGAGACTCCGTTCACCGATGGCGCGCAGCATCCGATCCGGGTTGCGCAACGCCGGATCGCCGAGGTTTTCGCGCGCGGCGCCTCGCTTCCCCGTTCCGAGAGTGCGACGGGCCTTTTGTCCTGCATTGTCCCCATTGCCGAGGCAGTGGGCTGGCGGGGAACGCCCCGGCAGATTGCCGAAGCCATGCCGCATGAGTCGCCCGTCACTGATGTGGCTATGCTCCGGACGGTTTTGCTCCGCCTTGGCATTGAAACGGAAAAAATCAACGTTCCGGCCCAGCGGATTCGCGATGAGTACTGTCCGTGCATCGCGGTCAGCAAGAATGACAGCCTGGTTTTCGTCCAGTCCGTGGACGCGCAGGGCACCGCCCGGATCTTTGATCCGCAAACCGCTGCCTGGAAGACTGTGAACCGGCTGAAACTGGCTGGTGAAGTTTACCTTGTGCGTCTGCTCGATCCATTCGTGCAGCAGGAACGTTTGCAGCGCGACGGCTTCGTTTGGCCGCTTCTCCGCCGGTTCAGCGACAGCTTGAAGATGGTGTTCTGGCAAAGCCTGGCAATCAACCTGCTTGGCCTCGTCGTTTCAGTCTATGTCATGTTTGTCTACGACAAGGCGATTGGCGGGAAATCGCTCGACACGCTGGCCCTCTTCTTCATTGGCGGGCTGGCGGCGGTTGGAATGGAATTGCGCCTGCGCCACCGCCGCGCGGCGGCCATCGCCCGGCTTGGCGCGCGCTTTGACGCGTTGGCCTCAACCGGGGCCTTTCAGACAGTCCTCGGCCTGCCGCTCGGCATGAGTGAGAACGCGCCGCTTTCCGCCCAGCTTACCCGCTTCAGGCAATTGGAGGTGGGGCGCGAGCTGTTTGGCGGGAGCCTCGCGACGTCGCTGATCGATCTGCCCTTCACCCTCATATTCTTCATTTTGATATTCGTGCTGGGCGGCACGCTTGGCTTTGTTCCCGTGGCCTTCGGCGCGGTTCTTATGCTGGTCGGCGTTTGCACGACGCCCGGGCTGTCCAAGCAAATGCGCGACATGGGTGACTGGAAGGCGAAATCCGATTCCCTGCTCATTGAAATCTGCACGCGGCTCAAGCTCATCAGGGCGGACAATGCGGAAGATGTCTGGCTCCACCGCGCCTCGGACTCCTACCGCAATTACCTCACCAGCAAGTTCCAAAGCCAGCAGCACAACAACACGCTGCAAATTCTCGGCCAGGCCGGGGTAACGATTTCCGCCACCGCGGTGCTTTGGCTGGGCACCCTCGAGGTCATGCAGGGAAAGCTTTCCATAGGCGCCCTCATTGCCATCATGGCTGTGGTGTGGAGGGTTCTGGGACCCATCCAGACCGTTTTCCTCTCCATGCACCGGATCAGGATAATAACCGGAACCATTCGGCAGTTGGACCGGCTGATCAAAATAAAGCCCGAGCGCGAGCAGGGCCGCATTACCGGTTCGGCGCTTGCCGTGTCCGGCAAGATGTCGCTGGCAGGCATTTTCTTCCGCTACGCCAACCGGCCTGACCTTACCATCAAGGGCATTTCGCTCGACATCGATGCGGGCGAGTTCATCACCGTGACCGGGCCAAGCGGCGCGGGCAAGTCCACCCTGCTGAAAATCATGCTGGGCCTTTACCAGTCGCAAAGCGGCAGTGTCCGCCTTGACGATCTTGATTTGCGCCAGATCGATCCGGTTGAGCTCCGTCAAAGACTGAGTTTTCTCGGTCAGGAACCCGCCTTCTTTTACGGCACCGTGGCCCAGAACCTGCGGCTTGCGGCAGCCGATTCCACCGATGCGGAACTGGTGCGCGCCCTGGAAGGCGTTGGCATCAGCATTGCCGATCCGATTTTGTCCGAGGGGCTGGAAACGCGCCTGAACGCGGCGAACCTGCGTGCCATGTCGCTGTCATTCATGCAACGCCTTGCGCTGGCGCGCGCCTTCCTGGGCGAAGCGCCGATCATCCTGCTCGACGAGCCGGCAAACCACCTCGACCGGGAAGGCGATGAGGCACTGATGCGCCTGATCGCCAAGGTCCGGGGCCGCAGCACGATTGTCATGACGACGGCAAGGCCAAGCCACATGCGCGCCGCCGACCGGGTGGTTGTCCTGC
>Ga0307505_10002750_pt1 | contig 11822 bp, 10 predicted proteins | sample 23_S_MG_FD_202183 | JGI IMG/M metagenome (GOLD analysis project Ga0307505, IMG submission 202183) | Soil microbial communities from Populus trichocarpa stands in riparian zone in the Pacific Northwest, United States - 23_S | ecosystem: Environmental > Terrestrial > Soil > Riparian zone > Trees...
AGTCGGCGCGACCCGACCGAGTTGAGCACTGCCCTTGCCATCAGGTCACCATCGCGGGCGGGTCGGACGAACCGGATCGACAGCTCGCTGGTGACCGCCATTGGCTCCAACCCGACGATGGTGAAGGTGGCAAACCAGAGCGCGCTGTCGGCGGCGGCAAACATGCGTGGGCCGCTGATGTATCCGCCCGGTCGCAACTCGGCGGCCTGATACGGCCAGCGCACCAGGGCCATGCCGTCCCCCAGTTCGACACAACGAGTGCCATCGGCGAATGACGACGGGTAAACCTCGGCAACGAACTCATTCACCTGGTCGGGCGTCAACGAAGCCGTCATCCAGTGGACGATAGAAAGACCGGATGTGTGAAGATGGAAGCGTGGAAACGACCGAGATCAGAGTCGAGACCGGCGACAGGGCGACCACAGTCGACATCACCCCCGAAGTCAGCGCATTCTGCGAAGGAAAAGGAGACGGGCTCGTTTCGGTGTTCGTCCCCCATGCCACCGCGGGAATCGCCATCTTCGAAACCGGCGCCGGCAGCGACAGCGACGTCCTGGACGCGATCGACAAGCTGCTGCCCGCAGATCCGTCGCTCTGGCGTCACGAGCACGGCACCCCGGGCCACGGCCGCGACCATGTCCTCCCCGCCTTCGTCAGCCCTTCCGTGACGATCCCCGTGACCGGCGGGCGGCCGACATTGGGGACCTGGCAGTCCGTCGTCCTCGTCGACACCAACGTGGACAATCGGTCACGAAGCGTGAGGTTGAGTTTTCTCAGCGGTTGAGGTCTGTGGATAACCCGATAGCCTCTGTGCGGGCATGAGCCGACATCTCTTCCCCCAGAACGTCATTGCCATGATCTGGGACTTCGACAAGACCCTGATCGCGGGCAACATGCAGACACCGCTGTTTCGTCATTTCGACATCGACGAGGCCGAGTTCTGGGCAGAGGTTGACGGACTCGAGGAGTTCTACCGCTCACACGGCTCCCAGCTGATCCAGAAGGATCACCTCTACCTCAATCACATCATCACCTACGTTCGCGAAGGTCGAATGCCCGGTCTGGGCAATGAGCTCCTCCGCGACCTCGGCGCCGGGATCGACTTCTACACCGGGATGCCCGATTTCCTCGAGCTGGCCCGGAAGACGATCGAGTCCCATCCTCGATTCGCCGAGCACCAGATAAGAGTGGAGCACTACGTCGTCTCCACCGGGCTGCGCCAGATGATCCTCGGCTCTGCGATCGCCGACCAGGTCGACTTCGTGTGGGCCTGCGAGTTCACCGAACTGGTGGCCCCGCCGGGTTACGGAGCAGACCAGGGCCAGCTGTTCTCTCCGGAGGGCGAGATCCGACAGCTCATCTACACCATCGACAACACCTCGAAGACCAGGGCGATCTTCGAGATCAACAAAGGGACCAACAAGAACCCGTCGATCGACGTCAACTCCAAAATCGCCCGTGAAGATCGCAGAGTCCCTTTCCAGAACATGATCTATGTGGCCGACGGGCCGTCAGACGTGCCGGTGTTCTCGGTGGTCGACGCCAACGGGGGCCGCACCTATGCCGTCTACCGCCCCGGGTCCCAACGTGAGTTCTCGCAAGCGGCCCGGCTTCTCGAGCAGGGCCGGGTCGACGCCTTCGGAGAGGCCGACTACTCCGACGGCTCCCACACCGCCATGTGGCTGATGCACGCCGCCGACGAGATCGCCCGCCGCATCGTCAGCGATCGGGAAGACGCCCTCAACCAGCGCATGGGCCTCCCCCCGTCCCACGTCAGCGACGACTGAGCACCGTTCTGTGCGGGTTGAGTACGCGCCACGCGTACCAAAGCCGCACAGAACGGTGATTCAACCCAGCCGATCAAAAGGAGGGGGTGGCTCCGAAGAGCCACCCCCTCAGCTCCGGGTAGGGAGCACCTTTGAAATCTCGGAGAGCCGGATCATCGGGCTGGCCTCACCGTTGCTCTGAGAGACTATCCCGCGCCCAGCGTGGTCATGTATGGGTACAACGACCCAAAGAGGTCAGACGGTGTCTAGTGCGCGGCCGAGATCGGCGATGAGGTCTCCGGCATCCTCGAGCCCGACCGAGAGCCGGATCAAGCCCGGAGTGACCCCGATGGAGCGCTTCTCCTCGGCCGGGACCGTCGGAGGGCTCATCGTCCACGGATGAGATGCCAACGACTCGGTGCCGCCCAACGAGGTGGCGAGCCGGACCAACTCCATCGCGTCGAGGAAGCGGAAGCACTCCGCCTCACCGCCGTCGATCTCGAAGCTCACCATGGCCCCCGGCCCATCGCACTGCCGCTTGTATATCTCATGCTGGCGGTCTCCAGGCTGGAGGAGGCTGAGATGGCTGACCCTGCCCACCTTGTCGTGGCCGGCCAGGAACGCTGCGATCTGGGTGGCGTTTCTGGTCTGCTGCTCCACCCGAAGTCGCAATGTCTCCAGGCTGCGCCCGAGCAGCCACCCGGTCGAGGGGCTGGGTGTCGTGCCGATCTCGTACCGGGTCTGCCGGAGCCGGGCGATGTCCCCGGAGCTTCCGCAAACCGCCCCGGCGGTCAGGTCGCTGTGACCTCCGAGGTATTTCGTCGCCGAGTGCAGGGACAAATCCGCCCCGTGGGTGATGGGTCTCTGCCACACCGGGGACAAGAAGGTGTTGTCGACCACCAGCCGGGCGTCATGCTTCTTTGCCAGATCGGAGGCCATCTCGAGGTCGAAGAGCTCGTTGGTCGGGTTCGCCGGGGTCTCCACGTAGACCATCGCCAACCGGTACTCACCGACAGTGTTCTCCAGGTCCTCGCCGGTGTCGGTCGAGCGGAATGGTCTGGTGATGACCCCGAAGTCGGCGAGCAGGCCGTTCATCAGGGTCGTGGTGCCCCCATATGTGGGCAAGGAATAGAGCACCAGGTCGCCAGGACGGAGAAACGTGAGCAAAACCGTCGTGATCGCCCCCATCCCGCTCGTGAAGATCGCCGCGTCCTCCGCCTCCTCCCAGGCTGCGAGACGTGCCTCAGCCGGAGCCAGGTTGGGGGAGTCGAGACGGCTGTAGATATAGCCGGTCTCCTCCTGAGTTTCAGTGGAGTCGCCGTAAGCCCTCTCGAAGAAGCGCTTTCCCTCCTCGGCGGTGGCGAAGACAAAGGTCGAGGTCTCGTAGACAGGCGGCTTCAGCGACCCGAGATGGCGGAGGGCGTCATGGCCCAGAGCTACCGAATTGGTGTCGGGCTTGTGTCGCTTGGAGTCGGCCACGACCCGAGACTACCGGCCCCAATTCCCGGTCGATTCCCGTTGCCGCCCCGATAATCCCCTTGTGCAGCAGCTCGCCGACCGCCTGAGGACCCCGATACGTTCCTCCATGAGCCAATCCGGGTAGAGAAGGGTCGATGTCTGAACTGCTCTCTCAAGCCGCTTCCGTTCTTCGCGGCGCCGACCAGATCCTCGTCTTCAGCGGGGCCGGGCTCAGCACCGAGTCCGGGATCCCCGACTTCCGGGGTCCCGACGGCCTGTGGACACGGGTCGATCCCGACGACTTCACCATCGACCGTTATGTGATGAAGCGGGACTTGAGGGTGCAGGGCTGGCGCATGCATCTCGACGGGGAGTTGTGGGGGGCACGGTCCGGAGTCCAGCCCAACGACGGCCATCGCGCCATTGTCAAACTGCATGAGGAGAAGCGGCTCGCCGGGGTGGTCACCCAGAACATCGACGGGCTCCACTACAAGTCGGGTCTCCCCGACGACGTCGTGGCCGAGCTCCACGGCAACGTCAGGAACAGCCATTGCATGGTCTGCGAGGCCCGCTGGCCCACCGAGACGGTGTTGGAGTGGGTGGAGGCAGGCGCGGAAGACCCGACCTGTCCCGACTGCGGGGGCATGGTCAAGACCGACACCATCATGTTCGGCGAGATGCTTCCCGAGGAGGAGGTGTATCAGGCCACGGTCTTCCTGGCCATCGCCGACGCGGTGCTCGTGGTCGGCTCGACCGTTTCGGTGTGGCCAGCCGCCGATGTCGTGATGAGGGCGGCGGCACACTCGAAGCCGATCGTCGTCATCAACAAAGGGGAGACCGAGGTCGACCACCTCGCCGCCGTGAAGATCGACGCCGGCATCGGCGAGGTCCTCCCCGAGCTCGTAGACCGCATCCTGGCCTGACGTGGGCCCGGAAGACCGTTCTGTGCGGGGTTAGGTACGGGTGACGCGTACTCAACCCGCACAGAACGGTTTAGGGGCAGCGGAAACTACGATTTGGGGCATGTCCCGGTATGTCCCGCCGTTGGAAGAGCACAATTTCGTGCTCAACCAGGTGGCAGGGTTGGAGGAGATCTCCAAGCTCAACGGCTACCAACACGCCGATCCGGCCACGGTGGCCACCATCCTCGATGAGGCGGGTCGCTTCTTCGCCGAGGTCATCGAGCCACTCAATCGCTCAGGTGACGAGGAAGGCTCGAGACTCGACGAAACGGGCCAGGTCCGCACACCTGCCGGCTTTGGCGACGCCTATCGCAAGCTCGTCGAGTCGGGCTGGCCGGGAGCGCACGCACCGGCGGAGTGGGGCGGGGGCGGATTGCCCTATGTCGTCGGCGTGGTGATCCAGGAGATGTTCAAGACGGCCAACATGGCCTTCTCACTGGCAGGGATGCTCACCCAGGGAGCGGTGGAGGCAGTGCACATCCACGGCACCGATGAGATGAGGAGTCTCTACCTGGAGAAGCTGGTGAGCGGTGAATGGTCGGGGACCATGACCCTCACCGAGCCCGAGGCAGGCTCCGACGTCGGGTCACTTCGCACCAAGGCGGTCCGTCAGGACGACGGCAGCTACCGCATTTTCGGCACCAAGATCTTCATCACCTGGGGCGACCAGGACCTAACCGACAACGTGATCCACCTGGTGCTTGCCCGCACCGAGGGCGCCCCACCGGGAACGAGGGGCATCTCCATGTTCCTCGTGCCCAAGTTCATCCTGGACGAGCACGGAGAGCCCGGCGAGCGCAACGACTACAAGATCGTCTCCCTGGAGCACAAGCTGGGAATCCACGCATCGCCGACCTGCGTCGTCGCCTTCGGGGACGGTGGAGAGGGCGCGGTCGGCTACCTCGTCGGCGACGAGATGGAGGGGATGCGCAACATGTTCACGATGATGAATGCGGCGCGCATCGGAGTGGGGATGGAGGGCCTAGCCCTCTCCGAGCGTGCATATCAGCATGCGCTCACCTACGCCCTCGAACGCGTCCAAGGACGGCCCATTGGCGCCGAGTCGACGGAGAGCGTCCCCATCGTCGAACATCCCGACGTCCGCCGGATGCTGCTCACGATGAAAGCGAACACCGAGGCCATGCGCTGTCTCCTCTACGTCGCGGCACGCTCCGGCGACCTCATGTTCCACGCCGAATCCGACGACGAGCGGGAGCGCCATTCGAAACGGCTCGCCCTGCTCACGCCGATAGTCAAGGCCTGGATGACCGACCTGGGCGTCGAGATGACCTCGCTCGGCATCCAGGTTCATGGCGGGATGGGATATGTCGAGGAGACCGGAGCGGCCCAGTACTACCGAGACTCCCGCATCGCACCCATCTACGAGGGCACCAACGGCATCCAGGCCATGGACCTGGTGCTGCGCAAGCTCCCGACAGACAACGGCGCCGTGGTGACCGATCTGATCGCCGAGATGTCGGCCGTCGTCTTCGAGTTGGAGGAGCACGACGACCTGACCCGGTTCGCCACGGAGTTGGCCAAGGCTCTCGAGGGTCTGGCCGAGACCTCGACCTGGCTCGGTCAGCGTCTCTCGTCCGGCGAGATCGACGACGCCCTCGCCGGAGCGACGCCCTATCTGACCCAGTTCGGCACTGTGTTGGGCGGTTGGCTCATGGCCCAGTCGGCACTGGCTGCCAAGGCCGGGCCATCTGAGCACTCGCCCGAGTTCCTCGCCGAGAAGATCAACACCGCCCGCTTCTACGGCGAGCACCTCCTCCCCCGCGCCAACGGCCTCGTGGCCACCATCACCGCCGGGAACGACCTCCTGGCCTCGGCCACCCTCTCCTAAGGCTTAGGACCGCTTCAGCTCCTGGACGGCCCAGGTGTTGCCGTCGGGATCGTCGAAGAAGGCGAACCTCGAGCCCGGCGTCCCTTCCGGGCCGAGTTGTTGGATATCGGTGATGGGCACTCCGCGACCGCTCAGGGTTGCCTGGACCTCGTCGAGGTCGTCGACGACGATCTGCACTCCCTTGATCGACCCCGGCTCCCCGAGAGGCATGCCTTCCCCGATGACCACCGAGCATGCCGACCCCGGGGGCGTCATCTGCACGACCCGCATCGTCTCGTTGGGGCGATGGTCGTGATCGAGGGCGAAGCCCACCTTCTCCGTATAGAACGCCAGGGCGGCGTCGACATCCGAGACAGGGATCGGAATCACTTCGATCTTCAAATCCATGTAGAACCTCTCTCTGGAGACGAAGACGATAACGATCTCCACGACACCCGGTCCCTAGGCCCTCTCTAGGCTCCGGGCGTGGATCTCAACGACAAGGTGATCGTCGTCACCGGCGGAGGGAGCGGGATCGGCGCGGCAATGTCCCGCCGATTCGCGGCTGAGGCCCCTTCGGGTTTGGTCATCGCCGACATCGACCTCGACGCCGCCACCGTCGTCGCCGAGGAAACGGGAGGCGTTGCGGTGCTCACCGACGTCTCGGACCCTGATTCGAACCAGCTGTTGATCGAAGGCACCGAAGCCAGGTTCGGACCAATCGACCTCTTCTGCGCCAACGCAGGAATCGGGATCGTCGGTGACGAGCAGTCGGATCCCGAGACCTGGGACCGGATGTGGTCGGTCAACGTCATGTCTCACGTGCACGCCGCCCGCCACCTCATCCCCGGGTGGGTCGCTCGAGGCGAGGGGTACTTCTTGGCAACCGCATCGGCGGCCGGGCTTCTCACCAATCTGAAGGCAGCGCAGTATTCGGTAACCAAACACGCCGCCGTCGCCTTCGCCGAGTGGTTGTCGGCCACCTACGGCGACTCCGGCGTCAAGGTCAGTGCCCTCTGCCCCCAATTCGTGAACACCCCTCTGTTGGAGGGCTCGGAGGCGTTCCAGGCGTTGGGCGCGAATCACACGCTCGAGCCTCATGAGGTCGCCGATGCCGTAGTCTCAGGGCTGCAGGAGGAGAAGTTCCTCATACTCCCCCACCCCGAGGTGGAGAAGTACTTCCAGAACAAAGCGAACGACTACGAGCGATGGCTCGGGGGAATGCGGAAGCTGCAACGGACGGTTTTCCCTGAAGGATGAGGACACGATCACAGCTATGAGCAAGAGACGAGTCGTGGTGACCGGCGTCGGCGCCGTAGCCGCACCGGGAATCGGCATGGACGATCTCTGGAAGGGCTTGAGCGATCCGCCGAGCCCAGCCCCGAGAATGGTCGAAGGTTGGGATCCCGAGCCGTGGATACCGAAGCGGGAGAGCCGCCGTCTCGACAGGTTCACCCAGTTCGCCCTGGTGGCCGCGGACGAAGCGCTCAACCAGGCAGGCAACCTCGACGTCGACCCCAACCGGGTCACAGTGTCCCTCGCCACCGGCATCGGGGGTCTGGAGTCTCTCGAGGTCCTCGTCCACGAAGCGGACAACGACGAGCCCCGGGTGTCCCCGTTCCAGATCCCGATGATGATGGCCAACGCCGCAGCCGCCGCCATATCGATCAAGTACGGGTTCGGAGGGCAGGTGAGCACCCCCGTGGTGGCCTGCGCGGCGGGAAGCCAGTCGATCGTGGACGGTCTCAGACTCCTGCAGTGGGGTTATGCCGACGTCGCCGTGGTCGGCGGAACTGAAGCCGCTGCCCGCAAACCCGCCCGCGAGGGTTTCGCCGCCGCCCGTGCCCTCTCCTCAACCGGATATGCCCGTCCGTTCGATATCGATCGTGACGGTTTCGTCATGGGAGAAGGCGGAGCCGTGCTGATCCTCGAGACAGAGGAGCACGCCACAGGGCGGGGAGCCACGCCCCTTGCCGAGATCCTCGGCGGGGCTTCGACTGCCGACGCCCACCACATCACCGCGCCACATCCGGCCGGCGACGGCGCCGAGCGTGCCATCAGGCTCGCCATCGAAGATGCCGGGATCACGCCTTCCGACATCGTCTATATCAACGCCCACGGGACCGGGACCGAGTTGAACGACAAGACCGAGGGTGCGGTCATCCATCGGATCTTTGGCGACGACCAACCGGCGGTGTCTTCGATCAAAGGATCGACCGGACACGGTTTGGGTGCGTCAGGATCGATCGAGGCCGCGGTAGTTGTCGACGCCATTCGGCGCAAGGAGCTTCCCGCCAACATCGGGCTCACCACTCAGGACCCAGAGATTCCCCTCAACGACATCGTGCGTGAGGCCCGCTCCTGGGAGCCGGGGCCGACCATCTCCAACTCTTTCGGCTTCGGAGGCCACAACACCGTCGTCGTCATCGGCCCTGCCTGATCCCGACCCGGTCCGGCCTCAGTTCGTGATATGTGACGGGTCTCCTACACTTGGCTTCTACGGGAGCTCGGTGACACCGGGCTGAGAGGGAGTCTGGAAGGCTCCGACCGATTGAACCTGAGACGGGTAATGCCGGCGCAGGGACTCGGACCGCTCATCGCTCCCAAGCCAAGAAGGAGACGATGAGACACCTGACCAAGACCATGGCCCTGGCCCTCCTCCTCGCCGCTTGCGGGGGAGAAGGCGAAGCCGGCCCACCGGAATCGCTGACCCTGATCGCACACGAATCATTCGCCGAGGCAGTCGACGAGGAGACCTTTGCCCCCTTCACCGATGCCACCGGCATCACTGTGGAGGTTCTCGCCTCCGACGACGCCGGCACCCTCGTCAACCAGGCCGCCCTGAGTAAGGACAACCCCCTGGCCGACGTGCTCTTCGGAGTCGACGACACGTTCTTGTCCCGCGCCGTCGACGAGGGGATCTTCAGAGCATACGAGTCGGAGCACATCGGCACCGTCGACCCCGACCTCCGACACGAAGCCGACCTGGTCACGCCCATCGACTACGGGGACGTTTGCTTCAACTACGACAAGGAATGGTTCGAGAGCAACGACGTGGCGTTGCCCGACGACCTCGACGACCTGACCTCCGACGACTACGCCGGTCTGGTCACTGTCGAGCACCCCGCCACCTCCTCACCGGGGTTGGCGTTCCTCCTGGCCACGGTCGACGTGTACGGCGAGGACGGTTGGCGCGATTGGTGGGAGAGCATGCGCGACTCGGGTCTCAACGTTGCCAACGACTGGAACACCGCCTATTACTCCGACTTCACGAGGTACGGGGGTGAGACCCCGATGGTCATGTCATATGCCTCGTCGCCGCCAGCCGAAGTCATCTTCGCCGATGAGCCCCCCGAGGTCGCCCCCACCGGTGTGATCGAGGCGGGTTGCTATCGGCAGGTCGAGTACGCCGGGATCCTCGAAGGCACCGACTACCCGGAGTCGGCCGGAGAGCTGATCGACTTCCTCCTCTCGACCGAGTTCCAAGAGGACATCCCGCTGACCTGGTTCGTCTTCCCGGCCAACCAGGACGCCGAGCTACCGCCCGAGTTTGTCGAGCACACCACCATCCCGAGTGCGCCGACGAGACTGTCCGCCGAGCACATCGCGGAGAATCGAGATCGGTGGATCGACGAGTGGATAGAGGTGATGGAGGGCTGACCCGGAAGATCAGGTGGGGATGGATCGCCGTTGCCGCCCCGCCGGCCATCTTCATCGGCTATTTCTTCGTCTATCCGCTGGTCAGGATCCTGACGCTGGGGCTCTCCGAGCTGAGCATCGGGGCCAGTGGACTGGAGGCGAGACTGCTCCGCGTCGGCTGGTTCACGCTATGGCAGGCCACGGTCTCCACCGTCCTCACCTTCGTCGCCGCCGCTCCCCTCACCTGGGCCGTTTCGTCTTATCGTTTCCCTGGACGTCGCCTCGCGATGGCTCTGGCAACCGTTCCTTTCGTGCTGCCCACTGTCGTGGTCGGGACGGCCTTCGTGGCCCTAGGCTGGACAGAGTCGATCGGGGCCATCCTCGCCGCCCACGTCTTCTTCAACGTGGCGGTCGTCGTGCGCACCGTCTCCACGCTCTGGTCCCGGATCGACCCCCGTATCCAGGAGGCCGCCCGGGTCCTCGGCGCATCCGAATGGGCAGTGTTCAAGAAGGTGACGCTTCCGCTGCTCCGACCGGCGATCGCAGCCGCAGCGTCGATCGTGTTCCTGTTCACCTTCACCTCGTTCGGTGTCGTCCTGATCCTCGGCGGTTTCCAATACGCCACCCTCGAGGTCGAGATCTACCGGCAGGCAGTGACCCTCTTCGACCTCCCTCTCGCCGCCGCCCTGGCCGTTGTCCAGCTAGTCGGGGTCACGGGAGCCCTCTACTGGTACTCCCGATATCAGGAGCGAACCGCGGTGGCATGGACCCTCGAGAGGGGCACCAACCTGAAGCTGCCGCGCGGCCGCGCCCGCCTCGCCGTCCTGGCCGCCACGGTGGGGACCCTGTCGATGCTCGCAGTGCCGGTCGGGGCTCTGGTGAGCCGTTCTTTCTCCGGGACCTACTACCAGGCCCTGTTCGTGGATGACCCGGTGGTGGGGACCCCCATCTCCTCGATCGGCAACAGCCTGATCTTCGCCATGGTTGCGACCGTGCTGGCGACGACCATCGGAGTCATGGCAGCCACTGTGATCACGGCACGCTCTGGTCAGCTCTCACGCTGGTTCGACCTGACATTGATGCTGCCCCTGGGGACCTCTGCGGTGACCATTGGCTTCGGTTTCATCGTCGCCCTCGACTGGCCCGTCGACATCAGGGCCTCGATCTGGCTTGTGCCGATCGCACATGCACTCGTCGCCATCCCGTTCGTCGTCCGCTCGACGGTGCCCACACTTCGCTCGGTGCCCCCCGAGACGAGGCAGGCCGCGGCGGTCCTGGGAGCATCACCGTTTCGGGTCTGGCGGGAGGTCGACCTACCCATCGTGAGCAGAGCGGCCATGGTGGGTGCGGCTTTCGCGTTCGTGATCTCGCTCGGGGAATTCGGAGCCACTTCCTTTATCGCACGCCCCTCTTCGACCACCATCCCCACCATGATCTTCCGGCTGCTCTCCCGCCCAGGTGAGGTCTCCTTCGGCATGGCAATGGCCCTCTCGGTGGTGCTGGCCGTGATCACTCTGGGTGTGGTGCTGACGATCGACCGTGCCAGGTTCGGCGAGCTGGGGTCGTTCTGATGCTCGACGTGAGCGCCCTCGACGTGGTCATCGACGGCAAGCCGATCCTGGAGAACGTCAATCTCCAAGTGGCCAAAGGGGAGATCCTCTCCGTGCTCGGGCCGTCCGGGTCTGGTAAATCGACGTTGCTTCGTGCCATCGCCGGGCTGGTTGAGCCGGCAACCGGCGACATCGAATGGGATGGGGTGTCGATCGTGGGTGTGCCTCCCCATCGGCGCCGCTTCGGGCTGATGTTCCAGGGGTACGCCCTCTTCCCTCACATGACTGTGGCAGAGAATGTGGGGTTCGGGCTGAAGATGGTTGGGCAAACCACCATCGAGGCTGAGGTCGAGGAGGCCCTCGCTGCGGTCGGCCTGCAAGGGTTCGAAATTCGTCGCATCGATTCCCTCTCCGGGGGCGAACAGCAGAGAGTTGCCCTCGCCCGCACCCTGGCACCCGACCCCGATCTTGTGATGCTCGACGAGCCATTGGGTGCCCTCGACCGCAACCTCCGACAGCAATTGGTCACCGACACGAGGCGGGTCCTGGAGGAGCGGGAAGTCACGGCTCTGGTGGTGACCCATGACCGGGAGGAGGCCGTTGCTCTATCCGATCGCCT
>Ga0307505_10002751_pt1 | contig 11818 bp, 9 predicted proteins | sample 23_S_MG_FD_202183 | JGI IMG/M metagenome (GOLD analysis project Ga0307505, IMG submission 202183) | Soil microbial communities from Populus trichocarpa stands in riparian zone in the Pacific Northwest, United States - 23_S | ecosystem: Environmental > Terrestrial > Soil > Riparian zone > Trees...
CCATCGGCCGTCTATCCCCCCTGGACGCGCACTGGAGGCCCGCCTTGCCCGACGTCGACCGCGCCCGGCCGATCCCGCCCATCGAGCAGCCGGCGCGGATCGCCGCGCTCGCCGCCGCGGTCCGTGCTCGGACCGACTTGGTCCCCGACGTCGGGATCGTCCTCGGGTCCGGCCTCGGCGGTCTTGCCGATGACCTGGATGACGCCGTCGCCGTCCCGTTCTCCGAACTGCCCGGCTGGCCGGAGGCGACCGCGCCAGGACACGTCGGGCGGTTGCTCCTGGGCCGCCTCGGGGGGCGGACCGTCGTGCTGTTGCAGGGCCGGTTCCACCTGTACGAGGGAAACGACCCGGGTCTCGTCGTCCAGCCGGTCCTCGTCTTCCACGCGCTGGGGGCGCGGACGGTCATCCTGACCAACGCCGCCGGCGGCTTGGATCCCACGTTCGGCCCGGGCACGCTCATGGTCATGAGCGACCACATCAACCTCACCGGTCGGACGCCGCTGATCGGCCAGAACGCGGACGCGATGGGGCCGCGCTTCAACGACATGACCGATGCCTGGAGCCCTCGCCTGCGCGCGGCGCTCCATGAGGCTGGCCGCGCGGAAGGTGTCCACCTGGAGGAGGGCGTCTACATCGGCCTGACGGGACCCAGCTACGAGACCCCGGCCGAGGTGCGGATGCTGGCCGGTCTGGGCGGACACGCGGTGGGGATGTCCACGGTGCTCGAGTGCATCGCCGCCCGCTGGGTCGGCCTCGAGGTCTGCGGCGTCTCGCTCGTCACGAACGCCGGCGCCGGGTACAGCGGTCAGCCGCTCACGCACGATGAGGTCCTGGTCGCCGGGGCGGAAGCCGGACCCCGGCTGGCCCGCGTCATCCGGCGGTTCATCGAGAACCTGTCCGTCGTCTAGATGTTCGGGTCGGGCTGGGCCGGGGCCCCAGCTCCCCGCATCCTGGTGCCGCGGCCACCTCGTGCGCGTCCCTTCGGGTGGCCCCAACGTCGATCGATCTCCCGGCAAGGCCAGCCAGGCCGACGACTGCCCCATGGCCTCCCTTGGGCGGACCCTTGGCACCCGCGGCCGCAACCGCCCCGCGGAGCCGGGTCAGGCCTGGGGCAACTCGCGCCCGGCGGCGCGGGCCGCCGCCGCCTTCTCCGCCCAGGCCTCCAGGACCCGGTCCTTGTGCGGGCGGATGGGACAGTGCTCATCGCGATTGTTGAACTCGTCGCAGTACCCCAGCGGCACGCACTTGGGCGCGAGGAACGAGCCAAGGAACGGCGACACCGCAAAGATCTCGTGGCGGATCAGCTGGAACAGGCGGCGGATCTCCCACTGGGCCATGGTGCACAGCCGGAGCCCGGACATGTGGATGAGCGCCCGCAGGTTCGTGGTCATGACGAGGTTCGTCCGTGCGGCGTTGGGGAACACGAAGCGGGCGTCCTCGCCGGGCAGCCCGGCCCCCAGGAGATCTCCATACAGCTCCAGCGAGCCGGCGACCTGCTCCTCGTAGCGCTCGCGCAGGTCGGGATCCCCCTCCGCGATGGAGTGGGGGAGCATCGTGGCCTGGCCCTTGAACTTGACGTAGCGCTGGCTCTGCTGGTCGAACGCCACACCGGCGCGGTGCCGCACGAGCTGGTGCGACAGCGTTCGCGACACGCCGGTGATGGCGAACGTGAAGACGATGTGCTCGATGGTCGAGCCGTGCCCGGACTCGATGACGGACGAGATGAGCTTCTGCATCTTGGCCGGGTCGAAGTCCCCGTCCACGGCCCGGCGGAAGATCGACTCGGGGGCCTCTTCCGAGTAGCACGTCCGGCACGCGGTGTAGATGACCGGGACGTAGTACTGCTCCACGATCTCGCGGTTCGGGAAGAGCAGCGTCGCCGACATGCCGAGGTCCCGGCGCCCTGGGTTCTTGGGGATGCCCGTCTTCTCCCGCGGCGCGCCGCCGACCGCCGGGCTGGTGGGGCCGATGGGGGTGGGCTGGACGGGCTCGGCGGTCATGAAGGCTGAGTCTACCGGAGGGCGCCGCTGAGGTGTCAGCCGGTGTCAGCCGGCTTCTGCCAGGACTGCGGCGAGATCCTCAAGGTAGCCCGTCCAGTAGCCCGCGTGGTCGTCACGGGCACTCGAGTCCAGGCCCGCCTCTGCCCAGCCATCGTGCACCAGCCGGATGGTCGCGCCCCCGTCCTCGCGCCGGTCCACGCTCCAGGCCACGAGAGTCTCCTCGTGGGCCTCCGCACCGACCCACGCCCACGTGTAGCTCAGGCGACGTACCGGTTCCAGCTCCGTCACGACACCCTCGACCACGCTCCCGTCCCCGAAGTCCAGCCGATAGGGGTCGCCCACGCGACGTACCGGTGACGAGGTGGTGAGCCAGGTGGCCACCAGTTCGGGGTCCGTCAGGGTGGACCACGCCTGCCCGGGTGATGCCGCCGTCTCGATCGACAGGTCGATGGGACCGGGAGGCTCGTCGGCGGAGTGACGATCGTCCATCGGCTCAATATAGATGGGTCGACGCGGATCGGTCAGGCGGCTTGGTCCGCACCCTCGAGCGCATACGCGACGAGCTCGTCCAGGCTCATGGCCGCCCCCTCCGCCTCGAGCCGGGCGAGCTCGTCGGCGGGCAGGACGTCGACGGGCGTCGGGACGCCGAACAGCGGGTAGTTCTGCTGGACGTAGTCGGCCAACCCCGTGCCGGTCGATCGCTGGAGCTGTCGTGCGGCGCCCCACAGTCGGCCGGCGCGGTCGTGGATGCCATCGGCCACCGCGATCATGGCCAGGTCGTCGATGACCAGCGTGATCCCCGACACATCGCCTGCCGCATGGAACGCGCGAAGCGCCTGGCCTGCGAGGGGGCGCGCGTCGGCGAAGCGGCGCTGGCCGATCGTGGCCAGCGCGATCATGTGCAGCGACCAGGCGGCCATGGTTCGATCGCCCACCGCCTCGTGCAGGGCGAGTGACTGGCGGAACCAGCGCTCGCCTTCCGCGGCGTCCGCGCTGAAGTACGAGAAGCTCCCGAGGCCCCACAGGATGTTGCCTTCGCCGCCGCGGTCGCCCAGATCCCGGTAGATGTCCAGGGCCTCATGCAGCTGGATCAACGCCGTCCGCACCGCGTCGACGTCGGCCGTGCCGGACATGACGTCGATCATGTCGGCGTACGCTCGGTTGAAGAGCGCGTTGGCGATCTCGGCCGGATCACCCAGGGCACGCCACGCCGCGAGCGCCTCGTCATACCAGCGGCAGGCGCCGTCCCGGTCCGACTGCCAGTAGGCGATCCCGCCGAGCGCCTCAGCGAACCGGGCCTGGTCGACGGGCTGCAGGCCGGGCAGGATCGCGGTCAGTGCCTCCAGCCGGGCCCGGGCCTCGGTGAGGTAGCCGCGCCGCTGCCAGAACCGCCACAGGGCGAAGGCCAGTCGAGCGGCGGTGGCCGGGTCGTGGTCCGCGGACCACTCGATGGCGGCCCGGGCGTTGTCGTGGTCGTGCTCCAGGCGCTCCAGCCAGCGACGCTGCTCCGGGCCGGCCATGCCCGTGGCGGCCGACTGGGCGAACGCCAGGACCGCCGCCGCGTGGCGACCGGCCATGACGTCCTGCTCGCCGCTCGCCGCGAGCATCTCCGACGCGTACTCGCGGATCGTCTCCAGCATGGCGTAGCGAGGTTCGTCGCGATCCAGGTCCACCTTGACCAGGCTCTGATCCACCAGGTCGCCGAGGCGTTCAAGGACCTCCCCGCCGATCTCCGTGGCTGGCCCACACACCGTCTCCGCCATCTCCAGGCTGAAGCCGCCCCGAAAGACCGCCAGGCGACCCAGTAGCCGTCGGCCGCCCTCGTCCAGGAGGTCATAGCTCCAGGCGATCGCGCCGCGCAGGGTCTGCTGGCGCTCGGGAAGGTCTCGGGAGCCAGCGGTCAGGACGGCGAGGTGATCGTCCAGGCGGGCCAGGATCTGGTCCGGGGCGAGCAGCTTGACCCTCGCTGCCGCGAGCTCGATCGCCAGGGGCATCCCGTGCAGACGGGCCACGATGCCGGCCACGGACGGGGCGTTCGACGCCGTGATCGCGAACCCCGGCCGGACGGCGCCCGCCCGGGCGATGAACAGCCGGATGGCCTCGTACTGCTCCAGCGCGTCGACATCGAACTCACGCAGCGCTCGTGGGAGGTTCAGCCGATCGACCTCCGACAGCCTGGTCGCGTCCGGCGGAGCCGGCAGGCCCGGCACCGGGTACTCCTGCTCGCCCGAGATGTGGAGGGCGATCCGCGTCGTGACGAGGCAGGACAGGTTCGGGCACCGGCGCAGCAGCTCGGCGATGGCCGGTGCCGCCCCCACCACCTGCTCGACATTGTCCAGGACCAGGAGGACGCGTCGATCGCCGATGGTGTCGACGAGGGCATCCATCGCCGGCCGGTCCACGCTGTCGGCGATCCCGAGGGTCCGGCCGATCGTCGGCACGACGAGGGCGGGATCCCGGACCGCGTCGAGTGCCACGAACCAGACGCCATCGGGGAAGCGGTCGGCCGCGTCACCGGCGAGGTGCAGGCTCAGTCGCGTCTTCCCCGTGCCGCCGGGTCCGGTCAGCGTCAGCAGGCGGCAGGTCGCCAGCAGGGCGCCTGCCTCCGCCAGCTCGCGCTCGCGGCCGACGAAGCTCGTGAGCTGGGTCGGCAGATTGTTGGGGCGGGCGTCGAGGGAGCGTGGGGCCGGGAAGTCCGCCGGCAGGTCGTCGATGATCAGCTGCGAGAGGCGCTCCGGGGCCCGCAGGTCCTTGAGCCGGTGCTCGCCGAGGTCGCGCAGCGCGACGCCGTCCGGCAGCGCATCCACGACCAGCGCCCGTGTCGCGTCCGACAGCAGGACCTGACCGCCGTGCGCCGTGGAGGCGACCCGTGACGCGCGGTTGATCGCATAGCCGATGACGCCGCTCGCGGTGGTCTCCAGCTCGCCGGTGTGCAGCCCCATCCGGACCCGCACGCTCTGCTGGTCCGGCCACGCCTCGCGCGCGAGCGCTCGCTGCGCGTCCGCCGCCGCCGCGACCGCGTCCACCGCCGACCGGAAGATGACGAAGAAGGAGTCTCCCTCCGTGCCCTGTTCGTAGCCGTCATGCCGGCTGAACGCTTCGCGAAGGAGGACCTGGTGGCGCTCCAGCAGTTCCCGGTAGCCCTGGGTCCCGATGTCGAGCTCCAGCCGCGTCGAGCCCTCGATGTCGCTGAACAGGCAGGTGACGGTGCCGACCGGCGGCTGTCCGGCGGACGGGGGCGTCACGGAGGCGTCCGGTCGGTCAGTGTCGCCCCGCCTCGGTCACGCCGCGCAGGCGACTGGCCAGCCCGCGCATGACCGAGAGGGCGATGCCCGGCTGTTCCTGGATGAGCGCCTCGAAGTCCCATGTCGCCAGGGCGAGGCACTCGGTCGGCTCGATGGCGGTGACCTGCGCGGTCCTTGGCAGCCCATCCAGCACGGATAGCTCCCCGAAGAACTCGCCGGGCCCCAGGGTGGCGATGGCCACCCCGTCGCGCACGACGCGGGCGCTGCCGCTGATGATCACGAAGAACCCGGTGCCCACGTCGCCCTGCCGGGCGATGACCTGCCCCGTCCCGAAGGCCACCTCGATGACCCGGTCACTGACCGGCTCCAGGCTCGCGGGGTCGCACGTCGCGAACAGCGGTGTCCTCCCGAGCAGTTCCAGGCGGCGATCACGGTCCAGGGCCATGGGCTCCTCCAGCGTGGCGACGGGTTACCAGGGAACGGCGCTGATGCTGCGCCGCGACGGGTCGAGCGTCAAGGTGCTGTCAGGCGCGCACGCCCGACCCGCCATCGTGGCAGGATGCGCGCATGGCCAGTCGCGAGGAGCTCATCGACGAGATCGCCGGGTTCGGCCTCTTCGCCGACCTCTCGACGCCGCAGCTGACGAGCATCGCCCACACCTTCGAGGAGACGACCTACAGCGAGGGTGAGCGGGTGCTCCGCCAGGGTCTGACCGGGTCCGCGCTTCACGTCATCCTGGACGGTGAGGCGACGGTCGTGGTGGACGGGCATGACCGGGCGCGCCTGGGCCGCGGTGATTTCTTCGGCGAGGTCTCCATCCTCCTCGGCGAAGCCCCCATCGCCGACGTGGTCGCGGTCCGGGCGCTGCGCTGCCTCGTGCTCGCCGGCCCGCGGGTGGAGGCGTTCCTCGTGGCGCACCCGCGGGTGATGTACCGGATGCTCCAGGCCCAGGCCCGGCGGTTGCGGGCCGCCAATCGATGGCGGAGCTGAGCCCCGAGCGGGGGACGGACCGACCCTATCCGCCGGGGGAGTATCCGGTCGTCGTCATCGGCTCCGGGCCCGGGGCTCTCCAGGTGTCCTACTCGCTCGGCCGGCACGGCATCCATCATGCGGTGCTCTCCGCGGATCCGGCCCCCGGCGGGATGTTCCGACGCTGGCCGTTCTTCCAGCGGCTCCTGTCGTGGACCAAGCCCCACGCGGAGGTGGCGCCGGGGACGAGAGCCTACGAGCGCTATGACTGGAACTCGCTCCTGGGCGACACGCCGGACACGGCCGCGCTGCAGGCCGGATTCATGGACGGGACGTCGTATTTCCCGTCCCGGCCTGAGATGGAGGCGAACCTTGCGGCCTTCGCCGAGCGGGCCGATGTGGCCGTCCGGTACGACTGCCGCTGGATCGGGACGGCCCGCGTGGACGGACCCGACGGCCCGCGGTTCGACGTGGAGACGACCGACGGGATGTACCGCGCCCGGGCGCTGATCGTGGCGGTGGGCGCCGCCGAGCCCTATACGCCGACCATCCCGGGGCTGGAGCTCGCCCATCACTACGGGGAGGTCCGTCCGGCCGCCTCATACAGCGGTCGCCGCGTGTTCATCCTGGGCAAGCAGAACTCCGGGTTCGAGCTGGCGAACGGCCTCCTGCCCTGGGCCCGGCGCCTCGTCCTGTCGTCGCCGTCCCATGCCCGGCTGTCCGTCGAGACCCGCTCGCTGGTGGGCGTCCGGGCGCGCTACGTCCAGCCGTATGAGGACCACGTGCTGGGCGGTGGCGTCGCCATCCTGGATGCCGCCCTGGAGCGCGTGGAGCGGGCGCCCGGCGGTGACGGGGAACTGGCCCTCCACCTGCGCCGGACGGACGGCAGTGGCGCGTCCCTGGTGCTGGAGGTCGACGACGTCATCGCGGCAACGGGGTTCACGGCGCCCCTCGTGGACCTGCCGGACCTTGGTGTGGCGACGTCCGGCGCGAGTCGCCTGCCGGCACAGAGCCCGTGGTGGGAGAGCGCGAACGTGCCCGGGATCCACTTCGCGGGGACCATCTCCTCTGGAGCCAAGGGCCTTCAGCGCCACGGGATGCCGAGCAACTCCGGGGCCGTCCACGGCGCCCGCTACAACGCGCGCCTCCTCGCCGGCCGACTGGCCGAGGTGACCTTCGGGCAGCCCCGGCCCCGCCCGACGATCGCGGCCGCGGACGTCGTGGATGTCATCGCGCGGGAGTTCGCGGAAGCGCCCGAGCTGTGGCACCAGCGCGGCTACCTGGCGCGCGTCCTCACATTGGACCCGTCGGCCGGCCTCGTGGATGACGGGATCCAACCGCTGGCGCACGCGCTGGATGACGCTGGCCCGCCGGCGCTGGCCCTGACCATCGAGGCGGACGGCACGGGCGCGATCTACCCGGTCATCTTCGCGCGACGTGTCGGAGCGATGCGCGAGCGCGCGCTCGAGGTGGACCCGCTGCTGCGATACGACGGCGTGGAGGCACGTCGCGTCATCGCCGACGCCGTTCGCGAGTTCCTGCCGGAGCTCGGTACCTGAGGGTCAGACCAGGTGGCGCGGGATGACCTCCCGCCAGGATCGGGTGAAGAACGTCTGGCCGTCCACTTCCACCTCGAGCTCGACCGCCAGGTCGAAGTCGGTGGCCGTGCTCGCCTGGTGGCTGTCCGCCCGGATCTCGATGCGGGTCAGTCGATGGGAGGCCCGATCGCCCTCCGGGTCGTCCGGCCCCTCGCGCTCCTGCCAGCGGTAGACGACCGTGGCGTCCAATTCGGCCCGGGCCGGGTCGTCGTCCCAGGCGGTCATCCGGAGCGTCTCCGCCGCGTACAGCCGGCGGCCGTCCGGGACGATCGCCTCGCCGCCGTCGTGCACGTGCACGGTCGTGGAGCCGGCGATGACATCCTCGTCGATGCGCCAGACCGGGGAGTCGGCACGGGCCGGACCTTCGCCATCCAGGGCCGCCGGATCCGGCCACGCGAGGTCCGGCGGATCGGTCCGGGATGGTGGCACCGGCTGGTCCCCCCGACCGCCGGCGGGTGGCACGACCGGCAGTTCCAGGCGAGACGGCGCGGCGGCCCCGCGGTGGACCACGAACGTGGCGGGGAACGGCGATGGCCAGATCACCGGCCAGAGCGAGGACGCCAATGAGACCCGCACGCGATGGCCCGGCAGCCAGCGGTAGCCGGCCGTCCGGAGCGGGATGCGGATCTCCTCCACGACACCGGCGCGCAACGGCTCTGGCGCCGCGTGCGACCGACGATGGGTGAGGTTCAGGACCCCGGCGCTGACCAGCGCCACGGAGCCATCCGGCGCCACGTCGGAGAGGCGGACGGACAGCGTGGCCACCGGCGCATCCACCTCGACGTGGACGATGGCCACCGGCACACCCAGGACCTCCACGGCGTCCTCCAGCGGGGCGGACGTGTAGACCGGGCCGGCGTCCTCGTCCCGGCGCAGGTCCCGCGCGAGGCCGTTGGGAGCGCCGCCGGCTCCCCATGACAGGGAGCCACGGGTGCCGGTCGTGGGACAGTGGCGGAAGCGGTCGAGGCCTGGATCCGGCGTCGTGTCCTGGTGGAGTGTGCCGTCGCCCATCGCCCACGATGTGACCCGCATCGCCGGGTGCGGGTACGCGCCGGCCGCCCGCCAGCGACCCGGCAGCCGCTCCGGGAACGCCTCTGGCGGCGCGTACTCCCGCTCGTACCAGACCACCGGCGGCTCGTCGTCCCAGCCATTGCGCACCCCGCGCAGGTGTCGGTCGAAGAAGCGTGCGATCTCGTGCAGCTCGTCGAGGTTCGGGCCGGGCTGCGCGTCGTGGGGCCAGCTGTGGTGCCATGGCCCCACGATCGTGTGGGACGGCGCCGGGCAGGCCGCCTGCATCCGGAAGGCCGGGTCGACATACGAGTCGTGCCAACCGCCGATGTTCAGGATGGCCGCGTCGATGGCGTCGTAGTCGGGGGCGAGCGACCCCTGGCGCCAGTATGGGCCGTCCACCTGGTGTCGCAGCCAGGCGAACAGCCACGGCGGTGTGGCCTCCAGCCGTTCCAGCCAGTCGGTCCGCCATGACGTCCCGCGGAAGGCCGCCTCCGGAGGCATCGCGTTCATCGCGACCTGGCTGACGGCGTACTGCGACAACTCGCTGACGGTCACGCAGCCGCCGCGGTAGTGGACGTCGTCCAGGTATCGGTCGTCCGTGGCCATGACCGGCACGATGGCCCGCAGGTGCGGCGGGCGGAGGGCGGCGACCTGGATGGCCGTGAAGCCGCCGTACGAGATGCCCCACATGCCCACGTTGCCGTCGCACCATGCCTGCGCCGCGAGCCACTCGACCGCGTCGTAGCCGTCACGGGTCTCGTCGGCGGTGTACTCGTCCAGGGCCACGCCGAACGATGAGCCGGTCCCGCGCACGTCCACCCGACACAGGGCGTAGCCCCGGGCCGCGAACCACGCGCCGCGGGTCATGTCCGCGGCCCGGCGCCAGTTGTCCTTGCCGTACGGGATCATCTCCAGGATCGCGGGGACCGGGCCGTCCGTGACGGGCCGCCACACGTTCGCCGACAGGTGCACGCCGTCACCCGCCGGGATCCGGACATCCCACGCCACGTCGACCTCGTATCGGGCAGCGCTGGCGGGGCGAGCCGCCTCTGGATCGGTCGTCATCTGGCGCGGAGTCTACGGGGCCGGCGCCCCCTGGGGACGTGGGCGCCCGCGCCGTGCGACGATGCCGGCATGGATGGTCGCTTCATCCGGCGCTCGCGCCGGGTCGCCTACGAGAACCCGTGGATCACCGTCTGGCACGACGAGGTGGACCGGCCCGATGGCAGCCCGGGGATCTATGGCGTGGTCCATTTCGCGAACCTGGCGGCCGGTGTCGTCGCCCTCGATGCCGACGACCGGATCGTGCTCGTGCGCCAGCACCGCTACACCCTGGACGCCGACTTGTGGGAGATCCCGGAGGGCGGCGTCCCGGCCGGGGAGGAGCCGCTGGCCGGGGCCAGACGTGAGCTGCGCGAGGAGACCGGGGTGGATGCCGCCAGCTGGCACGAGCTCGCCCGGGTGGATCTGTCCAACTCCATCACGGACGAGCGCGCCATCCTGTACCTGGCCACGGACCTGACCCTTGGCGCGGCGGACCCGGAACCGACGGAGGCCCTTGAGGTCGCGTGGCTGCGCTTCGATGAGGCCCTGGCGATGACCCTCGACGGGCGGATCACCGACGCGCTCAGTGTCATCGCGATCGGGCGGGTCGCGCTCGCACGCGCCGCTGCGGCGGTTGCCGCCGTGAGCGGTTCCAGGACCGGACCGGCCGAGGACGACGCTCAGTAGACCTCGACCCGGGCCGGCGTCAGCTCGAAGTCCCGGACGTTCCTCGTCAGGACGGTCGCATCCAGGTGGAACGCCGTCGCGGCGATGAGAGCATCGGGGAGTGCCAGATGGCGCCCGCGTTGGCGCGCTTCGGCGCGCCAGAGGCCGGCGAGTCGGGAGGTTGGTGGACCCGGCTGGACGAATTCGAGATAGCGGAGCATCGTCTCCACCGCAGGATGCTCTGACACCCGTCCTGACCACACCTCAGCTGCGCTGACATCGCACACGATCAGCGCATCGCCAGCCACGTTCATCGCGAGCATCCGCTCGACGGTGGCGGTGTCGTCTCGCAGGTGGTCGATGAGGAATGTCGAGTCCAGCACGTACCGCGTCATCCCTCACGATCCTCCCACGGATCGAAGCGGTCGTGCCGACCTTCCGTCACGAACTCGACGACCGACGCGCTCGTGGGGAACCACGGATGATCCTTCCACGCCCCCGCGCTCGCGATGATCGCTTCCCGTTGCAGGTCGCGGCGCAACTGCAGAGCCACGGCCTCGGCGACATAGCGACTTCGACCGCGCGGACCCGCGACCCGGTCCACCTCCGCGACGAGGTCTTCCGGGAGCATCAGGTTCGTGCGCACGTTCATGCGCACACGATAGCACACGATTATGCGCACACCAGCCGAGGGCGGCCGCTCCCGCCGCGCGCGTACCATCCGGCCGTGACCACCACCGACCGCCGCGACTGGGACGTCATCGTCGTGGGTCTTGGCGCCCTTGGCTCCGCGGCCGCCTACTGGGCGTCCAGACGGCCAGGCGCCCGCGTGCTCGGACTGGAGCGCTTCGAGCTGGGCCACGCCAACGGCGCATCCGCTGACCACAGCCGGATCATCCGCCTGTCCTACCACCGGCCCGACTACGTGCGGCTGGCGAAGCGCGCCTACACGACATGGGCGGAGGTGGAGGCCGAGGCCGGCGGCGACCCGATCGTGACGGTGACCGGCGGCCTGGACCTCTGGCCGGCCGGGGCGGCCATCCCGATGGATGACTACACGTCCAGCCTTGACCGCGAGGCCGTGCCGTACGACCTCCTGGATGCGGACGAGGTCATGCGCCGCTGGCCAGCGTGGCGACTGGCCGGGGACACGACCGCGATGTGGCAGGCGCACGGCGGTCTCGCGGACCCCTTCAAGGGCAACGCCGCGCACCGCCGCCTCGCGAGTGCGCGGGGGGCGACCCTGCTGGACCGCGCCGCGGTCACCGCCATCCGCGAGGCAGGC
>Ga0307505_10002752_pt1 | contig 11815 bp, 6 predicted proteins | sample 23_S_MG_FD_202183 | JGI IMG/M metagenome (GOLD analysis project Ga0307505, IMG submission 202183) | Soil microbial communities from Populus trichocarpa stands in riparian zone in the Pacific Northwest, United States - 23_S | ecosystem: Environmental > Terrestrial > Soil > Riparian zone > Trees...
CGCCGCGCAGTGACGCACGGATTCCAGGACGCAGGCTAAAGACCTGCGACTACGGGCGGCCCGGGGGCGGCCTGGGGGCGGCCGGTTGCCTGGACGCAGGCTAAAGACCTGCGACTACGGGCGGCCAGCGGCGGACCGGGGGCGGCCTGGGGGCGGCCGGTTGCCTGGACGCAGGCTAAAGACCTGCGACTACGGGCGGCCAGGGGCGGACCGGGGGCGGCCTGGGGGCGGCCGGTTGCCTGGACGCAGGCTAAAGACCTGCGACTACGGGCGGCCCGGGGGGGCCTGGCTACCGGTAGGCGCAGGTCTTTAGCCTGCGGACCGGGTTGCGTTGCGGGCAACAGCCCGCGCTGAGCGGGCCAGTGCGGTGACGTCAGCGCCGTTGCACCACGGCGGCGGCGGCCGGACGGCCGCGCAGTCCGTCGAGCACTCCGCGCGCGTACGAGACCTCCCAGTCCCAGTAGCGATGCCCCTGGCGGTCGCGCTGTGGAGCGAACGGCAGCAACCGCGCCGCGCCGGCGCGCACCCAGCGGCCCAGCATCGCCGCCGTGCTCCAGAAGGCGTAGCGCAGGAGATCGGCGGGCGCGGCGTGCTTGCGTGCGAACAGCACGCCGTTGCGGCCCAGAAAGTACGGCAGCGGAAAGACGTGCTCTTCGCGGATGTCGGACGTGCCGCCACCGCGGTGCAGGATCGAGATGTCGCCGGCGTAGTGCACGCGGTAGCCGCCGCGATGGAAGCGAACGCTCCAGTCGACGTCGTCGTGATAGGCGAAGAAGTCCTCGTCGAGGAGTCCCACCGCACCGATGGCCGCGCAGCTCCACAAGCTGCCGTTGCCGATCACCCAATCGACGTCGCGGCGGATCCACCACCGCTCGCCGTCCGCCGCGCCCTGCCCGGCCATGCGGACGACGAAGGGGCCGTACGTCAACTCGCCGTAGGCGCCCCACAGCCGCGTCGGGTCCTCCAGCTCGAGGTTTCGGCAACCGAGGGCGCCGATGCGATCGTCGCCGCGCGCGACGTCGACCATCGCCCGCACGAACCCGGCGCTCACGCGCGCGTCATTGTTGACCAGACAGACGTACCGCGCGCCGCGATCCAGCGCCCAGCGGATGCCGCGGTTGTTGCCGCCCGCGTAGCCGAGGTTGGTCTCGTTGCGCAACACGGTGATGGCCTCGCCGTAACGCTGCGCGAGGGCTTCTCCCGTGCCGTCGACGGAGCCGTTGTCGACGACGACGATCGCGAGATCGCCGTAGTCCGACGCGAGCAGCGACGCGACGCAGTCGACCACCTCGGCGCGGCGGTTCCAGGTCGGCACGATGGCGACGACGAGCGGGTCCATAGGCGCTAGTTGGCAGTTTGGTCACACCGTGGCAACGGACGACCGCTGCGTGCCTCGATACGCCGCAGCTTCGCTGCGGCTACTCGGCATGAACGGAAACTCCAAGAACCGTCCCAACACCGTCCACCCCGAGTAGGCCCGACAGGGCCGTATCGAGGGGGGTCCGTCCGTCACTTCCGCGCGGCGATGACTTCGGCGTAGATCTCGGCCGTGCGCTCGGCGATGGCGCCCCAGCCGAGGTGGTCGCGAATGTAGGCCTGCCCCTGGCGCACGTGCCGCTCGCGCTTGGCCGGGTCGGCGAGCAGCCGCTCGATGGCCGCGGCCAGCGCGACGGGGTCGCCGTACGGCACGACCTCGCCGCCGCCCGACGCCTGCACCAACTCCCCGCAGCCCGAGTCGCCGCAGACGACCACCGGCGAGCCGCACATGATCCCTTCGGCGGCGACGAGGCCGAAGATCTCGTCGATCGACGGATACGCCACGACGTCGGCGTCGACGTACAGCGCGTTGCGCTCGTCGCCGAGCAACAGCCCCGGGAAGTGGACGCGGTCGCCGAGGCCGAGTTCCTCCACCAGGGCGTGGATCGGCGCCGGCGACATCATGAAATTGCCCGCCACGACGAGTCGCACTCCAGGCAGATGGGCCATCGCGCGGATCAGGACGTCGACGCCCTTGCGCGGCGTGATCTTGCCGACGAACGCGACCAGCGGTCCGTCGCCGGTGGCGTGGATGCGGCGGAAGGACTCCGGCGCGGGCAGGCGATCGAACTCGGCCAGCCGCACGCCGTTGGGGACCACCCGCACGCGCTCGGGCGGGACGCCGACGCCGGTGTAGTGCGGCACCTCGGCCTGGGAGACGGCGATGCAGGCGGCGCTGTCGCGGACGATCGCGGCGATGCCGACCGAATCGAGGACCTGCTTGATGCCGATGTAGCGCTCGATGGCGGGAACGGTGCCGTTGCCGGTCAGGACGTACGGCACGCCCGCGGCGCGCGCGGCGTTGGAGACCGCCAGCTGCAGGAGGTGGCGGTGGGAGTGAACGTGAACCACGTCGTAATCCGCGACGTGGGCGCGGGCGGCGGCGAATACACCGAGCGGCAGGTAGAGCTGGTAGTCGTGCGCCAGGCGATTGCTGAGGTTGCGAAACCGCCGCACGCGGATCCCGTCGACCACCGCCGCGGCGCTACCGAGCCGCGAGTCGCGGTCGAAGACGTCCGAGGTCCACACCGTGACGCGATGGCCGAGCCGCACCAACTCGCGACAGAGCTCGTAGGCGCAGCGGGGTACGCCGCCGTACGCCCACGCCGGATAGAAGCTCGGGCTGACGTGCAGAATGCGCAGCGAGTCAGACATCGGTCGTCGGAGGAACAGGGCCGCCGCGCCGCCGGCGATGCGCGAAAGGCGGCAGTGGGATCGCCATGGTCGACCCCGCCGCCGCCCGCCTGTCTCAGGATCCTGGTTTCGCCGCCGGTTCCGCCGCCGGCTCCGCCGGTTTCTCGCCCGACTCCGCGGGTTTGGGCGCCGCTTCCGGCGCCGGCGCGGCCCCGCCCGCCGGCTGCGGCGCGTTGCCCTCCGGGTTGCCCGTCAGCGACTTGAAGAACCACGCGCGCGCCAGCTCCGAGATCGCGTTGTCGGTCGAACCGTACCAACCGTCGTCGCTCATCGCCTGCAGGGTCACCTTGTCGTTGCGCCAGATCGGTCGATCTTCGATGCCAGACGAACGCTGGCCGTACTTCGACTCGAGGTGCTTGAGGACGGCCGCCTTGTCCTCCGGCTTGAAGTAGACGAGAAACGCCCACAGCTTGCCTTCCCAAAAGCGAAACTCGACGTCCACCGGCGATTTCAGATCATCGATGGTGTGGCCGTTGATGATGTAGCGCACGAGGTGCGGGCTGCTGAACGCCGCCGCGGGCTTCTGCACGTCCGCGCCCAGCGGCTCCATCTTCGGCCACACCTTCTTCACCTCGTCCTCGGTCGCGCCGAACTTGGCATCGCCAAATCCGGTGAGCGCATCGATACTCGGTTCAGCGGCATGAGCCGGCCGGATCGCGCCGGCCGCGGCGGCCAACAGCACCGCGCCGAGAAGAGCTGTCGAACGATTCATGAGAGTGCTTCGCACGGTTGTCCTCACTGGCAGATGAACTCCTCCTCGGTGAGGATGTCGCCGAGGGCGGAGTCGTAGAACATGAGATAGCCGGCGAACTTCAAGCCGGTGATGTCGTCGGCGTCGATGGCGTTGCACGAGGCCAGCGCGCCGCTCACGGTCGCCGGACCCGAGGTTGGGCCGCCAACTGGAATGCGGCTCGTGTTGCCGGCTGCCTTGTCGTTGACGTGCTGCGCCTTGCCGGAGGCCGTCGCGGTAGTCAGGGCACCGCACAGAGGCGCCAGCGAAATGCTCGGCGTGGCATCGCCACAGATCTGGTTGTTGTCGCGCTCGACCGATATCTTGAGGCCGAGCTTGCAGCTCATCGACCCGACCGGTACGGCCGTGCCCAACCCTTCGCCCAGGCAGGTGCAGTTGCAGCGGCCGTTGTGAACGCGCGACGTGGTCGTCCCCGTAATCGGGTCCAGACCAGGGCACGTACCCTCCGGACACTGGGAATCGGCGATACACGCCTGGTTGTGGTTGGGACCGCCGTCGCAGAAGCCTTCGCAGGTCGACGACTGCCGGTCGTACGCCGCGCCGAACGTGTTGCAGTGGGTATCGCACGACGCCGCGCAGGTGGTCTGGTTGGTACACGGCGTGGCGACGAAGTGATCGGCCTTGGTGTCGACGTCGAGCGGCAAGGTGGCCCCAGAACATACCTGAACCCCTGGTTCGCACGGCCCCGCCGGCGCGACGCAGACGTCGCCGATGCCGAGGAGAGGAATGGCGTCGAACTCGATGACGTCACAGGTGACCTCGCGCCGGCCGTTCACCGTCGGACCGACCTTGATGCTGAACGCGCCGGAGGGGCGAACCTGGATTCCGCTCGGCACCGACTCGGTGCGCAACCCGAGCCGGCTGGTGGCGCTGTTCAAGGTGCAGATCGCCCCGGCCGGTACCGTCGGCGACGGCGTCATCGTCGGCGTGTTCGTCGGTGTCCGCGTCGGCGTATTCGTCGGCGGTACCGGCGTGTTCGTCGGTGGCACCGGCGTGTTGGTCGGCGGCACCGGCGTGTTCGTCGGAGGCACCGGCGTGTTGGTCGGTGGCACCGGCGTGTTCGTCGGCGGTACCGGCGTGTTGGTCGGCGGCACCGGCGTGTTCGTCGGCGGTACCGGCGTGTTGGTCGGCGGCACCGGTGTGTTGGTCGGTGGAATCGGCGTATCCGTCGGCGGCACCGGGGTGTCGGTCGGCGGTACCGGCGTCTCCGTCGGCCCGCCGGGCGTGTCGGTCGGCGGCGCCATCGTCGGCGTGTTGGTCGGTCCGGCCGGAGTCGGGGTTTCCGCCTCGCTGGTACCGGTCGATGTCGCCGTCGGCGTGAAGGTCAGTGTGTTGGTCGGCGTGTTGGTTGCCGTGTTGGTGGCCGTGAACGACGGCGTGTTGGTCGGGCTGTTGGTCGCCGTACCCGTCGGCGTGTTGGTGAACGGCAGCGTGTGCGTCGGCGTGTTGGTGTTGGTCGGTGTGTTGGTGTTGGTGTTGGTCGGTGTGTTCGTGAACGTCTGTGTCGGCGTATTGGTGAAGGTATTCGTCGGCGTATTGGTAGACGTATGCGTCGGCGTCGAAGTGGACGGCTGCGTCGGCGTCGACGGAATGGTCGCCGTCGCCGTCGTGCTCGGTGTGGCCAACGGCGTGAAGGTCGGCGGAACCGGAGTGGAGGTCGACGGCACCACGGTATGAGTGCGGGTAGCCGTGCGCGGCGGTCTCTCGGTCTCGGTCGGCGGCGCCGTCTGTGTGGCCGTCGCCTGCGCCGGCGTCGAAGTGGCCGCGGTGGTCGGCGGCGGTGAGCTCGGTGGCGGGATCGACGCGGCCAGGGTTGCCTGGACCGTCGGATCGGCGCGCGACAGGACGAGCGCGGCCGAGTTCACCTCCGCCGGCGTGTTGCCCTGGATCGTCCCTTCGACGTTCTGGACGGCGTCGAGCAGGTCGTCGATCTCGGAGGTACTGAAGTCGCAGAGTTCCGCGTCGCCGGCGGCGATCGTCTCGAGGATGAGCCGCACCACGGTCTCGGACTCGAAGTTCACATCGGTCATCTCGGCGGCGACGAAAGCGCGGGTGGCGCTACCGCCGGAATCGACCTGGAGCATGAGGCGGCAGGTGTCCACCTCGACTCCGGAGGGGAGGTCGTTCTCCGAGAAGACGAAGCGACCGGTGGCGTTGGTATCCGCCGTCGCCAGCGTCGTTCCGCCGGTGATCGTGCCGTTCTCCGAGATGTCGCCTGCGCCGAGGCGGATGAGGCGAACCTGCACTCCGTCGCCCACCGGCTGGACGTTACCCGCGGTCAGGGCTTCGACCGTGGAGACGAGGATCCCGGCGAGTTTCTGCAGCAGGGATCGCGAAGCGACGCTGGAAACCGGGAGGGAGACCTGGCCCGTGACGGCCGCATCGACGATGGGCGTCGCCGTGTTCACCGCCACCGGCGTCGGGGACATGGTTCCGGTCGGCGGTCGCGCGATCTTTACCTCCGCGTCGCCGCCGCATCCGGCCAGCGCCAGCAATCCCGCGACGGCGAGGGCCGTCGCGATCGAAACGGACGCCGCGCGCCCGGTCCCTGCCCGCGCGGAGGCCGCGCTTCGCCCATTGCTCGTCATCATTTGTCCCAGCTCCCGGCTCGCACCCGTGGCGTCGCGTCTCACAGAAAACATCAGTGTCGGAACCCCCTTTTCCGGGACCGTCCCTTCGGGACGACCGGCCCCCTAGTACAATCACGCGCTCGACATCCAAGGCAAGACCAAACCATGCGTCGATTTGCACGTCCCGGTGAATCGGCCGTGTGGTGGACGATGCTCTGCCCTCCAACTTCGTCACCCCGGCGAAAGCCGGGGTCCAGGCCGCATGCCATCGCCGCCCCACCTGGATCCCGGCTTTCGCCGGGATGACGTGCTTTTCGGCACCGCGCTTCCCACCTACTCGAATTGGCGGGCAAAGCCGGCGGACGATGACGGGGGCGTCCCGGTGGCCGGGGCGGGCGGGCGGTTCGTGAACCGCCCTACCCGGCCGCCCAGGCCGGGCGCGATCGCGGTTACTCGCCGAGGATCTCCGCCAGGGCGACGAAGTCGGCGGCCGTGATGCGGTCGTCGTCGTTGGCATCGGCGCCGGGCGAGCCGCGGAACGCTCCGCCGGATACGTCGCCGAGCTGATCGCCGTCACCGTCGTAGATCTCCGCCGCGAGGAAGCCGATGTCGTCGTCGTTGACCACGAAATCGCCGTTGGCGTCGCCGGGGATGATCAGACCCTCGAGGCGGCAGGTCGACGAACAACCGTCGCCGTCCATGGTGTTGCCGTCGTCGCAGGTCTCCGGCGGTTCGATGACGCGGTTGCCGCACACGGGGCACGGCAACAGGGTGTCGTCGGCGATGACGACCGCCGCCGGCGTCGCCACGCCGCCGAGGATGACCGCGTTCTCACTCGTGGGTGGTCGTACGACGACTTCGTTGCGGCCGGTCTGGTTGTTGGCGGTCATCGTGCCGAAGACGATCACCTGGTCGCGGCCCGTAAAGCGGTTGGTCCCGCCCGGCCCGAGGGCGCGAACCGCGCCGGTGCCGCCGTCACATCCCTCGGCGGTGGGAATACAATTCAGCACCGTGCAGCCTCGCACCAGGACGCGGCCGCCAGGCATGGTGCCGGCGTCGGCGGTGAGCGTGCCCGCGATGGCGACCGTGCCCTCGGAGATCACCTCGATGAGGCCGCCCGAGCCCGGCGAACCGCTCGCCGTCATCGGCCCCGCGATGAAGATCGCACCGGTCGAGCGGAGGCCGATGTCGGTCAGCGCGGCGCCACCGGTGCTGCCGCTGACGTCGATGGAGCCGCGCATTTCGATGCGCGAGCCGTCGACCGCCACCGAGCCGCCGGCTTCGCCGCGGCCGCGCGCGCGGACCGTCCCTTCGACAAATGCCGGGCCGTCGTTGGCGGTGACCACCACGCCGCCGCCGAGGCCGCCACCGAGACCGCCCTCGGCACTCGCCAGACCGGCAAGGCGCGCCGAATCGAGGCCGATCAATTCGATCGCACCGCCGAGGCCGCCGGTGATGGGACCGAGACCGGCGCCCCCGTCCGCCAGCAGCATGCCGCTGGACACCACGGCCGCCGGCATGCCGGCGCGCACCGAGGCACTTTCGAGGCAGATCGATCCGCCGCTGCCGCCGGCGCGACCGCTGGTGTTGATGGTCGCCCCTGAGTCCACCGTGACACTGCCGTTGGTGCTGGTCAGGGCCACGTCGCCGCCCTCGCCGCCGGCCGCATTGATCGAAGAGACAACGACGATCGGGCCGCCGGCGTCGATCGAGAATGTACCGGCGCCGCCGTCGTTGCCCGGCGCCGAGACGTCCACCGGCGACGCCAGCACCACCGTGCCGACGTTCGTCGAGATGTCGATCTCGCCGCCGTCGCCATCGGTACCGCCGCCGCGCACGCACAGCGCGCCGACGCTACCCGGGCCGCAATCGGCAAAGCCGGTGGGGTTGTCGGCGACGACGTTGCCGTCGGCGAGAATGGTGAGGCAGCCGCCCGATCCGCCGCCGAGTTCGATGCTGGGATTGTTGTGGCCGGTGACGGTGATGGCACCACCCAACTGGATGCTGCCCGTCGTCAGCGCGTTGCCCGCGGCGGAGAGGTCGACGTTGCCGCCGAAGCCGCTCTGGAACGCGCCGTCGGCGAACAGTCGCGAAGATCTCGTCAGGGTGAGGTTGCCGCCGCCGAAACCGGTGCCCGCTTCGAGCGTGATGCCGCCGCCGTCCGGGCCGACCGTGGTGATGGTGCCGCTGATCGTCATGCTGGCGACCGTGGTGACGTCGATCTCGCCGCCGCTCGAGTCCTCGGTGCCGGCTCTCGCGTCGAGCGTGCCCGAGATGTTCGCGCTCGCCCCTTCGACCACGATCACCGCGCCGGAGGCGTTGCGGAAGAGCGCGCGGGCGCTGACGGTGCCGCTGATGGTGACCGCGCCGGTGAACTCGAGGGTGATGTCGCGCGGCGGCGCGCCGTCGCTGCGGATGAGGCCGGCGACGTTGAGGTCGCTGCCGCGCATGGTGATGATACCGCCGGGCAGCGAGCCCGAACCGAGGCCGGTGATCGAACCGCCCTGTTCGACGGTGATGACGCCGGCGAGGATCGTCATCGTCCCGCTGCCTACGTTGAGCGATCCGGTCGAGGTGACGAGCAGCGCGCGGTTGCCGAGATCGATGACCGACAGATCGTCGACCGTGATCGCGGTGTTGACGACGCACGGATTGGCCGCCGCCCCGCACAGCGCGGCGGCCGTGGTTGCCGCCGCCGGCCGCGCGAACGCGACCACGGCCAGGACGATCATCGAAACGGCGCCAACGCCTACCCGACTATGCGAGAGTCTCATGACTTCCCACGGCTACAGAAGGACAGCGAGTGAGGCAAGGAAAACAGCGCATTCAATGATGGTTGCCGGTTGCCGCAATCGCGATCGGACCGCGTGCGTTCGCTGCCTTTCGTCCCTGATGTCCCTTTCGTCGCTTTCGTCGCTGATGTCCCTGCCTGGCGTCGCGGGGACATCAGGGACGAAAGGGACATCAGGGACAAAAGGGACAAGGGACGAAAGGGACAACGAATGCCGTCCCGCCTACGGCTAGTGATACGCCTCCATCAGATCGACCAGCTCCAGCTTGCGCATCTGTTCGAAGACGTGGCGCTTGACCTCCTTCACCGTGTCGAGCTGCAGCACCGTGTTGGCGATCTTCTCCGCGGTGCTCATCTCGATGCAGCGAATCAGCCGCTTGATCGGCGGCACCAGGAACGAACTCATGCTGAGGTCGCGTAGCCCGAGCCCGAGCAGCACCAGGGTGCACACCGGGTCGCCGGCCATCTCGCCGCACAGCGCCACCGGCTTGCCGGCGCGCTGCGCCGCCGCCACGGTCGCCGCGAGCGCGCGCAGCACCGCCGGGTGCAGCGGCTGGTAGAGCGCGGCGACCTTGCGGTTGTTGCGGTCGACGGCCAGCAGGTACTGGATCAGGTCGTTGGTGCCGATGCTGAAGAAGTCCGCCTCGGCGATGAAGCGGTCGGCCATCTGCACAGCCGCGGGCACCTCGATCATGACGCCCACCGGAATGTCGGCGTCGAATGCGTGTCCGTCGCGCCGCAGTTCGTCCTTCGCCTCTTCGATGAACGCCTTACTGCGCCGCAACTCCTCCAGGCTCGACACCATCGGCAACAGCAGCCGCACCTTGCCGAGCGCGCCGGCGCGCATGATGGCTCGCAACTGCGCCTTGAAGATCTTCGGCAACTCCAGTGAGATGCGGATCGAGCGCCAACCGAGGAACGGATTGGTTTCGTCCGGCATCGCCAGGTACGACGGCAGCTTGTCGGCGCCGAGGTCGAGGGTGCGCACGGTCAGCTCGCAGCCGTCGGCGCAGCGGACGACCCGCTCGTACAGCTGGACCTGCTCCGCTTCGGACAGGTAGTCGCGGTGACTGAGAAAGGCGATCTCGGTGCGGTACAAGCCGATGTGATCGGCGCCGTGCCGGCGCGCGATCGGGATGTCGCCGAGCAAGCCGATGTTGGCGCCGAGCGATACGCGGTGGCCGTCCGGCGTTTCCGCGACGAGCTCGCGCAGGCTGTCGAGCTCGCGGTTGAAGGCGCTGTACTCGTCGCGCAGACGGCCGTACTCGCGCAACACGTCCTTGCTCGGGTTGACGAACACGCTCCCCGAGTTGCCGTCGACGATGAGGTGGTCCCCTTCGCGGATCTCTTCGCTGTTCTCGACGCCGACCACCGTCGGCAACTCGAGCGACTTGGCGAGGATCGAGGCGTGCGAGGTGGCGCCGCCGCGGCCCATGACGATCCCCTTGAGCTGTTCGGACTCGATGAGGATGAAATCGGACAGCGAAAGTTCGTCGGCGACCAGCACCACCGCGCCGGCGAACGAGCGGTCGCGCTCGGCGACGCCGAGCAAGTTGCGCAGCACGCGCTGGCCGATGTCTTTGATGTCGAACGCGCGCTCCTGCATGTACACGTCTTCCAGGTGCGTGAACTTCTCGACCAGAGCGACCACCACCTCTTCGAGGGCGCGCTCGGCGTTCACCCCGACGGCGATGCGCTCGCCGACCGGCCGCAGGAGGTTCTCGTCGGCCAGCATCAGGCTCTGGGTGTCGAACAGGCCCGCGTCGATCTCGGGATACGACCGCTGCACCCGCGCCTTGAGGCGCACGATCTCTTCGATCGAGCGGTCGATCGCGGCCTGGAAGCGGGCGATCTCGCGCTTGGTCGATACGACCCGCCGCTCCGGCGCGCTGCCGAGGCTGACGACCGGCGTCAGCAGGTGGGCGCGACCGATGCCGAACCCCGGCGCGGCCGGCCAGCCGCTCAGACGAATCGCCGTCTCGCGCTGCGGTTTGCGCGTGGTCTCGCGCTGGCGCTCGAATCCCTGCAGCCGCTTGAGCGCGTCGAGCATGCGCGTCTTGTAGTTCTTGCGCTCTTCTTCTTTGGACTCGAGGCTCTCCATCAGCTCGAGCTGGGCGAGGATGCCGCCGATCGGAACCGCCACCGCCTTGAGCAGACGAATCTCGTCGAGAGTGAAGCGGCGGCGGCGCGAGGTCTGCGCGACGAGCACGCCGCGCACCTGGCGCTTGTCGAGAATCGGAACGCCGAGAAACGAGTGGTAACGCTCCTCGCCGGTCTCCGGGAAGTACTTGTAGCGGGGGTGGGCGAGCGCATCGACCGCCATGACGGGCTCGCGTCGCTCGATGACGAAACCGGTCAAACCCTCGTGGACGCCCATTCGCACGCTGCTGACCGACTCGGGGTCCAGACCGCGCGTGGCCACCATCACCAACGCGTCACTCGGCTCGTCGTAGCGGTAGACCGAGCACACCTCCATATCGAGGCGACCCGCCACCAGCGCGACGATTTTGTGGAGGGTGGACCGCGTTTCCTCCGTCTGGCCGATGAGGGTACCCACCTCTTCGAGCAACTGCAGACCGCGCCCGCGACTAGAGCGCGGCGAGCGTCGCTGGGACGCGCGAATGTTCTCGGTTGCAGTTTTCATCGGATCTCACGAGCAGGGGAACCGCTCGCGAGCCGCCCTTATAGCCCTGCGCGCCCCGCGGAACAAATTAGCTGGACTCCGTCCGGTCGGACCCTCGTCATTGCCAGGGGAAGCCCCCGTCCTCCCGGCCCCCTCGTCATCCCGGCCCCCCTCGTCATCCCGGCCCCCCCTCGTCATCCCGGCCCTCCCCCTCGTCATCCCGGCCCTCCCTCGTCATCCCGGCGAAGGCCGGGATCCAGGTGGGGCGGCGGTGGCATGAGGCCTGGACCCCGGCTTTCGCCGGGGTGACTAAGTGGTATGGCGATTCATTGGCGGGCAAAGCCCCATGC
>Ga0307505_10002753_pt1 | contig 11809 bp, 8 predicted proteins | sample 23_S_MG_FD_202183 | JGI IMG/M metagenome (GOLD analysis project Ga0307505, IMG submission 202183) | Soil microbial communities from Populus trichocarpa stands in riparian zone in the Pacific Northwest, United States - 23_S | ecosystem: Environmental > Terrestrial > Soil > Riparian zone > Trees...
CCACCCACCCACTCGGGCAGAGCGGATGCCGCGATCCCGCGTCGCTCCTGCTCGGCGCCCTCGGCATCGAGCAGGGCGGCGACGATGCCCCCGTCCGTCCGCCCGAGGACGATCCAGGCCGGCGTGCTAGCCCGGTCGGCCGTCGAGGTCATTCCGGAAGCTCTCTCTGCGATCCATCGACTCGTTGGCCGCGGCATCCGCTCTGCTGTTCGACAGCCGGGGCACCCACTGGAACGCGACGTCTCGACCGGCGATGACGGCCGTCGCCCGGCGCGCGAGGGACTGCATGTCGGGATGGGAGATCCGCCACCGGCCCGACATCTGCTCCACCACGAGCTTCGAGTCCATCCGCACCTCGATCGATGCGGTGGGGTCGCGCTCGAACGCGGCCTCGAGTCCCGCGATCATCCCGGCGTACTCGGCGACGTTGTTCGTCGCGATCCCCATGTAGACCCCGACTGTGCTCAGCACCGCGTGGGTCTCGGGGTCCACGACCACCGCTCCCCCGGCGGCGATCCCGGGATTGCCGCGCGAGCCCCCGTCCGCCTCGACGATGAGGCGTCGGGTCATAGTCCGGATTCGCCCGTGCGCACCAGGATGCTGTCGCACTCGGGGCACGTCACGACGGCGTCCTCCGCGGCCTGACGCAGGGCGTTCAGGTCGGTGCCCGACAGCACCATGTGGCATCCCTCGCACGTGCGGGCGCGCAGGAGCGCTGCTCCCGCGCTGCGGGCCGCGAGCTTGTCGTAGAGGGCCAGCAGATCGGCGGGGACGGTGCCGGCGACGGCCGCGCGATCGCGAGTCGCGGCTTCGAAGGCCGCGGTCGCCTCGGCGACGACGCGCTTGCCCTCGGCGCTGAGCTCGGCACCCTCCGCGTTGGTCGCGGCGATGAGCGCCTCCTGCTCGGCGACAGCGGCATCCGCTCGTTCGAGGTTCTCCATGACCTCGAGCTCGGCATCCTCGAGGTCGCTCTTGCGGCGCGCCAGCGAGGCGATCTCGCTCTCGAGCCCCTGCGCCTCCTTGGAGTTGCTCGAGATCGCCAGTCGCTCGGCGTCGCGTGCACTGCGCGCATCGACCACGGCGACGTCGGACTCGATGCGCGACAGCTCGATGCGCAGATCGTCACGCGCGCCGAGGCGGGTCGTCAGCTCTTGCGACAGCGTCTGGCGGTGCGCCAGCAGCTCCTGCACCCGCGCGGCCTGCGGCGGGTTCTTGCGAGCGTGGTCGGCCTGTCGGATGCGGGCATCGAGCTCGGCGACCTCAACGAGGCGGAGCTGATCTGCGGGGCTGGCATTCACGTCTCCAACCTACCCCGGCCACCGACACGCGAACGGGCGGGCGCGTAGTGCTCCTCACCGCTTCTCGCTCACATCCGAGGAATGCGTGACCTGCGAACGCGGCGACGACACCCGGAACGATTTCGGAGTGGGCCCTGCCGGGATCGAACCGACGACATCCACGGTGTAAACGTGGCGCTCTACCAGCTGAGCTAAAGGCCCTGGGCGACACCGAGTCTATCCCGGAGCCGTCCACTGCCATGGCCGCGTTGGCCGTCAGTGCGGGGTCCGCTGGTTCTTGCCGTGCGAGCCGTTCTTGGATTTGCTATCGCTCTTCTTCTTGTCGTTCTTGGATTTGCTCTCGCTCTTCTTCTTGTCGTTCTTGGACTTGTCGCCCTTGTCGTTCTTGTTGTGATCCTTCGGCTTCTCCGACTTGGTCGGCTTCGGGTCCTTCGGCTTCTCCGACTTGGTCGGCGTCGGCTTCGGGTCCTTCGGCTTCTCCGACTTGGTCGGCTTCGGCTTCGGGTCCTTCGGCTTCTCCGACTTAGTGGGCTTGGGCGTGGGCGTCGGCTTCGGGTCCTTGCACTCGTCCTTCTTGCCCTTGTCGGACTTGCTCTTGGACTTGTCGCTCTTGGACTTGTCCTTGTCCTTCTTGCCGTCCTTGCACGGATCGACCGGCGGATCAGGCGTGGGCGGCTCGAGGACGAGCGGCGGGGAGTTCGGACCGACCGGCGGCTGCGCGACGCCGGCGACCGTCACGATGATGCTGCCCGTGCCACCCTGATGCGTCACCGAGAACGTTCCGGGCGTCGTCTCGTCGATGTGGGCGGTGACACCTTCCGGAACGGTGACGAGTACGCCGTTCGGCAGTTCGATCACGATCTCGCCCTCGACCACCTCGGCATAGAGACTGCCGCAGACCCCGATCGCGCCGGAATCAGGTCGCATCCGAATGGTCCACCCGCAGACCTGGAACTCTGCAGAATCAGTGGGACTGCTCGTCGCGGACTCGATCACCGAGATTCGCACGCGCCCCGACTCGGCGTCCGGCTGCGCTGGATCGGGCTCGACGAAGACGGTGTGCCCCGCTCGTTCGAGGATGTGACCGAACGTGCTTCCATGGCCGAAAGAGCCGGGGATATCGTCGGGATCGAAGGGATCGGGGTCCGTATCGATCGCGTCATGCACTCCGTCGCCGTCCGCATCGGGACCCTGCGGATCTGGATCCGGATCCGTGCCGGTGTAGACCACGAACGGCAGCCACACTCTGTTGTTGCCTGGATTGGGATCCAGCGGATCCACTTCGAGAACCTCCGCCTCCCACCCGAAGCCGCCCGTGGCTGTCGACGTGAGCGCGGTCACGTCGATGGAGGGTTGGAGACTGGTCACTGCGCACGTGAGCACCTGGCCGTCCAGAACGCAGTCGCCGTCGTCAGAGACGTAGGTCGAGGCAGCGGGAAGGTGTACGACGATCGACGCGGTGCTGAACGGATCGGCGAGTCCGTCGGTCACGACGAACGTCGCTGAGAGCTCGTCTCCCGCGACGACGGAATCGACCGACGAGCCAGTCAGCGCCACGTCGGCGATCGCCTCGACGAACTCGACAGCTCCGATATCGCAGGCGTCACCGACAGGACGCGGCAGTTGGCGCTGATCGAAATCAACGCAATCGTCCGTGCCCGCTGCGTCGACAGCCGGGCTCAGACCGTCGAGTGGCAGATGGCTCGTCGGTCGCTCCGGGATCGTGTTGTAAGAGAACTCTCCCTCGTAGTGGTAGATGTCGTCCCTCTCACTGCCACCACCCCAGCGCGCGAAGCCGCCGTTGTCCTGCAGATCGCCGAGGCCGCTGATGGAGAGACCGTCGTCGCCCTCCTCTGCCTCGAGATCCGAGTCCGCCAGGGCGCAGCCGAGTCCGAGGAGATTCGCGCCCACCGACTCGAGTTCATCGCCATCGACAGCAACGCAATCGGCAGAGTCCTCATTGGATGAACCGTTTCCGGCGATGATGGTCGCGAACGTCGTGCCCGATCCGACAACTCCCGCTCCCGACTCGGCGGCGACATTCTGGGTCACCGTGACGAATTCCAGTTCGAGACCAGTCGGCGCGTAGATGCCACCACCGTCGTGGGCGGAGTTGCCGCTCACGGTGGTGTTGACCATCTCGACATCACTTGCCTCCAGAGACAGACCGCCACCGGAGCCGGTCGCGCTGTTGAGCGCGACGGTCGACCATCCGAGATCGAGCTGGGCATCGACCATCGCAACACCGCCGCCGTCAGCTTCGGCATTGTTCGCCCGAATGTAGGAGTGACGGAACCGGTGCGGAGATTGGCTCGCTCCGAGCCAGACGCCGCCGCCATTGCCGTGGACGAACTCGTCGTTGTCATCCGTGTAGCCGTGCGCGAAGTTCGCTCCGATGAACGTATCGCGGAGATGGAGCGCGGGACCCTCTTCCGAGCCATCCGAGGGCCCGATCCAGATCGCCCCTCCGTCTGCGGTTGCCCGATTGTCTCTGAGAACGCCTGACCCGAACTCGACGTTCCCGCCGCCCCCGGATGAGCTGATCCACGCGGCGGCGCCGCTTCCCCAGATGGCCTGGTTGGTGAGAGCCAACGGTGTGTTGACGTTGAGCGGTCCGAACTGCGCGCGCGAGTCTGCGCCGTCCAGCAGCACCCATGCTCCGCCTCCGGAGTTGTTCGCGGCGTTCGTGACATACGACGACCACGAGTTGAGCTCGTTGCCGCTGAACCACAGACCTCCACCGTTTCCCGAGGCATAGTTGCCGGTGAGAGTCGCCCTCAGCTCGAGGATCGAGTGTCGCGACGTCCCGATGCCGTCGAACCAGATTCCGCCGCCATCCTCCGACGCGATGTTTCCCTGAATGAGGCCGTCGATGGATGAATGCGGCGTCCCGTGCATCGGGGCGCCCTGCGGTGACACCCAGAAGGCGCCCCCACTTCCGAACGCGATGTTGTTGCGATAGATGCTTGAGGAACTGATACCGGCGACAACGCCCCACGCAGCGACACCTCCGCCTCGATAGGCGGTGTTGCCCTCGATCAGGGGCGCGTAGAGGATGAGCTCGTCGGCTGCGGACCGGATGGCGCCGCCGTCCTCACCGAGGGGTGGGAACCCCCCGCTCAGGCGCATTCTCATGAATGACACCTGGGAGGCCTCGTGCGCATCGAAGAGCCGATCGCGGAGCTCTGGCACGGCGACGACTTCGGCCCGGATCGGCGTGTTGTTGAACGCCTGACCGTACGGCACGCCGTAGAAGTGCATTGGCGCCCAGATGTCCAGGTCGCCGTTCTCTCCGGAGTCGTCGTATCCCACCCGATCGAGCACATGAACGGCCGGCTCCGCCTCCGTGCCCAGCATCAGCTGGATGTCGAAGCGTTCCTCGCTTCCGGGAGTCCAGCTCGCATTCGCATGCTGGACGGCGGCACGCAACGTGCACACCGGCTCACCTCCCGGCAGGGTGTCGCCCGTCGAGCACACGCCGTCCCCGGGATCCGTGTCGACCGCGTCGTAGAGCACGTTGACCTCGATGAGGATCTCTTCTGCCAGCGCGGCGGGCACCATCAGCCCCGCCGCTCCCAGCGTCCCTCCGACGAGAGCCGCGGTGATCGCCATCGCTGAGCGGCGTAGACGTGCAGACATGGCCGTCCTCCCCAGAAGGACTTGACACGCGCTGCGTCGTCGGGCATTCGTCGCCGCCGTTGGCGTGAATTGAGCGAAGCGTACACCTGGGAGTTCCCTGTGAACAATGATGAACTGAATCCTGGCTCGGTGCCGGCGCGACTGCGGCCTGAGCCCCGGTGTCAGCACGGCATCCCGACCCCTCATGACTCGGTAGGCTGAGACGCGGTGCGTTGTGCACGACTGACAAAGCCTGCCCGCTCCGGCAGAGATTCCCTGGCACGATCTGCCAGACGACGAAAGGTCATCTGTGACTGTCAACGATCAGGATCCGTACTCGCAGGACCCCCTCGACAGTGATCCCGATGAGACCTCCGAGTGGCAGGAGTCACTCCAGCAGCTCGTACAGGCCAAGGGCCACGGCCGTGGCCGCGAGATCATGCTCAGCCTGCTGCAGACCTCGCACGAGCTGCAGCTGAATGTGCCGCAGGTCCCCACCACGGACTACATCAACACCATCGCTCCCGACAACGAGCCCGAGTTCCCTGGCGATGAGGAGCTCGAGAGGCGCTACCGTCGCTGGCTCCGCTGGAACGCCGCGATCACTGTCCACCGGGCACAGCGTCCCGGCATCGGCGTCGGCGGCCACATCTCGACCTACGCGTCGTCGGCCTCCCTGTACGAAGTCGGCTTCAACCACTTCTTCCGCGGGCTCGACGACCCGACTGGCGGAGACCAGATCTTCATCCAGGGTCACGCCTCCCCCGGCATCTACGCGCGGTCGTTCCTCGAGGGGCGCCTCTCTGAGGCCCAGCTCGACGGCTTCCGCCAGGAGAAGTCGAAGGGGTCCGACGGCATCCCGTCGTACCCGCACCCGCGCCTCATGCCGGAGTACTGGCAGTTCCCGACCGTGTCGATGGGCCTCGGTCCGATCAACGCCATCTACCAGGCGATGACGAACAAGTACCTCACCAACCGCGGGATCAAGGACTTGTCGAGCTCGCGCGTCTGGGCATTCCTCGGCGACGGCGAGATGGACGAGGTCGAGAGCCGCGGTCAGCTCCAGGTCGCCGCGAACGAGGGTCTCGACAACCTCACGTTCGTCGTGAACTGCAACCTGCAGCGCCTTGACGGCCCGGTGCGCGGCAACGGCAAGATCATCCAGGAGCTCGAGAGCTTCTTCCGCGGTGCCGGCTGGAACGTCATCAAGGTCGTGTGGGGCAGCGGGTGGGACGAGCTGCTCGCCAAGGACACCGACGGCGCTCTCGTGCACCTCATGAACACCACTCCGGACGGCGACTTCCAGACGTACCGTGCGGAGGACGGCGGCTTCATCCGCGAGCACTTCTTCGGGCGCGACGAGCGCACGGCGGCGCTCGTGAAGGACTGGTCGGACGAGGACATCTGGGGCAAGCTGCGCCGCGGCGGCCTGGACTACCGCAAGGTGTACGCGGCGTACAAGGCGGCCTCCGAGCACAAGGGTCAGCCCACCGTCATCCTCGCCAAGACGATCAAGGGCTACGGTCTCGGCCATCACTTCGAGGGACGCAACGCGACCCACCAGATGAAGAAGATGACCCTGCAGGACCTGAAATACTTCCGCGACTCGATGCGCATCCCGATCTCGGACGCGCAACTCGACGAGAACCCCTACCTCCCGCCGTACTACAACCCGGGCGGCAACGACGAGACGATCCAGTACATGCTGGAGCGGCGTCGCACGCTCGGCGGTTTCCTGCCGGAGCGCCGCACGCACCACGTCGGCCTGCAGCTGCCGGGCGACGAGGCGTACGCACTCCCCAAGAAGGGCTCGGGCACGCAGGAGATCGCCACCACCATGGCGTTCGTCCGCCTGCTCAAGGACCTCCTGCGGGCGAAGGACTTCGGGCACCGGATCGTGCCGATCATTCCCGACGAGGCGCGCACCTTCGGCATGGACGCGTACTTCCCGACGGCGAAGATCTACAACCCCCACGGCCAGAACTACACGTCGGTCGACCGCGACCTCCTCCTCGCCTACAAGGAGAGCCCGCAGGGTCAGATCATCCACGTCGGGATCAACGAGGCCGGCGCCGTCGCGGCATTCACCGCGGCGGGCACCTCGTACTCGACGCACGGCGAGCCGCTCATCCCGGTCTACGTCTTCTACTCGATGTTCGGCTTCCAGCGCACCGGCGACGCACAGTGGGCCGCAGGTGACCAGATGGCGCGCGGCTTCATCATCGGCGCGACCGCGGGGCGCACGACGCTGACCGGCGAAGGCCTGCAGCACGCCGACGGCCACTCGCACCTGCTCGCCTCGACGAACCCCGCGACGCTCGCGTACGACCCCGCGTACGGCTACGAGATCGCGCACATCGTGCGCGCGGGCATAGAGCGGATGTACGGCGGCAACCACCCCGACCCGAACGTCATGTACTACCTCACGGTGTACAACGAGCCGCTGGTTCATCCGGCCGAGCCCGAGGGCGTGGACGTCGATGGCATCGTGCGCGGCATCCACCGCATCTCCTCCCCCGAGGGCGACGGACCTCGCGCGCAGATCCTCGCGTCGGGCGTCGGCGTCCCGTGGGCCCTCGAAGCGCAGCAGTTGCTGCGCGACGACTGGGGCGTGCAGGCCGACGTGTGGTCGGTCACGTCGTGGACCGAGCTGCGCCGCGACGGCCTCGCCGCCGACGAGCACAACTTCCTCCACCCGGAAGAGGCGCCGCACACCGCGTATGTGACCGACAAGCTGAAGGATGCCGCCGGCCCGGTCGTCGCCGTGAGCGACTTCATGCACGCCGTGCAGGACCAGATCCGGCCGTGGGTGCCGAACCGCTTCGTCACGCTCGGCGCCGACGGCTTCGGCTTCTCCGACACGCGGGCCGCGGCTCGTCGCTTCTTCAAGATCGACGGCCCGTCGGTCGTCGTCCGCACGCTGCAGGCGCTCGCCGCCGACGGCACCGTGGACGGCGCTCTCGCAGCTCAGGCGATCGAGAAGTACCGCCTGCACGACGTGTCGGCCGGAACGAGCGGGAACGCGGGCGGCGAGAGCTGACCGGCGCGATGCCCGCCCCCGCCTCGATGGACAAGAACGAGACGCTCGCCTGGCTGCGACGCATCTCGGGCGACCTCGCGACGGCGACGATTCAGCGTCTGGAGGACACGCTCCCCTGGTACGCCGAGATGCCGCCGGCGCGGCGGTCGGCCGTCGGACTCGTGGCTCAGGCGGGCATCACCTCGTTCATCCAGTGGTACGACGACCCGGCGTCGACCCCGTGGATCGCGGCGGACATCTTCCTCGCGGCCCCGCGCGAGCTGCTGCGCAGCGTCAGCCTCACGCAGACCCTGCAGCTCATCCGCGTCACAGTCGAGGTCACCGAGGAGCGTGTCGCGGGCAAGGGCGAGCACCTGCGCGAGGCGATCCTGCTGTACTCGCGCGAAGTCGCCTTCGCCGCCGCCGACGTCTACGCGCGCGCCGCCGAGGCCCGTGGCCTGTGGGATGCCCGCCTCGAGGCGCTCGTCGTCGACTCGATCCTGACCGGCGAGGCCGATGAGGAGCTGCCGAGCAGGATCGCGGCGCTCGGGTGGCACGGCCACGGCGAGGTCGCGGTGCTCGTGGGCACCACACCTCCGCAGTTCGACATCGACCAGCTGCGGCGCACCGCGCGCAAACTCGGTGTCGATGTCCTCATCGGCGTGCAGGGATCGCGGCTCGTGCTCGTCCTCGGCCGCGCGGAACCGCCGTCGCGACCCGACGACGTGCCCGGCGACCTGCCGTTCACCGACATCGCCAAGCGCTTGGAGCCGGGGTTCGGCTCGGGCTACCTGGTGCTCGGCCCGACCGTTCCGGCGCTCGTCGACGCGGGCCAGAGCGCGCGAGGCGCGCTCGCGGGATTCGCGGTCGCCCGCGCATGGCGTCACGCCCCCCGACCCGTCGAGGCGGACGACCTGCTCCCCGAACGCGCACTCGCGGGCGACCCGCTCGCGAAGCAGACGCTGGTGGAGCGCATCTACCGACCGCTGCAGGCCCACAGCACCGACCTCGTCGCGACGCTGTGGAGCTATCTCGACAACGGACGATCGCTGGAGGCGACGGCACGCGAGCTGTTCGTCCACCCGAACACGGTGCGCTACCGCCTCAAGCGGGTCTCCGAGGTGATCGGATGGGATGCCACGGGCCCACGCGAGGCGCTCATCCTCCAGACGGCGCTCGTGCTCGGGTCGATCGGCACGGACGCCACACGTCGACGTCCGCCGGCCTCACGTCGGAATCAGCACTGAGCTCTGTACGAGTCTGACAAAGCCCTTCGGCATTCTTGTGCCACGATCGCCAGAAGTGTGCGGCTGATCCTTGGCAGGATGGACAAGTGAGAATCGCCGTCTTCCCCGGGCAGGGCTCCCAGTCCCCCGGCTTCCTTTCGCCCTGGCTCGCGCTCGACGGCGCCGCCGACCGACTCGCCCGATACTCCGAGTGGTCGGGTGTCGATCTCGTCGCGGCGGGCACGGAGTGGGATGCCGACCGCATCCGTGACACCCAGGTCGCCCAGCCGCTCATCGTCGCGGCGAGCCTGCTGTCCTGGAACGCGCTCTCGGCACGTGACGCCCTCGATGGTGTCGCAGGCCACTCGGTCGGGGAATTCGCCGCGGCAGCCGCGGCGGGCATCCTGAGCGAGGAGGATGCGCTGCGCCTCGTCGGCATCCGCGGTCGTGCGATGGCGGAGGCCGCAGCCGCCGAGCAGACCGGTATGAGCGCGGTGATCGGCGGTGACGAGGCGACCGTCGTGGCCCGCCTCGAAGAGCTCGGCCTCACGCCCGCGAACTACAACGGCGGCGGCCAGCTCGTCGCCGCCGGCTCGCTCGCGGCACTCGCCGAGCTCACCGCCGCGCCGCCGGCGGCGACACGGGTGATCCCGCTGCAGGTCGCCGGGGCCTTCCACACCCGCTACATGACGCCGGCCGTCGAGACACTGCGCACCGCCGCCGCGGCGGTGACGGCATCCGACCCCCGCGTCACCGTGTGGAGCAACCGGGACGGCGCCGCGGTCGACTCGGGAACGACGTTCGTCGGACTCCTCATCGATCAGGTCGCCTCTCCGGTGCGATGGGACCTCTGCATGGCATCTTTCGCGAGCGCGGGTGTGTCGGGCATCGTGGAGCTGTCGCCCGCGGGTACGCTCACGGGGCTCGCCAAGCGAGCACTGCGCGGCGTTCCCGCCGTCGCCGTCAAGACTCCCGACGATCTCGATGCGGCCGCCGCGCTGCTCAGCGGCCCCACCGACGCATGACCGGAGAATCCGCATGACCCCCACGCTCATTCAGCCCACCGGGCCCGCCCACACGCGCATCTACTCGTACGGTGCGGCACGCGGCGAGATCGCCGTGCCGAACGACGATCTCATCGGCCCGATCGACTCCAGCGACGAGTGGATCCGCCAGCGCACCGGCATCATCACCCGTACCCGCGCCGTCCCCGAGACGGACGCGATCGATCTGGCCTCGGATGCCGCACGCGAGGCCATCGAGCGCTCGGGCCTCGACGCCGCGCAGATCGACGCGGTGATCGTCGCCACGATCAGCAACCCGAAGCAGTCGCCGTCGGTCTCGGCCATCGTCGCGGATCGGGTGGGGTCCAACCCCGCCGCAGCCTATGACGTCAACGCCGCATGCGCGGGCTTCGCGTACGGCGTCGCTCAGGCGGACGCCCTCATCCGCGCCGGCGCGGCCACCTACGCGCTCGTCATCGGCACCGAGAAGCTGAGCGACGTCGTGGATCCCGCCGACCGCAGCATCTCGTTCCTGCTGGGCGACGGCGCGGGCGCTGTCGTGATCGGGCCGAGCGACACACCCGGCATCGGACCCACCGTGTGGGGCTCGGACGGCTCCAAGGCCGACGCCGTGGGCATGAACCACACGCTCACCGAGTTCCGCGACGGTGTCGCGCCGTGGCCGACGCTGCGCCAGGAGGGACCGACCGTGTTCCGCTGGGCCGTCTGGGAGATGGTGAAGGTCGCCCGTCAGGCGCTCGAGGCCTCGGGGGTCGAGGCATCCGATCTCGCCGCCTTCATCCCCCACCAGGCCAACATGCGCATCATCGATGAGTTCGCCAAGCAGCTCGGCCTGCCCGAGTCGGTCATCGTCGGCCGTGACATCGAGACCACCGGCAACACATCGGCGGCGTCGATCCCGCTCGCCACGCACCGCCTGCTGGAGGAGCACCCCGAGCTGAGCGGCGGACTCGCCCTGCAGATCGGATTCGGCGCGGGACTCGTGTTCGGCGCCCAGGTCGTCGTGCTCCCCTGAGCCGCCCTCGCGCCGACCCTAGACTTGTCCCCGGACCGCCCGGTCCCGGAACCCCGAAGAAACAGGAGAAACCCATGGCATTCAGCACCGACGAGGTCCTCGCCGGACTCGCCGAGCTCATCACCGATGAGACGGGCATCTCGGCCGACGAGGTCGCACTCGAGAAGTCGTTCACAGACGACCTCGACATCGACTCGATCTCGATGATGACGATCGTCGTGAACGCCGAGGAGAAGTTCGGCGTCACCATCCCCGACGACGAGGTAAAGAACCTCAAGACCGTCGGCGACGCCGTCAGCTACATCGCGTCGAACCAGGCGTAGGACCATCCCGGTGGGGGCCCCGGCCCCCACCGGCCAGCACCGAGGACTCTGATCAATGAGCACACCCCGTATCGTCGTCACCGGCATCGGCGCGTCCACCCCCCTCGGGGGCACCGCGCCTGACAGCTGGTCGAGCCTTCTCAGTGGCGTATCCGGCGCCCACACGCTCGAGTACGACTGGGTGCAGGAGTACCAGGTCCCCGTGACGTTCGCCGCTGAGGCGGCCGTCCGGCCCGACACCGTCCTCGAGCGCCCCGTCGCCAACCGCCTCGACCCGTCGGCGCA
>Ga0307505_10002754_pt1 | contig 11807 bp, 11 predicted proteins | sample 23_S_MG_FD_202183 | JGI IMG/M metagenome (GOLD analysis project Ga0307505, IMG submission 202183) | Soil microbial communities from Populus trichocarpa stands in riparian zone in the Pacific Northwest, United States - 23_S | ecosystem: Environmental > Terrestrial > Soil > Riparian zone > Trees...
GTGGGTTTTCTGCCGCTCGCGGTTTAGCAGATAGTCGTTTTCGGCACGGGCCGCGAAATTGCCTCGGCCGTACCAGCCGTCGGTATCGGGAAGGAAACCCGAGGCCCCGACGCGGCCTTTGTGGCCAAGCCGCTCCGCGGCGTCGAGGTCGCGGTCGGCGCTCCAATTCGCTTCCCAGACCATGGTGTGCGCATTGTCGATCGGCACCCAGATCTTCAGCCGGTTGAGCCCGCCGTAGGTCGGCACGCTGGTGTAGAAGGGCATCTGGAACTGCGTGACCCGCCAGTAGGCCTCGTCGGCGCCCCCCTTGCGGCACGCCCCGTACATCACGCCGGCGGCGGTTTCCTCGACCTGCAATTGCGGCCGCCGGTTCCCGCTCACCAACGGGCGCAACCGGTCATCCGAGGCGGGTGGCGGGGCATCTTCAGGATCCAGCTTGCTGTGGAGAAAACCGAGATGGGAGGAATCGAAGTCGCCTTCCATCGCCTGCACCCAATTGCAGTTGCGGATGTATTTGAGGCAGGTCTTGCGCTCCACCGGCGCCTTCGCCCAGCCCAGTGACGGCAGTGGCGGCAACTCGCCCGCCCCGTCCTTCTCGCCCAGATACGCCCAGACAATCCCGTTCGCCTCTCGGCACGGATAAGCGATTGCCCGAACCTTGCGTTGCATGGCGCAATCCCCGGGCTCGTTGGGCATGTCGAGACACTTGCCGGCGACATCGAACTTCCAGCCATGATAGGCGCAACGCAGCCCGCCCTCCTCATTGCGGCCGTAAAACAGGGATGCGCCGCGGTGCGGGCAATGGTGGTCGAGCAAGCCGACCCGGCCGTCGGTATCGCGAAAGGCAATCAGGTTTTCGCCTAGCAAGCGGACCCGAACCTGCGGCCCATCGCGATCGGCAAGCTCATGCGAATAGAGGAACGGGAGCCAGTAGGCGCGCAGCAGGCCGCCCATCGGGCTGCCCGCCTCCACATTCGTCAGCTCCAGGTTCGTCGCGGCGTCGATCGGGCCCCCCGCCATGGGTTCTTCCACAGTCGCCGGGGGTGCGCAATCCGGCTTCGAGGACTAGGCCGCCCGCCGCCGGGCGATCAGCATCGCGCCGACCAGGCAGGCGGCGAACAGCGCGCCTTCAAGAGCGCTGGTGGACATGGCCGTGACCGGGCCAAAACCCGCCTCGCCGAACACAGCGCCGACCTGGTCGAGGCGCAGGCGCGAGGCCGGGAAGCGCTCAGCGAGCAGATCGAGGCTGCCGCCCAACAGCCGGCCGCCGAGCAAGGCGATGACCAACCCCGCCGCTCCGCCGCACAGCGCGGCCAAAGTGACGCCGACCCGCAACCGCTCGCATCGTTCGGCAACGACGAACGCGAGGCCGACGGCGGCACCAAGGATGGCTCCCTCCGGGGCGCCGGTCATGTCGCCCGGGGCGCTTCCGAACAGCAGGTTCAAGGCATCGAGCCCGAGCAATTTGACGAAGGCGCCGACCAGCACGCCGCCGAACGACGCCCCCGCCAGCGTCCAGTGCCAGGCGGGGCGTCGCACCAGGCCGGCGGCGGCAATGCCGAAGGCGACTCCCGCCGCGCCAAGCGCCGCCAGGACGATTGTCAGGCTCAGCAAGACGAGCAGCACGGAAATCGCACCGACCCCCGCTGCGGCGCCGGCGAACCCGTAGAACAGCCCGCCGAGGAAGCCGGCCAGCAATCCCCCGCCAGTCCCCGCCAGGCCAAGCAGCAAGAACCGCCTCTTATCCTCGCCAGCGGCCCCCTTGGGCGCCGCATTCGCCGCGGCGACCGGCGCGATGAAGCGATAGCCGTGCTTGGGTACTGTCTCGATGAACCGCGGCCGCGCGGCATCGTCGCCCAGCTGCCGGCGCAGCGTCTTGATGCACTGGGTCAGCGCTTCGTCGGTGACCGGCACGCCGCTCCACACCTCGTCGAGGAAGCGGTCTTTCGAGACCAGCCTGCCCGGCTCGCTCGCCAGCAGGGCCAGCGCATCGAAATAGCGGCCGTTCAGTTCGACCGGCTCGCCGCCGCGCCGCAGCCGCCGGTCCGCCGGATCAAGCTCGAAATCCTCGAAGCGAATACGCGCCGTCACTCAGCCCCCTTGAAGCCTTGGGCAACTACATACCATTCCGACGATCCCTTGCGGCTCGCCGGGGGCTTGGCGTGCTTGACCGTCGTAAACTGGCGCTTGAGCTCGGCGACCAAGTTGCTGTCGGCGCCGCCCGCCAGCACCTTGGCGACGAAGGCCCCGCCCGGCCGCAGCACTTCTGTAGCGAACATCAGGCCGGCCTCGACCAGCCCCATGGTGCGCAAATGGTCGGTCTGCGGATGGCCGACGGTGTTGGCCGCCATGTCGGACAGCACCAGGTCCGCCGGGCCGCCGAGCGCCGCTTTCAGCCGCTCCGGCGCGGCGTCTTCCATGAAGTCCATCTGCAGGATCTCGACGCCTTCCAGCGGATCGGTCGGCAACAGGTCGATGCCGACCACCGAGGCCTTGGGCGCGGCCTTGCGCACCACCTGGCTCCAGCCGCCGGGCGCGATGCCGAGGTCGACCACCGCTTTGACCCCCTTGAGCAGGCCGAAGCGCTCGTCGAGCTCGATGAGCTTGTAGGCGGCGCGGCTGCGATAGCCTTCGGCCTTGGCGCGGCGCACATAGGGGTCGTTGAGCTGCCGCTCCAGCCAGCGGGTCGAGCTCACCCGGCGGCCCTTGGCGGTGCGCACTCGCTGCCGCAGCCCGCCGCCCCCGGCGCTCCCCCGGTTCACAACACGTGCCCGTCGCGCGCCATCAGCGAGCGCAAGATGCCTTCGCGGATGCCGCGGTCGGCGATTCCCAGATTCTCCGCCGGCCAGATGTCGAGGATCGCCTCGAGGATGGCGCAGCCGGCCACCACCAGGTCGGCCCGCTCGGCGCCGATGCAGGGGACGCTGGAGCGTTCGCCGAAATCCATCTCGGCGATCATCGTGCTGATCCGCCGCATGTCGCCGATCGGCACGTGCAGTCCGTCGACCTGCTTGCGGTCATAGCTGGGCAGCGCCAGGTGGACGCTGGCAAGCGTCGTCACCGTGCCGCTGGTGCCGAGCAAGCGGATGCCCTTGGCCTTGCTCGGCAGCATTTGCGCGAAGCGGGCGACGCTCTCCCGCGCCCGGCCGCGCATGCGCTCGTAAGCGGCCAGACGGTCGTCGCCCTCGATCGCCGCCCGGCCCTCGCTCTCGGTCAGCGATACGACACCCCAGGGCGCGCTCCACCAGGCGCGGATGCGCGGGCCGCTGTCGCCGGGCTCGACCAGCACCAGCTCGGTCGAGCCGCCGCCAATGTCGAAGATCAGGGCCGGCCCGTCGCCGGGCTCGAGGAGCTTGTGACAGCCGAGGACGGCCAGCCGGGCCTCCTCCTCCGGCGCGATGATCTCAAGCGCAATGTCGGTCTCGCGCCGAACGCGCTCGACGAACTCGCGGCCGTTGACCGCCCGGCGGCAGGCCTCGGTGGCGACCGAGCGCGACAGCGACACGTGGCGGCGGCGCAATTTGTCGGCGCAGACCGCAAGTGCGGCGACGGCGCGGTCCATGGCGTCCTGGGTCAGCTTGCCCGACTGGCTGAGCCCCTCGCCGAGGCGGACGATGCGGGAGAAGGCGTCGACGACGGTGAAGCCCTCGTCGGTCGGACGGGCGATCAGCAACCGGCAATTGTTGGTGCCAAGGTCGACCGCGCCATAGGTGTGGCGCTGCGGCTTCCGCCATTGCGGCGGTCGAACCGATGCCGCGGGCCCGGCCTCCGGCGCGGGCTGCGGCGTGGTGACGACGCTTCCCGCCATCTTAAACGCCCGTTCTATCCTGCACCGCCCGGGTCGTGTCCCAAACGGTTGACTTGGCGCCTGCTTAATCCAGATTAGGCAAGGCGCGCAATCCTTTGGCCTTGTTGACAGTGGGTAGCGCGCTTTCTATCTCGCCGCCTCGCTCATTTGAGCATTGCCCCGTCGTCTAATGGTAAGACTACGGACTCTGACTCCGTCAATTGAGGTTCGAATCCTCACGGGGCATCCAGCACGAGCGCCCGAGCACAAGTTCACGTTTGCGTGAGCAAACGGGAGCTTGCGCGAAGAGAGCGCGAGTGCCGGCCGACGACCGCGAAGCGTGTCGATCGACGTCACGGAATTCACTTCCGTGACTGCGCCCAGGCCCTCAGCGCCCCTACCCCTTCACCTCCATCCGCGCCGCCAGCGCTCGCGATCGGTCGCTCAGCGCCGACACTTCCCGCGCGTCCAGCTCGCTGTCGAAGCAGATCCCGACGAACCCGTCGTTCTGCCAGCGGACCACCGCAGTGCGGCATAGCGTCCCGCAATCCAGCGTCACCGCCGTACCGGCAGCAAGGGTCACTGGACAATGCAGCTTCGCGCCGCCCGCCGACAGATCGTGGAGCTGGACGGCGAGCCGTTCGCCATCCGCCTGCAGGAAGGCAGGCATTGCGATCGGAACGCGCGGATAGGCACGCCTGTCGGCAAAAGGTTCCGTGGAAGGCAGGGAACTGGCCATCAAAACTCGCTCATGACGATGGCCTAGCAGCCCGGCACTGCCAGAAAGTAAACGCCGCAATCAGCTCCGCGCCGAGCGGTCCCTCACTCGCAGCGCATCGACGGCCGGTAGACCTGCATGGCGTTCGTGCCGCTATTGCCGCCGAGCGTGATCCCGCCGCCCGGCAGGAAGATGCGGCCGCCGATCACGGCGCTGCCCTTGAGGCCGTGAACGGCGATGGGCAGGTCCGGCAAACTGGTCCAACGGTCGGCCCGCGGGTCATAGCCGTAGGCGTTCGGGGTCAGGCCAAGCACGTGCGTCCGCTCGCCCTCGCCGCCGAAGACGAACATGCAGCCGGCGTGGGCAGCGCCGGTTATGCCGCCACGCGGCGCCGGCAACGGCGCCCCCTTGGTCCAGCGGCGGGTCTTCGGATCGTAAATCTCGACCGCGTCGACCCGCTCGGCCATCGCTCCCGGGCCGGTCCGGCCGCCGGCGACGATGATCTTCCCGTTGAGGGCGACCATCGCCAAATGATTGCGCTGGGTCGGCAAATCGGGAAGCTTTTCCCACTTGTCTGTCGCCGGGTCGTAGACCTCGAAAGCCGAACCGCCCGGAGGGCGGCCGCCGGCGACGTAGATCTTGCCGTCGATCACCGCCTTACCGCCGCCGCTGCGCGCGGTCGGCATCGGCGCGCGCCTAGCCCAGCCGCCGACCGCCGGGTCGTGCATCCAGGTATCGGCGACGAACTTTTCCGGCCGTCCGGTGCTGGCGCCATCGACCTCGCCGCCGATCATGTAGAGCTTGCCGGCGACGGCGACGACGTGGGTGTGGTGGATCGGCGTCGGCAGGCGAGGTCCGAGTGACCAGCGGCCGGTCGCCGAATCATAAACCTGGACGAGATTGGAAGGCAGGCGTCCGGGCGGATAGCCGCCGAGCACCCAGATCTTGCCGTTCATTTCCGCCACCGCATGTTCGGAGCGGGCGAGCGGCATCGCCGTGCCGAGGCTCCATCCGTCGAACTCGGGATAGGCGCCTGGCGGCGGCCCCTGGCTCACCCGCCCGTTCCAGCTCTCGACCAGCTCGCCGGCTTCGACCCTGGTCGCAGGGCCGGTTGGCGGCGCCGCGACCGGGGCAGCTTGCTGCGCGGTGGCAGTGGCGGCGAGCAGCAGCGCCCCCGAACCGCCAAGAACAGCGGCAAACGGTGCGTGGTTACGGGGTCGGTCGATCATCGCGATCTCCTCTGTGTATGCGGGACCAAGCTTGCGCTGGATGCCGCGCAGGGAAACGGCTGATCGACGAGCGGCAGGCTGGCATCGCTAAATCGAACTTCCGCCTTTTCATCGGCCACTTTACGCCTTCCCGTCCCTGCCGCATCCTAGGCCAATGACCTTGACCGTCATCGGCAGCTTCGTCAGCCCCTATGTCCGCAAGGTGCTCGCGTGCCTGGAGCTGAAGGGGCTCGACTATGCAGTCGACCCGATCACGCCCTTCTACGGCAATGACGAATTCACCCGGCTGAGCCCGCTGAGGCGGATTCCGGTGCTGATCGACGGTGACGTCGTCCTGTCCGATTCCAGCGTCATTTGCGCGTACGTGGATGAAGCGTTCGGCGGGTACGCCTTGCTTCCCGAAGGGCCGCGCGATCGGGCCCGGGCGCGCTGGTTCGAGGAATTTGCCGATACCAGGCTGGGCGACTTGTTCATCTGGGGCCTGTTCTACCAGAAGGTGGTCCGCACCCGCGTATGGGACGAGGAGCCCGACGAGGAGCGCGTCCGCCGGACCGTTGAGGAGGGGGCACCGGCGGCGCTCGACTATCTGGAAGGCGAGCTGCCGGAGACCGGCTATCTGTTCGGGCAAGTGGGGCTGGCCGACATCGCGCTCGCCAGCTTCTTCATCAACGCCAGCTACGCCGGCTTCACGCCCGACGCAGATCGCTGGCCGAAGGTGGCGCGCTTCGTCGCGGCGGTGACGGCCGAGCCGCCGCTCGAGAAGCTGATGGCGTTCGAGGCGATCCAGATGGGCGCGACCATCAAGGGCCGCCGCCAGGCCTTGCTCGATGCCGGCGCCCCGCTGACGGAGCACAGCTGGGGCGAGCGCGAGCCGCGGCGGGGGATGATGGCGCTTTGAGGCTTAATGCTGGTGGCCGGCGATCCAGTGCTCGAGCCGGGTCTTCAACGAGCGGCGCGACGGGATGAAGCCGGGCTTCACCACCAGCTGGTCGTCATCGACGGCGTCGTAAAGCAGCAGATTGGCGGGCAGCTTGGGGCGCAGCGTCTCGCGGCCGCGCATGACGTCCTCGGCCATGCTGAGGCTGCGGTGGACGTCTTCGGCGGTGAAAGGCTTGGTCAGGCAGCCGAGGGCCAGATCGGGCATCGGGAAGTCGGGCGCCCGGCCCGTTACGAACAGGCAGGGCACGTCATAATCGCTTAAGCGCACCGCCACAGAAAAGCCGGTCGATCCGCGCGCCAAATGCAGGTCGACCAGGGCCAAATGCGGGCGATGGCGCTCGGCGGCGGCGACGGCGCTGTCGAGGTCGTCGGCGCTGGCCACCACCTCGTAGCGTGGATTGTCCTCGACCAGATATTTGAGCGTTGTCGCCAGTTGCGCGTCGTCTTCGACGATCAGGATCTTGAGCACGTCGGCCTCCCCACCAGGCCGGCCGCCTCCCCAGCGGAAAAATCCAGCCTGTTGAAAGGGATGCTTGCGCATTTGGGAGTCGCTGCGAATCCCAATGTTAAGCAGTTAACGACGAGGGGAGTCGCGGGCGCGACGAACCCCCGTTTAAGCGCGGTAGAAGATGTGCGTGCCGATCTTGTTGACCCGCGTCAGGCGGCGGCCCCAGGACGGCGCGACATAATCGGCATGGTACCACAGCACGTCGGTCGACAGCACCGGCACCGCGTTGGCGGTGGCGAGGCGGGTCACTCCGACTGCCTTGCGCCACGAGGCCGAGGCGGCATCGACGCCCGGCATGACACCGGTGCGCGGGTTGACGAAGCTGAACTGCCACGGCTGCTTGACCGTGCCGCACCAGCTCGCCGGATATTTGCCCGAGGCGGCGCGGTTCATGATCACCCGGGCGACGGCCAGCTGGCCCTCCAGGCTCTCGCCGCGCGCTTCGTGATAGACGGCGACGGCGATGCAATTGGCTTCCTCGTCGAGCGGGGCGCCGGCGCTGAAGCGATCGACCAAGGCATTTAGATGCCAGCCGCCGCGCGCCAGCCAGGCGGCTTCGCGGGCGACGGCGGAGGCGGCCGAAACCGGGTTCGCCGCAACCTGCACGGCCGGAGCCGGCTGGACCAGCGTCGGCACGTTCACCGACAGGCTCTGTGGCGCGGCGATCGCCGGCACGCCGAGCACCGCCGGCGTGACCTGCGCCATTGCGGCCTGCTGGCCGAAGGCTTCGGTCGACCCGCCGATGAGGGTCAGAAACAGTGCACCCACCGCGGCGGCGCCGCGGCTTCCCAACAAATTGATCATGTTTTCCCGTATGTCTGGCGGTCACCGGCATCGCCGCGGCAAAGTCGCGTTTGCGGTTGCTCTGGCTGCGAAGTGACCGTCTTGCCCTGCAAGCCCGCGAAACGTGTCCGGGCTGCTCGCTCTCAATCTTGTGCAGTGCAAATAGGGGAAGGTTCCCTACAGGTTAACCCCCTGTTCGTTGAGTCGAGCCCTGCATGCGTTAAGCGGCGCAACTAATTGAATTTCTTGCTTTTTCCTTAACAGTCGCGGGTCGCTTTACCCCACGGGAGGCTCCGTCTATCGACGCAAGCATGGCATATTGGATCCTGCGCTCCGAACCCGAGACCTATGGCTGGGATGATCTGGTGCGCGATCGTGCCACCGAATGGGACGGCGTGCGCAACTATACCGCCCGCAACTTCCTCAAGGACATGGCGCCGGGCGACCAGGCCTTGTTCTACCATTCGGGCAAGGAAAAAGCGGCGGTCGGCGTGATGGCGATCACGCGGAGCTGGCGGCCGGACGGCGCCGACGGCAGCTGGGCCAGCGTCCGCGTCGAGCCTCGGGAAAAGCTGGCGCGGCCGGTAACGCTGGCAGCGATCAAGGCCGAGAAGCGGCTCGCCAAGCTGGAGATGCTACGCCAGTCGCGGCTGAGCGTGACGCCGGTGCGCGACGAGGAGTGGAAACTGCTGCTCGAGATGGGCACCTCTTAGCCGTCCGCAACGGACTCCTACGCAACCCTTGCGTGCCTTTGACTGTTCGGATGCAAAGCGCAGCGAGGAGTTCCGATCTGTCGAATGATCTCTGGTGGACGCTGCAGCGCGGCGAAGGGCCGGTTGCCGCCGCAGCCATTCACGATGGCCATGGCCTGCGTGCCGAGGTGGCCGCCGCCATGGCGCTGCCCGACGCCGAGCGGCTACGGGAAGAGGATCCGTTTACCGGCCAAGCGGTGGCTGGCGTGCCGACACATATCATCGCCCACCGGTCGAGGTTCGAAGCGGACCTCAACCGCGGCGGCGACAGCGCCGTTTATCGCACGCCCGAACAGTGCTGGGGCCTCCAGGTATGGAAGAACGGGCTGGACGACGAAGTCGCGGAGCGATCGCTCGACTATCATCGGCGGTTCTATGCGACCGTCGCCAACCTGCTTGATGATGTCGCGCGCGATCATGGGCGGTTCGTGCTGCTCGACGTCCACAGCTACAACCACCGCCGCGACGGACCGGATGCTCCACCGACACCGGCAGATGCCGCACCGGAGATCAACATCGGCACATTCTCCATGCCGCGCGAAGACTGGGCATGGTTGGTGGATCCGCTCATGGACGCGATGCGCGACTATGATTTCGGCGGCCGCCGCCTCGATGTCCGCGAGAATGTCGCGTTTCAGGGCAAGGGCGAGCTGACCCGGTTCGTCCACCATCGCTATCCCGGCCAAGGCTGTGCGCTCGCCCTCGAGTTCAAGAAGTTTTACATGGACGAGTGGAGCGGCGAGCCCGATCTCGATGCTCTGGCGCACATGGGAGGCTTCATCGACCATGTCGCGGCTGCCGCGCGTGAGTTGCTCGATGGCCGATGACCCCTCGCCGTCCAAGCCGGGCGCAGCCTCGGACCGGGATGCTCGCGGCCCGTCGCGGCAGCTCTTCGTTAATGGCGGCAGGGCCCATGTCGATCGAGTCCTGCCTTTCTTGATGCTGTGCCGCCAGACGGGGGCGGAAGGCCTAGCTGCGCGCGTTGCCTCGACGAGTCCGACCTACGTCTTGTGGCCGGGCCCCAGCGACAAAGAAGCGTTGCGTGCCGTCGACGCGATCGTCCAGGCGGCCCATGCCGACCATGGCCGGCTGTTGCTCGTCTCCCTCTACGATCTGCCTCAAGACCAATCGCTCGACGCCGAGCAGCCGGAACTCGAGGCCTTCACCAGCCTGCTAAGCGCCTCCGAAGACGCGGCGGCGCAGGCCGCTGCCGCGCGCCTGACAGAGGCGCTTCAAATGATCGAGATCGACCTTCGCCGCTGTCGGGTCGAACCGGTCGCCGAAGCCTGGTTCGAGCCCGGGATCGAAGACTTCGTCAAGCGCCATCCCTTCCTCTCGCACATCTCGCTTGGCCTGCCGCAGATCTATCGAGTGCCGGGCAAGGAGACCGTCTACCCGCAGATCCTCCACGAGCTGGTAAGCCAGGTGTTCGATGCTCTGCTGCAGTCGGCCCACGCGTTTCTGGCCAAGATCGGGCCCGACGTGCCCGCCTCCCATCGCGCGCTGGCCAGGCGCAGCTTCATCGACGCGGCGCGGTCGGTCGACCGTAAGCTGCTCCGTGTCTCAAACTCCTTCGATTTCCTGCTGAGCGTTTCGCCGATCAATTCCGAGCAGGCTTTTGCCCAGTTCAAAGCCGACAAGTCCGAAAAGGCGCCGCTGTTCCGCTATCGCCCGCTGTCGGTTGACCCGGACCTCGCCAAGCGGATCCTTTACGCGATCGACCTGCGCCGGGTTGAGGACCCGGTGCTCGAACGCGTGTTCGCCGAAAAACGCCGCGAGCTCGACCAGCAGTTGACGATGCTCGAATGCCGCAACAGCGCTGACTTCCGCTATTTGTCGCTCACCCTCTATGGTCCGGTGGAGCCGCCGCTGCTGGCCGCCGCCAACGACATCCTCGACCAGGTTCCGGCCGACCATAACCGCGGCGAGCCGGTCGGGGCGGACACCGTGCGCAAGGCCGCGGAGGGCCTGGTCGCCGACTATCGCAAGCTGGATCCGGAATTTTCCGGCCGCATCACCGTCCGCAAGGACATTCCCGCCGGCCTGATGGTGTCCGGACGGACCCTGATGATCTCGGAATCGACGCGCGTGCCCCGGAACCGCATCGATCCCCTTCTGCAGCACGAAATCAGCGTGCATTTGCTGACCTGCGTCAATGGCGACGCCCAGGGGCTGAAGATCTTCCGCGCCGGACTCGCCGGCTACGAAGGCATCCAGGAGGGCCTGGGCGTGTTCGCCGAAGCCGCAGTCGGCGGGCTAACCGCCACCCGGCTGCGGCTGCTCGCGGCGCGCGTCGTCGTCGTCGACGCCATGGTGTCGGGCGCCGGCTTCATCGACGGTTTCCGGCTGCTGCGCGAGCATGGGCTCGGCATGCGCATGGCCTTTAACGTCACCGCCCGCGTCTACCGCTCGGGCGGCTTCAGCAAGGACGCCATTTACCTGCGCGGCTTCAGCCAGGTGCTGGAGCTGTTGCGGTCGGGCAGCAGCCTCGCGCCGTTCTGGTTCGGCAAGATCGCCGCCAGCCATATCCCGGTGGTCGAGGAACTTGCCGCCCGCGGACTTCTGAAGCCTCCGCGCAGCCTGCCCCAATTCCTGTCGCGGCCCGATGCCCAGGCCCGAATCCAACGCATGCGCGACGGCCTCGCGCTCTCCCAACTCCTGTAAAGGTACAACCGATGCTCATCGCCTTTTTCGTCAACGACATGGCGAAGGAATTCCCCAACTACACGACCACGGTGCTCGCCCATGAAGCCGTGCTGCGCGGCCACCGCGTCTGCTACGTCACGCCCGGCGACTTCGTCATGCTGCCCGATAACAGCATGCAGATCCATGCCCGCATGGCGCCGGCCAAGAAGGTTAAGTCGCACACCGACTTCTTCGAAGGCGTGCAGGCAATCGGCGACAAGACGGAGGAGATCGCCATGAGCGACGTCGACGTCCTGTGGCTCCGCAGCGACCCGTCGCTCGATGCGCAGACCGCGCCCTGGGCCGCCGAAGCCGGCATCCTGTTCGGGCGCGAGGCGGTCAAGCGCGGCGTGCTCGTCCTCAACGACCCCAACAGCCTCAGCCTGGCGATCAACAAGATGTACTT
>Ga0307505_10002755_pt1 | contig 11807 bp, 8 predicted proteins | sample 23_S_MG_FD_202183 | JGI IMG/M metagenome (GOLD analysis project Ga0307505, IMG submission 202183) | Soil microbial communities from Populus trichocarpa stands in riparian zone in the Pacific Northwest, United States - 23_S | ecosystem: Environmental > Terrestrial > Soil > Riparian zone > Trees...
TACGGCCGTGCGGTCTTTTTTTACAGTTTTGCCGTAGATTCTTCACAACTTCTACACAATCATGGGCTACTCTCTAACCATGACAGGTCCGGTTAGGCCTGAAAATAGCAAACTGAAGGAGAATGCACCATGAAAACTTTTGTGAAAATTAGCGCCGCAGCCCTGGTTGTTGTGGCTTTGGTTGTGGTTGTAGGCGCGGGATTTGCGGCCGCGCAAGCCTTGAACATGTCCCCTGGCACCAATAACAGTGCCGTCATCCAGGAGCAAAGTTCTAACTCCCGGCAGGCCATGATGACCAACGGCGGCCACGGCATGATGGCCAATAGTGGTCAAGATATGATGCCTTTCAATGGCCCCCATCCCGGTGGTCGTGGTTTTGGTAACGGACAAGGTTTCATTGACATGAAATCCATCATCGCTGAGGCTCTGGGCATCACTGTAGAGGAATTAGAAGCCGCCCATGCTGACGGCCAACGGCTACCCGAACTGGTTGACGAACTCGGTTTGGACCTGGACACCGTACAGGCTGACATCCAGGCCGGTTTGACCGACGCCATTAACCAGGCTGTTACGGATGGAACTATTACTCAGGAACGAGCGGACGCCATGCTGGCCCGGATGGAAATGCGGGTGTTGGCCCATGAAGTTGTGGACATGCAGGCCATTGTCGCTGACGCCGTGGGCATCACGGTTGAGGATTTAGTCGCCGCCCATGCTGATGGGCAGCGTTTGCCGGAACTGGTTGATGAACTGGGTTTGGATATGGACACCGTACAGGCTGACATCCAGGCCGGACGGGAAGCGGCCATTAACCAGGCGTTGGCTGATGGCACGATTACCCAGGAACAGGCTGACTGGCTACTGAGCCACGGTGGTATGACGGGCAACGGCATGGGCAACGGGCCTCGCGGCCGCGGGCATCATGGTCAAGGACAGGGTAATTGCCCTAACATGACCCCACCCGCCGATGATACCGTGCCTACCGACGAAGCCTAAACTTTATTTCCCTATTCGTTCCATGGCCGTCACCCCTTCCCGGTGACGGCCATTTTTTATTAACACCAACTTCTGGTGGATGCCAACAGCATACCAAGATCAGAGGAACTCGATGGAACTCTAGGAACTCGCCACTCTGCCACTTTGCCACCTGCCACTTGCCACTTGCCACTTATTTTCTCAGGTCTGCGTTTCCACAATTCATGAATATCCTTTGCCCATGCCATTATGACCCAAACCATCCTTTTGGTAGACGACGAACCCCGGCTGTTATCTCTGGTCAAAGCCTATCTGAGCCAGTCTGGTTATCAGGTGCTAACGGCTACCAATGGTCGTGAAGCCTTGCTCATTTCTCGGCAGGAAAAACCTGACCTCATCATATTAGACATTATGATGCCGGAGATGGATGGTTATGAGTTTATGCGTCTGCACCGGCGGGAACGGAACACACCCATCATTTTGCTAACGGCGCGAGTGGAAGAGGAAGACAAGGTGATCGGTCTGGAATTGGGGGCCGATGATTACGTTACCAAACCCTTTAGCCCCCGTGAACTGACGGCTCGTGTACGAGCACTCCTGCGCCGCCTCCAAGCCGAACCGCTAGAGCAAGAGATATTGCGGGTAGGGGAGGTAACGGTAAATCGGACGGGTCATCTGGCTAAAGTCGGTGATCGCACTCTGGACTTAACCCCTTCGGAGTTTGCTTTGCTGGTGGCCTTGAGCAGTGCGCCTGGCCGCGCATTTAGCCGGGGAGATTTGTTGGCCTATCTGCCAGGCGATAATTTGGAAGGGATGGAGCGGACAGTGGATGCTCATATCAAAAATTTACGGGCCAAACTGGGTGATGATCCCCGTCAACCTCGTTATATTGAAACGGTGTATGGACTAGGGTATCGGATGAGTGAATAATGATGCGGCCGCTAACCTTTAAGCTCGTTCTTTCTTTCATGACCGTCAGCCTGATCGGCATTCTGCTCGTGGCACTTCTGGCGGGTCTTATCTCCACGCGAGCCTTCGACAGGGTGGTGGAGAACCAGACCGTCAACACGTTGGTCAGCAATTTGGCCGATTATTATGCTCGCAATGGCAGTTGGGTCGGGGTTGAGCAAATATTGGCGGAGCCAGGCGGTCAGGGAATGGGCAGTGGTCAGGCGCGGCGGTATGCTTTGGTGGGAATTGATGGGCGTATCGTGGTGCCAGGGGCCGGTTATGCTCGCAATGGTCGGCTGACGCGGGCGGCGGTGGCTGAGGGTGTACCCATCCGGGTAGATGGGCAAGTGGTGGGAACGCTCATGGTGGGCGGCGGGATGATGGGTATGATGGAAACGATGCCCCGGACGCAATTTGACGCGCGGGTGTATCCGGCTTTAGGGGTGGCAGCGCTGGCCGCGGCCGCGTTAGCTGGTTTGCTCGGTGTTTTATTAGCCCGTAATCTGACCCGTCCCCTACAAGAACTAACCGCCGCCGCCCGTGCCATCGCCAGAGGTGAACTGGGACAAACCGTGCCGGTACGTTCCCAAGATGAAATTGGTGAGTTGGCGCAGGCCTTTAACCAGATGAATGTGGAGTTGAGTCGCGGACGCCAGGTTCGTCGCCAGATGACGGCCGACATTGCTCACGAGCTACGAACGCCGCTCAGCCTCATTCTGGGCCACGCCGAGGCGTTACAAGAGGGTGTTTTGCCGCCAGATGCCGAGACCTTTGCCATCATTCACGATGAAGCGCGGCGTCTGAACCGGCTGGTAGAGGATTTACGCACCCTCTCGTTGGCCGATGCCGGGGAATTGTCTCTGCTCATTCGTCCATCTTCGTCGCAGGAGATATTGACGAACGCGGCCGCGTCCTTCCGTTCTCAAGCCCAGCAAAAACAGGTAGAGCTACTCATGGAGATAGAACCCGATTTGCCCGATGTGTTGGTGGACCCAGACCGCATGGCTCAGGTGGTGGGGAACTTGTTAGCAAATGCGCTACGGTACACCCCGGAACGCGGCCGCGTCACCCTTCGTGCCCGGTTACGCCCTGATGGGGTGGAGTGGCAGGTACAGGATAGTGGCCCCGGCCTTGCCCCGGATGATTTACCCCACCTGTTTGAACGGTTTTATAAAGCGGATAAAGCTCGCGGCCGCGGTGAAGGTGGCTCCGGGTTGGGGTTAGCCATTGTGCGTTCAATGGTAGAAGCTCAGGGGGGGCAGGTGTGGGCCGAAAGCCAACCAGGAGCGGGGGCCACTTTCCGCATCGTTGTAGCCGCAGAAAAGAGGTTGCACAGAGAGCACAGAGGTGAAGATCCAGAGATTCACAGAGAAAAACAAAACCATTTTTGAAACCCCTGTAACCCTCCGTATCCCTTCTTTTGGTTCAAAACCGCAACGACAAACAGCTCAATCCCCCATCCATTTTCTGAAACTCCGACATATCCAGAATGATAACCCGGTAGCCTAGGTCGCGTATGGTGGCTTCGATAACCGGATACCCGGCGGGAAGTAAAACAAACTCATTCACCCGAATACAATTAGCCGCGTAAGCCTCAGCCGGTGGGGGAATAATCCGCTCATAACTCTGGAAGGCGGGCTGATCAGCCAATGCCGCACTTACCACCAGTCGGTTATCGCCCAGATAACTCAGGCCACTCTTGAGATGTAACAGGTCGGGTAGACCCCGAATGTCTATACAGGTTGAGCAGTGACCATTTTCCTCCAGATGCCGGGCTAATTGCCGTGCCCCCACTTCGTTAGTACGCTCCGAAAGGCCAATAAAAAAATGCCCGTCGGCTTCACAAATGTCACCGCCATCCACTGTGCCAGGAGCCTGGATCACCCCTAGTTCCGGGTAAAACTGCTCCAGGATGGAAATAATGCTGGTGACTTCGCCCTTGCGACTGGGCGCACCCGGTCGAGTGATGACAGCCCACTCTTCCGTTAGGATGGCGGTGTCTTCGACAAAAGTGGAATCAGGGTAGTTGGGGTTGGCCCGCAGACGGATGAGGTCCAGTCCACATTGTTCCAGCGCCTGGCAATAATCCTCGTGTTGGGCCAGGGCTAACGGTACATCTGGCCGACCTAAATGGCTGGTGGTGAGTCCTTTGGCAAAGGTATGAGCTGGCGGCCGCACGATGGCCTGTGTAAACATCAGAGCTTCTCCTATTTCTGACTTATTCTGGTGTGATTAATCGCTAACGAAACGAGAATAAGTGATTTTGGAGAAGTGGTCAAGAACGAATGTCATTTTTCGCGGGCATACGCCCGCGAAAAATGACACGAATGGAGTGCTCAAACTTCATGGGGGATGCGACCCGTCAGGCCAAAGAGCCAACGCATACATTTGTGCCCGAAGTCTACCGGCTGGCAGAACATCATGGGGCAGGCTCCGGGGATAACCTGGATGCCGTGGTCGCGGCAATAGGTGACAGCTTCGTCAGAGACGCTACCACTGGTGATGGAGCGGTGCATCCAGACATGATGCACACCTACTTCGGCACATTCGCGGACGATTTGTTTTGTTACCTGTGGGGTGGTGGCCAGGACAACACCCTCGACGCCACCGGGAATGGCGTGCAGGTTGGGATAACAGGCATCACCTTCGATTTCGGTTGCGTTGGGGTTGAGGGCAAACACCTGATAACCCCGTTCACGGAGTGTTTTGTAGATGAGATTTCCGGCATCGGGGTTGGCGCGAGACACCCCAGCGACGGCGATGCGTTTAAGATTGAGGAAGGTCGCGGCCGCGTCATTCAATGTGGTCATGGTTTTCTCCTACGAAAGAGGACACAGAGGTCACAAAGAAGGCACAGAGAACACAGAGAAAATCTGTGTTCTCTGTGAAATCTGTGGTTAAACATGAAAAGTATGGCGAATTGCCGCACCGCGTTATAGTGACATTTGTCGCCAACGTTAGTGAGGGATGTCATGAAGGCGGTTAGCTAGTCAGCTAGTCAGCTAGTCAGCTAGTCAGCTAAAAAGCTGAAATGCTGAAGTGCTGACAAGCTGAAATGCTGAACGGCTTTCTCACCTCGTGACGATGTTGATCAACTTGCCGGGCACGATGATCACCTGCCGGATAGTGGCCCCGTTGATCTGTTGTTGGATGATGGGGCGTTGCAACGCGGCCGCGTGCAATGTCTCATCTGCCTCATCCACAACTACCGTCATGCGGTCTCGTACCTTGCCATTTACCTGAATTGCCATTTCCACCTCATCCAGTCGCGCCAGGGCTGGGTCAAACTCAGGCCAGGGCTGTTGGTGAATCGAACTGGCTTCACCCAGCACCTCGCGCCACACCGACTCGGCCATAAATGGGGTGATAGGAGCCATCAACGTAGCCACGGTTGCCAGGGTTTCATGCCAGACGGCGGGGGCGATACCGGCATCCTTCAGCCCAATTAACTCATTTTGATATTCCATCAAGGCGGCTACCGCCGTGTTGAACTTGAACTGTTCCATTTCTTGGGTGATGCGTTGCACCAGCCGGTGGCGAGACTGGATAAACCGATGTTCTACCTGGGGGGAAGCGGGGTGAGTGGGCGCGGCCGCGGCCATCTCCTGGGCCAACTGCCAGAACCGCTCCAGCCAGCGTGTCACCCCACGAATGCCACTTTCATCCCAAACCACACTGCCGTCAAAAGGCCCCAGGAACAGGGTATAGGCGCGGGTGGCATCGGTGCCGTGCCGGTCAATGACCGAATCGGGGGTGACGACGTTGCCTTTGGATTTAGACATGCGTCGGCCATCAGGTGCGTGCAAGACACCCTGGTTTAGCAAGCGCGTGAACGGTTCGGTGAAATTAACCAGCCCGGCGTCAAACATCACCTTCGTCCAGAAGCGGGCGTACAACAGGTGCATGACGGCATGTTCGGCCCCGCCCACATAGGTATCCACGGGCAGCCAGTACTCTACGGCCTCTGGATCAAAGGGGCGATCCGGGACGTGAGGGTTGGGAAAGCGCAGGAAGTACCACGAGGAACAGGCAAACCCATCCATCGTGTCGGTCTCGCGCTCGGCATCGCGGCCGCAGGCCGGGCATTTCACTTCCACCCATTCACGCACGCGGGCCAGCGGCGACCGCCCATCCCCTATGGGGGCAAAATCGGCCATGTCGGGCAGGCGGACGGGCAGTTGCTCTTCCGGTACAGCCACCGGACCACAAGCCGGGCAATGGATAATGGGGATGGGCGCACCCCAATACCGCTGGCGCGAAATCAACCAGTCACGCAATTTATACTTCACTTGCGGCCGCGCCAACCCTTGTGGCTCCAGTTCGGTTGGCATCGCCTGAATTGCCTCGGCCGTGGCCAAGCCAGAATAGGGGCCAGAGTTGATCAGAATTCCCGGCTCCGTGAAACAACGATAAGTGGTGGCGTCGGTTTGGGGCTGACCGTTGGGGGTGATGACCTCAATGATGGGCAGGTTGAAGATCTGGGCAAAGGCGTAATCGCGATGATCGTGACCGGGCACACCCATGACCGCTCCCGTGCCGTATCCCATTAGCACATAATCGCTGATCCAGATGGGGATGGGCTGGCCGGTGATGGGATGGATGGCGTAACTACCGGTGAAGGCCCCCGTTTTTTGCCGGATGGTGGACAGGCGATCTACCTCGGTCATGGTTTGGGCGGCGGAGATGATGGGGGTCGCGGCCGCGGCCTGTTCCGGCGTAATCAGCTCCTTGACCAGCGGGTGTTCCGGGGCCATGACCAAAAACGTTACCCCAAACAGCGTATCCAGCCGGGTCGTATAGACAGAAATTTCCCAGAAACCAGGTTTTTCTGAAAAACCTGGTTTCTCCACCCGAAACACCAGTTCAAACCCTTCCGAGCGGCTAATCCAGTTCCGTTGCATCGTTTTAATATTTTCCGGCCAATCCACCGTCGCCAAATCTGCCAGCAGGCGGTCAGCATAAGCCGTAATCTTGAAATACCATTGCTCCAACTCCTTGGTGGTCACAGTTGTGCCACAGCGGTCACATTGGCCGCTGTCCACTTGCTCATTGGCCAGAACGGTCTGGCAGGTGGGGCACCACCATTGTTTGCCCCTGGCTTGATAAGCCAGGCCGCGTTGGAACAACATCAGGAAAAACCATTGGGTCCAGCGGTAATAGTCCGGATCGGTGGAATTGATTTCCCGTGACCAATCGTAACTGCATTCCATATCGCTCATCTGTTGTTTGTAGAAGGCCGTGTTGCGCTGGGTTGTAATGGCCGGATGCACCTGGTTACGGATGGCGTAGTTTTCGGCGGGCAGGCCAAAAGCGTCCCAGCCCATGGGGTGCAGGACGTTGTAGCCTCGGTGGCGCAGGAAGCGGCTATAAACGCAAGTGGGGATGTAGTTGCGCCCATGCCCCACAGACAGCCCTTCACCAGAAGGGTAAGGGAAGAAGTCCAGGACGTATTGTTTGGGTTTGTTCGGGTCGGACTGGGTTTTGTATAGTTCAATGGCCTGCCAGAAAGGTCGCCATTGGCTCTGTTGGCTCTGAAAGTGATAAGGGGTGATCATGAGAATGCTCCTTTAGGTAGTAGGTGATGTATGATTTGTGTTGCGTGTTGCGTGTTGCGTGTTGCGTGTTGCGTGTTGCGTCAGACTGTGGGTGGTGTTGGTAAGTCGTTTCATGATCAACTACTCCTGTTTATGACCCGGAATGGGTTTGAGTTCCTAGAGTTTCCCTGAATTCCTATGAGTTCCTACAGATAAACAAAAAACGCGGCCGCAAACTTTATTTGCGGCCGCGTTCCCTGTGTAGTGTGTGGAGGGTGGGAGAAACAAAAAGGCCGCAAACCTGGGCTGGTTTGCGGCCGCGTACTTCATCTAATATTCTGACACAGCCACTTACCAGCCCTGAATAAGCTTCTCAAGAAGAAGGAGGCCCATAAGAGTAGAATGGCTGGCAGAATGCATCTGTTTCATCATCAACATAACCTTGTTAAGATGGAGCTAAGCCTAGCACAGGCTCCAAACTCTGTCAAGAAGGGAGGAAAGAAAAAGAGGTCATTCCCGTCAGGAATGGCCTCTTTTTTTATGGCGCGACGTTGACTGTCAAGCCAAATAATTCTTAACGCTACTACTCGGCTGATTGGCGACGAATATACAGCATGAAGGCCAGGCCTAACAGGGCCACACCCGCAAACATGGTAAACCATCCAGAACCAGCTTGACTACCACCTACATTGCTCAACTGAACATCGGTTGGGGGCGGGGTGCTGGTTGGTGTTGCTGTGGCCGTAGCCGTAGCGGTTGGCGTGGGTGTCGGCCCACTGCTACAGGATTGCACACTTACGTCGTCAATCGTCCAGCCTTCGCCGCCCGCGGCAGAATCTGACCCCAGACGGAAGCGGAAGTTGACTGTCTGCCCGGCATACGCGTCCAATAGGACAATGTTATTCAGGAAGTCCTGACCCACATCACACCACGCCTGGGTTGCGCCATAGTCAAGGGTAATCGGGTTGTTGCCTGGCGTATCGTTCCAGATGATGTTGTCATATGGGTCGGTCAACAAGGCAGAATTAGGCACTTGCGTCCAGGTAGCGCCACCATTGGTGCTGATTTCCAGAATACCGGCATCCCAACAGCGACCATCCGTGTTAGGTGTTTCAAAGTATTGGCGGTTCTGGAAACGCAGGGTGATGGGAGACTCAGCGACACTAGGCAGAACAACGGCTGGTGAAACCAATCGTTGATCACTGAGCGTTTCCGGGTCAAGCGCGTGGAAAGCGTTCACGCCGCTGGTGGTATTGACACCACTTAAGGCCCAGGTGTTGCCTGTACCGGAGCTTGACCAGCCAGCTGTACCCGACTCGAAATCGGTGGTGTAGGCCACGATCGTGGTAGAAGTAGGATCACAGCTACCAGGTTCGCCCGTTGTGGTGAAGGAGAAGACGCTACTATTGGTATTGCCACAGATGTTACTGGCATTCACGCGCCAATAGTAGGTCGTACTGAAATCGAGCGGTTGGGTTATGGGAATGTTATGGTTGGTACCGTTGGTCACAATCTCATACTCAATACTGGAGAAGTCAGCATTATCATCTACCTGAAGGGTGTAGCTGATGGCCTGGGCGGCGACGTTCCAGGTAAAGGATGGCGAACTGCTCACGCCTGTAGCCCCGTTGGCTGGGGTGACAAGGGTGGGCGCGGCCGCGGCCCCCACATACACATTCAAGGTTGTCGTAATGTTAGCCGAAATGCCGCCCGTGCCATTAATATTGACCGTATACGATCCGGCGGCGGTTGTGCCTGCCGTGGTCGTAATATTCATGTCAATGACTTGCGGCAATGGGGCCGGAACCGGATTGGGGGTGAAGGTGACAGCCGTACCAGCGGCACCAGCGACACTGCCACTCATCGTTACGGGCGCGGTGAAGTTTGTCCCCACGCCAATGTTGTAAGCGGCAGGGCTTCCAGCACAGACATCAGCGGCCGTAGGGGAGGGGATTGTGCCTAGTGTCGTACAAGCCTGGGGCATGTCTGAGGCGGCTGTGCCATCGGAGGTGCTGTTGGGGCTACCCTGGCTGGCGCTGAAGCCCAGGCCACGCTTGGCAAAACCGGCCCAGATAGAGCAATAATTTTCGCCACCGGTCAGAGCCAGGTCCGCGGCCAGGATGGCGTCACGTCCGTCCACAAAGCCTGGCCCACAGGGCTGAATCTTCATACCATCAATGAGCAGTTGCATGGCCAGGTTGTTGCCACCAGTCGTCCAATCACCATAGAAGTCGGTATTGAAGCCATGAGCCGTCACGAGGTTCCAGTACACTTCCCAGTACATGGTGGCCCATATAAAACCAACGCCGTGGGGAATGGCAACGGAGCCAACATTGGCATAGGTGAAGTTGTTTTGGGCTAGGTCTGTGGAGTAGCGGGCTGGGCGGATGCCCTGACCCGTGGTGGGTTGGCCCAGAGCATAGGTGCCGATACCACGACCATTGGGACCTGTGTCACCCACTTTGGCGCTGAAGAACAAGGACATTAGATCACTCCAACCTTCACCCATTTGTTCGGCGTTACCCAAACAACCGGATTGGGTGGGGCCACCGGTCAGGCGGTTGGAAACGCCGTGACCATATTCGTGGAAGATGATGCCATTGTCAAAGTCGCCATCCCGGTTGGGGGTGGTGAGATTCCACAGGAACATCTGCATGCGGCCGCTTGAACCATCAGGAGGCGTCGCAAAGTTGGCGTTGTTAATGCCCGCGCCATCTTGAGCTTCAGCCAACACATAATCGGTGCCCAAACCACCATTGCCATAGTTGTTTTGCTGGAAATTACCGCCCGCCTCATCAAAGCCATACACATACAGAACGTCATGGATGATATTGTTGGCGTAGAAGAGGTTGGTGACGGCGGCTGGGCGGTAGGTGCTGGGAGCCTGGGTCAGATCAAGCGGGAAGAGGAAGTCCAGGGTGGCTCCCCCATCTGGGCTAGAACCAGCATCGGGAACATTGTTGGCATCTATGTCGGTGTAGGCGTGGACATTGTTGCCCTGGGTGGTTGTGAACTCGGCCCCAGCCGCGCCGTTGGTATCATGCCAACCAAAGGGTGAGGCGGTAGCATTGGCGGGATTAGTTACAACAATACGCCCATCAGACGGGCTGGGAGGGGTGCTATGGATGGGACTTTCATCAGGGATAGCAAAGACATCGTAGCTATCGGGAGCCATATTGGGGCCTTGGGTTCCAGATGTTGTCATTTCGGTGCCGCTTTCGTCTGCGGTTACGGCATAACCTATTTGTTCTGTCTCACCCCAATGATCTTCGTCTACCCAGTCGGTTTGGGATAATACCTGGCCCGTATTAGCATCTACCCATATATTCCACCAATTTTGAGCATCCAGTGGGTAAATTACCAAATCCCAGGCCAGCCGAACTTCGCTAGCGGAAACGGGGTGGTAAACCAGTCGGGCCGGAATATTGTTGAGCGAGATTCCACCGTGACTCAACTCGGTCGCCTGACTGACGCCGCCGATTTGGCGCACCACACTCAACGGTTCGATAATGGTTAGTCCCAGGGAATCAGCGGCCAGAGCCACCGCTTCGCTAGCACCAAGATCGGGGATTGAGCTGGGAGCTTTGGGGGCAATATCAGCCACAAAGCTACTACCCAGATTTAGGATACGGCCATCAGAGGTGACATTGACATTGATGAATGCATCACGGACCAGGAGGCCATTGACCTGTTGTTGAAAATAAAGGTGGGTTACACCGGTGTGGGCACTGGTGTAGCGGTCGGTTACCACAAAGTTCAGATCGGTACTATTGAGACCTAGCTGATCCTTTTCGCGATTAATGAAATCCAGGGCGATTTTGTAGGCGTCACCGGCAGCGGGGCCAGTGAGAAATTGACCATCTCGTGCCTGACTCAGAACAACATGTTCAGACATATAGTTGGTTGGGGCCAGGCCGAGCGTGCTGGCTCGGACTGAACTGGGATAGCTCCAGGCCAAAAGCGCAAATAGGCATAGAGCCAGGATAGGGATAAATCGCCAAATTTTGTTAGACATACACAGATTCTCCTTGAGCGAAAAACGGACGAACTAAATCAATAAGCAAACATTCAGTACTAAACCAACTCCTTTCTAAACGCTTACAAAAGAAAAAAAGAGGGTGACACAGGCCACCCTCTTTTTGAACAACGCTTACTAAAAAGGTTTAACGACGTCGCCAAAGCGGCAAAAGGGTCAACCCTAACAGGGCTGGCACGATTGCCAAAGCTGGCAGTGACGATGATGAGGGCGCGGCCGCGGCAGGAACCGCACTGGCCGGAGCTATAGAGACAAAAGGCAAGTAGGTATAGGTTAACCCTTCTTCTGTCGTAAAGGAGAACGTGGCCGAG
>Ga0307505_10002756_pt1 | contig 11805 bp, 7 predicted proteins | sample 23_S_MG_FD_202183 | JGI IMG/M metagenome (GOLD analysis project Ga0307505, IMG submission 202183) | Soil microbial communities from Populus trichocarpa stands in riparian zone in the Pacific Northwest, United States - 23_S | ecosystem: Environmental > Terrestrial > Soil > Riparian zone > Trees...
GCAACAATGACACAATCCATAATGTAGCTGTCCAGAGGGAGAAGCGGACACAGAGAATCACAGAGAAGACACAGAGAACACAGAGTTTTTTAACTTTTGGGAATCTCTGTGCCCTCTGTGCCTCCTTCGTGCCCTCTGTGTCCCATATTCCGCAACACAGGAACGCCGTTTCTAATCCTTCAGGATAACCGGCAAATACACTGCTTCCGTCAGGCCCATAGGGATAATGATGACGGTGACAGGTGAACCAATAACAGGTGTCGTCACCTCATCACTCATCACCCCGTAATCCTCATTCACCACCGAACCGGTTGCTGTATGTTCCACTTCTACCACCAACTGCACCGATTCTGAGGCTCCGGCACTCAGGCTGGCATAACTCCATTCTACGGTGTTGCCGGTCATCGTATATGGCCCCGTTGCCGAGACAAAGGTCGTACCGACAGGGATGGTGTCGGTTAATACAACATTAGTCGTGGCCGAGGTGGGGTGGTGATGGGTGATGGTGAGGGTGTAGGTAATCATTTCCCCATGATTGACCGAGCCAGGAGTCGCTTCTTTCAACAAAGTAAAACTATGGACCGCGGCCGCGTCGTACATCGCCAGCGCATCAATCCGCCCATAGCCAAAGGTATTATTGGGGATGGTGCTTGAGGGAATACCCCCACAGGTTTGGGTTACGTTGACGGGGACTGCCGTGTTGTTAATGATGGCTTCAATGTCGTCCACATCCCCCGCCATATCAGGCCGAGCGGATAACAACAGACCTACTAACCCAGCCACATGCGGGGCAGCCATACTGGTTCCGCTCGAATTGCTATACCCCGTGCCAGGAATACTGGAACGAATACCCGAACCGGGCGCAGAAATGTCTGGTTTGAGGCGGTTACTGCCATCTATCGTTACCGGACCACGACTACTGAAGCCAGACATGGCATTGGCGTTCGTCGTGGAACCAACGGTGTACGAAGCATCATAAATAGCGGCTGGTGTGCTGATCGTACTGCAACCAGAACCGCTATTGCCTGCGGCATGAACCGTGACGATACCAGCGGCGCGGACATTATTGACGACGGTCAGCAGCATATTGGGATCGGTACAGCCTTCGCTAGCGGGACAACTCCAGGAGTTGTTGATAACATGGGGGGCTTGGGCAGGATCGGGGTTACTACCGGTCAGGTCAGTGGGAGCGATGAACCATTGGTAACATTCGCTGTAGGTCGTAGGGGTGCCATCGCCATTATCCATGTTACGACAGCCAATCCACTTCGCACCAGGGGCCATCCCCACGGCATTAGTTGCCCCGGCAGGCCAGGATGGGTTGCTGGGCAACATGTCGTTGCCTACCATCGTGCCCATCGTATGTGTGCCATGACTACCGTCATCACACGGAACTGTTGAGTTGTAACCACAGGGGTTGCTGTTGGGCGTGCCGATATCAGAATGAATGGCGTCGTGCCAGTTGTAGTTATGATCGGCGGCAGCCCCATTCCAGCCCCGATATTGATTGATGAGAGCGGGGTGGTCCCAGTCGTAACCCGTGTCTTGGCCGCCAATGACGATGCCTTGACCGGTGTACCCTTCGGCCCACACGTCGTCGGCATTGACCATGGTGATGTTCCATTCCACAGCCATCGCCGCTTCGATAAGTTCGGATTCTTCGGCCACGGGGAATTGGAATTGCACGGTGGGGTTCGCATAAATGTGGCCGACATCACTACGCAGGGCCAGTTGTTGTACCAGATTGAGGTCACCGTGTACCCAAATCATGTTGGCGACCCAGTAGGCCTCATGATCAGCTCCGGCCTCACGCAGGGCGGTGAGGAGTGGCCCTTGGGTGCGGGCGGCCGTGGCGGTGAGGGTCTGGTAGACGTAGTTGCCTTTAGACTCTTTGGTGGTGAGGTCCGCGGCCGCGCTCACATCCGCCTGCTCCGTCAAATAAACCAAAAATTCCGTCTGCCCTTCTCGTTGGGCACTCTCCATAACCCAAGGGTCTACCTTATCCTGCCAGGTCGCTGCTTTGGCCTGTCGCGGCAACAAAACGGCCACCAACAAGGCACAAAGGCTTAACATCATCACAAAAGTCAGATTGCTTTTTTTCATATTTACTCCTTACAACGGCTAGTATGGGTGGGCGGCATGGTTCGACGATTTGGTGAAGGGTGTGTTTCATTTCGGTGAGATGAAGAAAATAATTAATCGGTGAATTGGTGAATTGGTGAATGGTTAACGAGGGAGCATCGGCCCTATCATTAACAATTAGCTGTTCAACCATTCAATAATTAATTATTCAACTCTTTTGAACCCGCTCCTTGGTAAATCGTCCTACATAAAACCACCCCGTTATGCGCTACCTGCCTGAAGTCTGAAGCCACATTACCTCATACGGCCCCAAATGCAGGTGCGGCGAATCGGTAATAGTATGCCCGGTTAAATGATCAAGCAACTGATTCTTTAATCCCATACCCATCAAATGTGCCCGGTCTACAAACTGGGGTTGTGGGCTAAAATTGGCGAGGATGAGGACGCGGCCGCGGGGACTATCTCGTATCAAACCAAACACTTGCTCGTTGTGGGTCCACACCGGAATCGTTACTGCCTGGGCGTGCAAGGCCGCCACCTTTTTACGCGTCTGAATCAAGTGTTGAATCGCCTGGAAAATCTGCCCGGTTAGCTTGTTCTCATCATACCGCTCTTCCGCTCTGGCCCAAGCCATGGGCGGTCGGTGCATCCAGCGGTTGTCAGGAGCCAGGTTGGGATCATCCAGATAGCTGGGATTATTCAACAGGCCCAGTTCATCGCCCATATAAAGCAGGGGAATGCCACCATACGCCAGAATGAGGTTGTGCAGGAGCAAGATGCGGCGCACAGCCAGTTCAATATCGCGCTCACTGCCTTCGGTTAGAGCCAGTTCTAGCCCCGCCAGCGAAGCCAGCGAGCCGCTGATGCGCCGGTCTTGGGTTTTGGGGTTGTATTGGAAGGTTGCCCCCCGAGCGAAGGAACCAGCAAAGCGGCCACTGTAAAACTCGCTCAGGAAGGCCCGATGGGCAAACCCGTTGAGTCCGACCGCGGCCGCGTTCTCATCCGTCACCGCCCAGCCAATATCATCATGGCAACGGGCATAGGTCAGCCAGGTGGTCTGGGTGGGAATAAGCGGCAACTGTTGCAGGGCATAAGTCAGCAAACCCACCTTGCGTTCGGCCAGCGCACTCCACAACAACACCATAAACACATTGTGATACGCCAGTTCGCATTCCTTGTTGGTCGCTTCGGCCAGACCCAAATAGGGCATGAGCTTCTCTGGGGAGACGATGGCCTCAGCCAGCAAGAGTAGGCCGGGGGCGGCGATACGGGTTAGGGCACGGAACAGTTGCAAGATAGCGTGGGCTTCGAGCTGATTCTGACTATCTGTGCCCCGCCGTTTCCACATAAAAGCCACCGCATCCAGGCGCAAAATCTCCACCCCCTGGTTAGCCAGAAACAAAATAATGTCCAGCATCTCCCCCAAGACGGCCGGATTACCGTAATTCAAATCCCACTGGTACTCGTTAAACGTTGTCCAGACCCACCGTTCCATCTCCGGGTAATAAGTGAAATTCCCTGGCGCAAAGTCAGGGAACACTTCGGGGGTGGTTTTCTCGTACTCATCGGGCAGGGTACGATCCGGGAACATAAGGTAGTAATCCTGGTAAACAGGATCACCAGCCCTGGCTTTTTGCGCCCATTCATGCTCTTTGGCGGTGTGGTTGCAGACGAGGTCTATGCACAGGCTGATATTTTGTTGGCGCAATTCACCGGCTAGCCAGGCCAGGTCGTCCATCGTACCCAGGTGGGTATCCACGGCCCGGTAATCTTGAACGGCATAACCACCATCGTTGGGGCCAGTTCGCGGCCGCAACAAAGGCATCAAATGTAAATAAGTGACACCCAACTCTTTGAGGTAGGGAATTTTCTCGGCCACACCCTTTAAGGTTCCGGCAAAGCGATCCGCGTAACAGACATAACCCATCATCTCGGTTTGCTGAAACCAGTCGGACTCTTGGGTACGGCGAATGTCCAAGAGGCGCAATGGCTCTGACCTTTGGGCATATCCCTCGGCGACCTGGGTCAGGAGGTGGTGCAAGATCGCTTCAAATTGAGGGTGATCGCCATAGAGAAGGGTAAGCGGCCGCAACACATCGGCCCTTGTTTGTTCAAAGCGCAGGGCAAATATCTTCTGCGCCAGCGGCTCCATCCCCCCCAGAGGTCCCGCCAACAATTCCGTCAATAATTTGTCCAGCCCGTATGCTTGCCAACCGGTTTCTCTGCTCATACTTCCATCCTGAGTTCCCGGAGTTCCCCTGAGTTCCTACGCGTTCCCCAGTATCTCACCTGTTAGCACAAGATGATCCCTTCGCGGCCGCGGACCACCACCTGTCCACCCACTAACGCCATACCCCCATCCATCAGCGTTGAAAGCACCACCTCACCGGCAAGGCCCTCTTCCGGTAGCGTCCAGGTACGTGGTTCCGCACCAAAGTTGAGCACCACGGCCAAACGCTCAGTCGCCGTCTCCCGCACATAGGCTAACAACGTCTCATCCGCATACAAAGTGCGGTAAGCCCCATCCAGCAGAACCGCCGACTGCTGACGCAGGGCAATCAGGTGCTGGGTAAACAGCAACATCGAGTTCGGCTGTTCCTTCTGCCGGGCCACATTCACCGTCTCATAACCCGCCGCCACTGGCAACCACGGCTCCACCTCTGGCGGGCAGAAACCGGCGTTGGGGCTGTCATCCCACTGAATGGGTGTTCGCTCCGGGTCACGCCCTAGCCCCAAACCGGGGGCATTAATTTCTGCCGGGTCTTGAATTTTTTCCGGCGGAATCTCACCATCCACCATGCCCATCTCATCGCCGTGATACATCGTCGGTGTGCCGCGCAGGGTCAGCAAAAGCATCATACCCAGCCGCGCCTGCTCTGCCCCCACCCGACTGGCAAACCGGTGCTGATCATGGTTGCCCAACACCCAATTCGGCCAGCCCTCCTCTGGAAGAGCCTGTTCATACTCCTCAACAATGGCCCGGATGGCCATAGGGTTCCATTTCGTCAAAATGAGATGAAAATTGAACGGTAGATGAAACTCGTCCCCCTGCCCATAATGCGTCACCAACTGGGAAATCGGCAGATAAATCTCCCCCACCAACACCCGATCCTCATATTCGTCGGCTACGCCCCGCAACCAACGGTTAAACTCGTGGTTGTCGGGCGTATCTTCGGAATATTTTTGCAGGAGCCGGTCAAAGGGGTTCATGCCTGGCTGCCACTCCGGGTTCGGCGGGTTGTCGCGGTATTCGGTGTCCTTCATTACTTTGTACGACACATCTACCCGGAATCCATCCACGCCTCGATCAAACCAAAAGCGTAAGGCGTTCAGCATTTCGGCCTTGACTTCAGGATTACGCCAGTTAAGGTCTGGTTGTTCGGCCAGAAACAGGTGCAGGTAATATTGGCCGGTTCGTTCATCCCACTCCCAGGCAGACTCTCCCCCGAAATGACCTAACCAGTTGTTGGGCGGGCCACCGTCCGCGGCCGCGTCACGCCAATAATACCAATCCCGTTTCGGGTTATCCCGCGACGAACGGGATTCCAGAAACCAGGGATGCAAATGAGAGGAATGATTGGGCACATAATCCAACATCACCTTAATGTCCCGCGTATGAGCCTCTTTGATCAGAACATCCATATCCGCTAACGTGCCAAATAAAGGGTGTATGTCCGTATAATTGCTAACATCGTAGCCAAAATCAGCCATCGGCGAAGGGTAAATGGGCGAAATCCAAATAGCCGTTATCCCCAGCCATTTCAAATAATCCAACCGTTGTGTAATGCCCGGCAAATCACCAACCCCATCTCCATTACTATCCTGAAAACTGCGCGGATAAATCTGATAGACGATGGCATGTTTCCACCACTGTTTCATAAAAACCTCTGATATGTTTTAGCTATAGGCGTTTGGAAAATGCTTCTGAATAATCGTTCAGGTGCATTGCACCTCTGGGGCTGAAACGCTCACCAATACAGTTCCTTATCCGTGTTTTCCCCATCCGTGTATACAAAACTGACAAAACCCAGTTCCGTCTTAACTTGTCACCAATAGCCTTACCCCAAGAAGTCCGACCCTTGCCTGTCTAGTGCATTACCAGATCAGAGAAGAGTCGGACTTCCCAATCATTACTCCGGAACCGAGGAATTAGCCGATTCATTGTTGGGCGATTTCGTAAATCGCCCGACAATGGGTAATCTGATTTCTCAACTTCTGAACCATGCCCAAATTTCTTATCCGTGTTTTCCCTATCCGTGTATACAAATTGGACAAAAGTCTATTTGCCTCACTTGTATTTCATCTACTCAGCCTTTAACCGAACCAGCCATCATCCCACGGACAAAATATCGTTGCAGAGAGAAAAAGACTACCAACGGTAGAACCATCGAGACAAACGCCCCTGCCGTTAGCAAATGCCATTCGCTCCCTCGCGACCCAACAATAGCGGCCATACGCTGAGTGACCAGCTCAAACCGCGGATCGCCCCCCAGGAAAATCAGAGCTACCAGGTAATCATTCCACACCCAGAGGAATTGGAAGATGGCAAAAGAAGCCAACGCGGGCACAGACAGCGGCAAAACCAGCCGGGTAAACACCGTGAAATGGGATGCCCCATCAATAAAAGCCGATTCCAGCATCTCCCGGGGTAACGTACTGATGTAGTTGTAGAGCAGATACGTAGCCAGAGCCAGACCGAAACCAGTGTGCGCCAACCAGATAGCCAGGAATGTACCGTTTAACTGTAATTGTTTGTAATCACGCAAAATCGGCACCAGGGCAATCTGCAAAGGCACAACCAGCAAGGCCACCACCAGAATAAACATCCAACGCCGACCAGGGAAATTCATCCAGGCAAAAGCATAAGCGGCAAAAGCGGCAATCAAAATGGGAATCACGGTGGAAGGAATTGCCACTGCCAGGCTGTTCAAGAAAGCCCCGACCATGTTGTCGCCAGGCACAACTTCTACCGTACCATCTGGCCGCGTAAACTCAAACGACTGTCCACCCAGAACCTGTTTGTAGTTATCAAGCGTGAAATCCCAACTAACCGTCAAAACTCGTTCTTGGACCTCAATCATGCCAATACGCCTGTTGCCAATCCAGGTAACCCGTTCGCCATCGGGTGTTGTAACCCCGGCCCGAAATTCTTCAAAGGTCCCGCTGACCCCCTCTACTTCCATCACCCCCGCAGAATCCAGCCCTTCAGCTCTGGGGTCAATCACCCTCACGGCCTGCCACTCCCGATGGGGCAAGATATTCCACCAACCAGAGGTAGCAATATCATCGCGCACCCGAAAAGAGGAGACAAAAATGCCCAACGTAGGAATTGTCCATATCAGAACAATCACCAGAAGCGTCAGGTTGATATAGAGGCTACTAAGTTTTCGCTTTGTACCCATCCTAGAAGGCCTCCTGTTCCCTGAATTGTCTCAGGTTATAAATCATCACCGGGATCACGGCGATTAACAGCACAATGGCAATAGCCGAACCAAAACCTGAATTACTATTCGTAAACGACTGTCTGTAAAACTGCGTAGAAATGACATGGGTACCAAATTGCCCACCTGTCATTACCCAAACCACATCGAATATCTTCAGAGTAAAGATGACCACTGTCGTCCATACCGTGATGATCGTTCCTTGAATATAGGGAATCATAATCTTGAAAAAAATCTGGAACTCATTGGCTCCATCAACCCGGCTGGCTTCCAACAAATCATCAGGAATCCCTTTTATCGCCGCCGAAAACAGGACCATGGCGTAACCCGCTTGTAGCCAGACAACAATAACAATCAGGAACAAATTGTTGAAAGGACTGATCGCCACCCATTGCGCCCAGGCACGAGGAACACCACCGAGAGAAACCAAAATCGCGTTTAATAACCCGATTTGTGGTTGATCAACGGGTCGGAACTCGTAGATGAAATTCCAGATAATACTGGCCCCTACAAAGGAAATAGCCATCGGCAGAAAGATTAACGATTTGGCTAATTTCTCAAAACGACTGCGATCAGCCAGCACGGCAATAAGCAAACCGAAAACGATGGAGAAGGTACTACCAAAGATGATCCACATGAGGTTGTTGCGAAACGCCTCTAGCATTAACCTTTCAGTAAAAACAGCCACATAATTGCTAATACCAACAAACCCTTCGCTGGTAATTTGTTCCCATAAGGTCATATCCGGCGACGGACCATCTCGGTTAAATAGACTGATCCAGAATGTTCGTATGGTGGGAATAGCCAGGTACCAGGCCAGAATGGCCAGAGCTGGTCCTACAAAAACAAACGGCTGAAGCCGGGCTGTCCATTCATCTGGCAACCTTTCTACCAGGTTGTTGAATATCCAATATAGGAGAGCCACTCCACCCACACCCCAAACAATAGCCACCAGGGCAATGACTCCTTGGGGCGCATCGCTGTCGCGCAGAAAGAGAAACCCTTGATAAAGTATGTAGAAAGCAATTACCGGAATACTTACAGCCAGTAGCACACGACCAATGAAAGAAAGGATATATGCTCCTGGCGTCTGACCTCGTTCTTCTGCCCCACTGAAGTTCATAAGCCCCTCCTGTTATAAAATCATGCAGTGCTTGTCCACAATAACGATATAAGCGCCCTTATAGATTAACTGGAGTCTGGCATTTTTTGTTTTCGCCAGAGAGCGAACAGCCTGGAAAGGCTGTTCTACATCCAGAGGTAAACCCAAAATTCGCCAAAGTGGAGTAGATTAAATAAGGCACCGACCTTGTCGGGCCGGCGCCTTGTCTAATAACTAAAGGTTATCGCGGCCAGGAAGCGTCAATCTCAGTTGTAGCCGTATCCAGATCAATAGAACCGGCGACATAGCTGGAAATCTGTTCCCAGAAGGAACCAGAGCCGACTTCACCCGGCATCAGGTCAGAGCCGTCGAACCGGAAGCTGGTAGCCTCGGCAACGAGCAGAGAAACACCCCAGTCCAGGTCGGAGCCGTACAAGTCGCGGGTTGCTGTCGTATGGGCGGCAATAGCGCCACCACCCTCTAACCAACCACGGGTGGATTGTGGTGTGGTGAAATATTCCATGAGCGCCCGCACTTCGGGCCGGTCATTGAACATGGCAACCAGATCACCAGCAACCAGGAACGGTTTGCCATAGGCATCGTCCACGGGGGGCAGGTAAAAGAAGTCGTAATCTTCGCCATAAACTGCGTCGGTGGGGAAGAAGCTGGTGATGAAGTTGGCTTGTTTGTGTAACCAGCATTGGGGCGGATCTTGAAACAACGACCCAGGTGAATCACCAAAGGCAGTTGAGACGATAGAGGCGCGGCCACCGAGGACAAAATCGTCATTGAACCAGAGTTCGCTCCAGGTTTCGATGGCATTTTGTACTTCAGGTGAGCTAAAGGGCAGATCACCGGCAACCCAGGCGTCATAGTTTTCTAACGACGTGGTGCGGAGCATCATCTCTTCAGTCCAGTCTGTGGCTACCCAACCGGTAGCGGCACCGGATTCAATGCCAATACACCAGGGGGCATCACCATCGTCGGCGATGTCCTGGCTCAACGCTAATAATTCATCCCAGGTCGTAGGAATTTCATACCCAGCCGCATCCCAGTCATCCTTGGGATACCATACCAGGCTTTTGCCAGAGAAGCGGTGCATCACACCAGCCTCTACACCGTCTACGGTATTGAATTCACGCCAGCCGGGCAGGTATTGTTGGGACAACCATTCGTCAGACATGAAATCGGTGACGGGTACGATATCGCCACTACGCACAAACCGGGCAAACAAACCAGGTTGGGGGAAGTCCACAATGTCGGGGGCGTCGCCAGCACCTACACGAATGGAAATAGAGCCTTCAAATTCCTTGTTGCCAATGTAGTTGACGACGATGCCCGTAGCCGCTTCAAAAGCTTCCATGGATCGTTGGAACTTGGCTCCGTCTGGATCATTACCTTCAAAAGCACCGTCTACGGTTACAGTTGTTCCCGCATAAGTACCTTTCAGGGCTTCTTCCAAGGCCCCACCAGGCATGACAGCGAAGTCCACTTCGGGCATTTCGGCCATCTCTTCAGTGGGTTCTTCTACGACATTTTCGCCTTCATTCATGGCTTCGTTGTTGGTGTTATTGGTCGTGTTGTTGCCAGTATTGGCTTCATTACCACCATTGTTGCTACTGTTCCCGCCACAGGCTACTAAAATCAGGGCGAGGACCAGGAGCAAGCTGATCAGGGTAAAGCGTTTTTTGGTAAACATATTAAGTTCACTCCTCCGTTGTTGTTACTCTTTTTACGATTGAATGGGGATTGGTTGTTTTTCTTATTTGTCAGGCATTGCCTCCTTATTGAAAGATGGATTTGAAACTTACTGTGGGCTGAATTGCCCGACAGAGTATCACAATGGGGGTGGAGCTGTCGTTTGGCGGACGACGAGTTCGGTGGGTAGGGTAATTTGTTGCACAGCATCCATTGGGGTAACAAGGTGCTCTAAGAGCATGTTGGCACCCAGGGTTCCAGAGTCGAACAGGTTTTGACGGATGGTGGTTAAGCCTACATATTCTGATACTTCGATGTCATCAAAGCCAATTACGGATAGGTCTTGGGGAACGTTTAAGCCTAGATCGTTAGCCGCTTCCAAAACACCGAGGGCTTGGGTATCGCTGTAGGCGAAGATAGCTGTGGGACGGTCTGGTTGGCTTAGTAGCTCATGGGCAAGTTGGCGGGCTACCCGACGACTATGAATGCCTTGTCTATGGTAATCAGGGCGAAAGGGGATGTTGGCTTGATCAAGGGCTTGTCGGTAGCCCTGGTAACGATCATGAATATGGGAGAAGCGAAAGGGGTTAAAGGGGTTTTCCATGGCATCACTGATGAAGCCGATGTGACGATGTCCAAGATTGATGAGGTGTTGGACGGCATGTTGACTACCAGCGATGTTGTCTACGATGACCCGGTGGAGAGCCTGGTGGTAGGCATCTATAAGGATGGTGGGCACTTTGGCGTGGATAAAACGGGCCGCGGCCGCGTCGTCAGGTGAAAGTGACACAATGAGTAACCCGTCTACCCTATCCTGCCGGGGAACATCACGAAAACAGGCATCACGCCGTTCCGGTGTCTCCACATTAAACAAGACCAGGTCGTAGTTCGTTTGGGCGATCACTTTTTCTACACCCCGCAAGCGTTCTACAAAGGCTGGGCGCGTAAAGAAGGGAGCAATGATGCCTATGGTAAGGGTTTTTCGTAACGATAATCGGCGGGCAACAACACTAGGCGAAAAATCAAGTTCGGCGATGGCGGCTTGTACTTTTTGGCGGGTGCTTTCGCTGACATCTGGGCTTTCATTGAGTACCCGGGAGACGGTTCCCACACCAACTCCGGCATGTTTAGCTACATCACGGATGGTTGCCATACTCATGGATATATTTTTCCGGGAATGATTGAGCCTTGTCAAGAAATGACCCAATGACGATGTAAATAGACCATCAACACCAAAGAGAATAGCTTCAATCTGAGACTGACGGTGGGGATGGTGTTTTCAGTTGGGGCAACGGGTTGGGTACAACAAATTGGATACTATTCCCAATTGGAACCGGTTCCAATTGGGAATAGTGTACTATGACCTTTCGCCTATGTCAAGAGGGTTTTAGGTAGTTGGGAGTGAGATTAGGGTAGAGGGAATGGGCTGGTGATGTGTAGCGAGGGCATAAACGGTGTGAGCGCGGCCGCGATGCCATCTTG
>Ga0307505_10002757_pt1 | contig 11803 bp, 10 predicted proteins | sample 23_S_MG_FD_202183 | JGI IMG/M metagenome (GOLD analysis project Ga0307505, IMG submission 202183) | Soil microbial communities from Populus trichocarpa stands in riparian zone in the Pacific Northwest, United States - 23_S | ecosystem: Environmental > Terrestrial > Soil > Riparian zone > Trees...
TGGGTTTCGAGCTGCTTCAATGCGATGCCGGCACCGCGCCCGGCGAGGAACGCGGCGTTCGCCGCCTGCTCGTCGGCCACGAACCACGGCAGGGGAAAGAGGATGGCGGCCACGCCCGCCGCGCCGATCTCGGCCACGGTGATCGCGCCCGAGCGGCACACGAGCACGTCGCACCACGCGTAGCGCGCGGCCATGTCGTTCACGAAGGGCAGCACCTCGGCCTCGACGCCGGCGCCCGAGTAGCCGGCGCGCAGCCCTTCGTAGAGCTTCTCTCCGGCCTGGTGCACGATTTCGGGCCGCTCGGCCGGAGCCATCGACGCCACGGCGGCCAGCACCAGGTCGTTCATCGTCTGCGCACCGAGGCTGCCTCCGACGACGAGCAGGCGCAGCCGCCCCGAGCGGCCGGCGTAGCGCTCCTCCGGGCCGGGCACCGCGGCGATCTCCTCGCGCACCGGCGTGCCGAGCCAGTCGACGCTCGCGGGCCGCGGCAACGCGTTCGCCCAGCGTTGCGCGACCGGGCGATCGAACGCGCCTTCCATGCCGACCACGACGCGGTCCGCCACCGGGGCGAGCACGCGATTGGTGATGCCCGCGACCGCGCCGGGCTCGTGCACGACGAGCGGCGTGCCGCGAAGGGCCGCCATCATGCCGCCGGGAAACGCGACGTAGCCGCCCATGGAGAGCACGACGTCGGGCCGGATGCGCCCCAGCGCGCGCCACGATTGCCAGAAGGCGCGCAGGATGCGCAGCGGCAGCACCGCCCACGCGAGGGGCCCCTTGCCGCGCACGCCCGTCATGTGCACCTGCGTGACCGGATAGCCCGCCTCGGCGACGAGGCGGTTCTCCATCCCGGTGGGCGTGCCCATCCAGTGCACCCTCCAGCCGCGCGCGGAGAGCTCCTTCGCGATCGCGAGGCCCGGGTAGATGTGGCCCCCGGTGCCGGCGGCCATGATGAGGACGGTCCGCGATACAGTGCTCGGCGTCATAATCTTCCGCCTCGCATCAGGTATCGATTTTCCCAATCGATCCGCAGCAGGATCGCGAGCGCCATGCAGTTCACGACGATGCCGGTGCCGCCGAAGGAGAGCAGAGGCAACGTGAGGCCCTTGGTCGGGAGCAGCCCCATGTTCACGCCCATGTTGATGAACGCCTGCACCGCGAGCCAGACGCCGATTCCCTGGGCGACCAGCGCCGCGTAATAGCGCTCGAGGCTCGCGGCCTGCCGCCCGACGGCGAAGGCGCGATGGACGAGGAAGAAGAAGAGCGTGATCACGACCGCCACGCCCGCGAATCCGAGCTCCTCGGCGATCACCGCGAGCAGGAAGTCGGTGTGCGCCTCGGGCAGGTAGAAGAGCTTCTCCACGGAGGCGCCGAGGCCCACGCCCAGCCACTCCCCGCGCCCGAAGGCGATGAGCGAGTGCGACAGCTGGTAGCCGCTGCCGTAGGCGTCCGACCAGGGGTCCATGAAGCCGAGGATGCGTTGCAGGCGATAGGGCGAGGACACGATCAGCACCGCGAACGCCCCGGCGAGGAGCACCGCCAGGCCCGCGAAGAGGCGCCAGTTGAGGCCGCCGAGGAAGAGCATGGTCATCGCGATCACGGTGACGACCACGAGCGCGCCGAAGTCGGGCTCGCGCAGCAGCAGCGCCGCGATGAAGGTCATCACCGCGAACATCGGCAGGAAGCCCTTCCTGAAGTCGTCCATGAACGCGGCCTTGCGCACGGTGTAGTCGGCCGCGTAGAGCACCACGAAGAGCTTCATCAGCTCCGAGGGCTGGAAGCCCACCGGGCCCAACGCGATCCAGCGGCGCGCGCCGTTCACTTCGCGGCCGATCGCGGGAATGAGCACGAAGACGAGGAACCCCGTGCCGATCATGAAGAGCCACGGGCTCGCCTTCTGCCATAGCCACAGCGGCACCTTGAAGAACGCCGCGCCGACCAGGAGGCCCACGGCGATGGACGCGCCGTGGCGCGCGAGGAAGTAGCCCGGCCGGAAGCCGGTGAAGCGCTCGGCGTCGGCCATCGCGACCGAGGCCGAGTACACCATCACCAGCCCGATCGCGCCCAGCAGGAGCGCGGTCCAGAGCAGCGCCTGGTCGAGGCTCGATTGGCGGCGGGCGGGGTTATAGAGCATCGGGTTCTCCCCCTGCCTTGGGAGGGGGCAGGGGGAGGGTCAACGAGCGGGCCGCGGCGGCGAACGCATCGCCGCGGTGCCCGTAGTTGCGGAACATGTCGAGACTCGCGCACGCGGGCGAGAGCAGCACCGCGTCTCCCGGGCGCGCGAGCGCATGCGCCGCAGCCACGGCGTCTTCCATCGTGGGTGCGCGCACGAGCGGCACGCCGGTCGCGGCGAGCGCCGCGGCGAGCGTCGCTGCGTCGCGGCCGATCAGCACGACCGCGCGGGCGTGCGCACGCACCGCGGGAGCGAGCGGCGAGAAGTCCTGGCCCTTGCCGTCGCCGCCGGCGATCAGCACCACCGGTACGCTGAAGCCCTCGAGCGCCGCGACGCAAGCGCCGACGTTGGTGCCCTTCGAGTCGTCGTAGTACCGCGCGCCGCCCACCTCGGCGACGAGCTCGACCCTGTGCGGCAGGCCGCGGAACTCGCGGATCGCGCGCGCCATCGCCTCCTCGGGCAACGCGATCGCCGAGCCGAGCGCATGTGCCGCCAGCGCATTGGCGGCGTTGTGCAGCCCCGGGATGCCGATCTCGTCGACGCCGAGCAGGTCGTGCGGGCCACGCATCAGGCGCGTGCGCCGCACGTCGAGCCCCCACTCCAGCCGGTTGGCCGGCACGCCGAGGCCGAACGTGAGCACCTGCGCGCCCCCCGCGGACATGCCGAGCGATACGTCGTCGTCGCGGTTCAGCACGCGCGTGCGGCAATCCATGAAGATGCGCGCCTTCGCCTGCGCGTAGTCCTCGAACGAGTCGTAGCGGTCGAGGTGGTCCTGGGTCACGTTGAGGACCGTGCCCGCGTCGAGCGCGAGGCTCGCCGTCGTCTCGAGCTGGTAGCTCGAGAGCTCGATGATGTACAACTCTGCCGCCTCCTCGAGCGCGTCCAGCACCGGCGCGCCGATGTTGCCCACCGCCTGCGCACGCAGCCCCGCGGCGTGCGCCATGTCGCGGGCGAGCGCCGTCACGGAGGACTTGCCGTTGGTGCCGGTCACGCCCAGCACGCGCGCCCGGTCCCCGCGACGCGCGAGCTCGCGGGCGAAAATCTCGACGTCGCCGACGACCTCGATGCCGCGTTCCAGCGCCGCCCGCAGGACCGGCTCGCGCAGCGCAACGCCCGGACTCGCAACGACCGTGTCCACGCCCTCCAGCAGCGCCTCGCGGAAAGCTCCGAGGGCAAGCGGAACGTGCGGATGCTCGGCCTGGACCGCTCCCAGGGCCGGAGGCGCTTCTCGCGTGTCGGCGGCGCGAACCTGCGCGCCGCGCTTCGCCAGCCAGCGGATCGACGAGAGCCCCGTGTCGCCGAGGCCGAGGACGAGGACCTTCCTTCCTTCCCATTCCACATTCGCCACCTCCTCATTCCTGTTTCAGGGAACTACAGCCGTGAAGAACGAGTAAAGGGAGTAAGAAGAGTGGTGCGATGCCGATTTGCCGGGCCGCGGCAAATGTTCACGGGAACCCACTCTCCTTACTCCCTTTACTCGTTCTTCCCGGCTTTTCATTAGCGCAGCTTCAGCGTAGAGAGGCCGACGAGGACCAGCATCATGGTGATGATCCAGAAGCGAACGACGACCTGGTTCTCCTTCCAGCCCTTCAATTCGTAGTGGTGGTGCAGCGGCGCCATGCGGAAGACGCGCTTGCCCGTGAGCTTGAAGCTCGCCACCTGGATGATCACGGACAGGGTCTCCACCACGAAGACCCCGCCCATGATCAGCAGCACGATCTCCTGGCGCACGATCAGCGCCACCATGCCCAGCGCCGCCCCGAGCGCCAGCGCGCCCACGTCGCCCATGAAGACTTCCGCGGGATAGGCGTTGAACCAGAGGAACGCGAGCCCCGCGCCCGCCATCGCGCCGCACAGCACCGCGAGCTCGCCCGCGCCGGAGATGAGCGGGAAGCCGAGGTATTTCGCGAACCCCGCGTGCCCCGAGACGTAGGCGAAGACCGCGAGCGCCGAGGCGATCATCACCGTGGGCATGATCGCGAGGCCGTCGAGCCCGTCGGTGAGGTTGACCGCATTCGAGGTCCCCACCACCACGAAGTAGCCGAGGATCACGAAGCCGACCGTGCCCAGCGGAATCGCGATCGTCTTGAAGAACGGCACGATCAGCTCGGTCTGCTGCGGCAGGTTGGTGCTGTAGGCGAGGTAGGTGACCGCGGTGATCGCGATCACCGACTGCCAGAGGATCTTCGATTTCGCCGACAGCCCCCTGGGATTGCGGTGAACCACCTTGCGCCAGTCGTCGATCCAGCCCACGGCGCCGAAGCCGAGGGTGGTGAGGAGCACGATCCAGACGTAGCGGTTGGCGAGGTCGGCCCAGAGGAGCGTGGTGATCGCCACCGAGACCAGGATCAGCGCCCCGCCCATGGTCGGCGTGCCGGTCTTGATGAGGTGCGTCTGGGGCCCGTCGTCGCGCACCGCCTGGCCGATCTTGTACGCGGTGAGCTTGCGGATCATCGCGGGCCCGACGATGAACGAGATCACCAGCGCGGTGAGCGCGGCCAGCACGACGCGAAGCGTGATGTACGTGAACACGTTGAAGGCGCGCACGTACTGCTCGAGGTATTGGGCGAGCTCAAGCAGCATGGTGGCCTCCCGCAGGCGATCCTCGCCGGGTCGCCGGCGCGAGCGCGTCGGCGATGCGCTCCATGTGCATGAAGCGCGAGCCCTTCACCAGCAGCGTGGTGCCGGCCTCGGCCTCGCGCCGCGCGGCCTCGAGGATCCCGGCCGCGTCGTCGAAGTGCCGCGCGCCCTTCCCGAATGCCGGCACGGCCGCCGCGCTGTCGGGCCCGAGCGCGAAGAGCGCGTCGATACCCTGCTCGCGCGCGTAGGCCCCGACCTCCGCGTGCAAGGCCGCGGACTCGGCGCCGAGCTCGCCCATGTCGCCCATCACGAACACGCGCCGCCCGGGCTCCGAGGCGAGCACCCGCAGCGCCGCCTTCATCGACTCGGGGTTCGCGTTGTAGCTGTCGTCGATCACGGCGGCGCCCGCGGGGCCCGCGCGCCGCTGCAGCCGCCCGGGCACACCCGCGAATGCCGCGAGCCCCGCCTGCATCGCGTGCGGCGCAATCTCGAGCGCGTGCGCCGCGGCACAGGCCGCCAGCGCGTTGCGCGCGTTGTGCTCGCCCGCGACCTGGAGCGCCACGGCGAAGGCATCCACCGGGGTCACCACCTTGAGCTGCCGCCCGTCGAACGTGGCACGCACGTCCGCGGACCCGGCGAGGCCAAACGTGACGATGCGCCGAGAAACCGTCGCCCCACCCTCTCCCCGACCTGTTGGGGGACAGGGCACGTCCGCCATCGTGTTGTGACCTGTCCCCGTGGAGGGAGCGCGGCCATTGAGCGATTTCCAATAGGAAGCGAACGCATCGTCCTCGTTGACGACCGCGATCCCGCCGGGGCCGAGCCCCGCGTAGATCTCGCCCTTGGCGCGCGCGATCGCCTCCAGGCTCCCGAGGATCCCCACGTGCGCGCGGTGCGCGTTGTTCACGATCGCGACCGTCGGCCGGGCGATGCGCGTGAGGCAGGCGATCTCACCCTCGTGGTTCATGCCCATCTCGATCACCGCGTAGCGATGGCGCTCGCGCAGCCGCAGCAGCGTGAGCGGCATGCCGATGTCGTTGTTGAGGTTGCCCTCGGTCGCGAGCACGGGCGCCGAGTCACCGCAATGCGCTGCGAGGATCGCGGCGAGCATCTCCTTCACCGTGGTCTTGCCGTTGCTGCCGGTGAGGGCCACGAGCGGGAGCGAGAATCGCCCCCGCCAATGCGCCGCCAGGCGCCCGAGCGCCGTGCGCGTGTCGGCCACCACCACCTGCGGCAGCGGCATTCCGGCGCCCACGACGCGCTGCGTGATCGCGCCGACCGCACCGCGCACGGCGGCCTCGGCGACGTAGTCGTTGCCGTCGAAGCGCTCGCCGGCGAGCGCCACGAACAGGTCGCCCGCGGAGACGCGCCGGCTGTCGGCGGTGACGCCGCCGAAGCGCACGGGCGGGCCGTGCAGCTCGCCCCCGACCGCCGCGGCGGCCTCCTCGAGGCCCATCATCGGCGGCGGCCCCGGCATTTGATCCTGCCGGTGCTTCGCAACCACGTCGGCTCCGTTCATCCCTTGCCCGTCTCCCATTGGGCGAGCGCGGCGCCTGCGACTTCGCGGTCGTTGAAGGGGTGGCGTATGCCGGCGATCTCCTGGTAGGTCTCGTGCCCCTTGCCGGCCAGCAGCACCACGTCGCCCGCGCGTGCGTGGTGCACGGCGGTGAATATCGCCACCTGGCGATCCTCGATCGCCTCGGCTTTCGGGGTCCCCGCCATGATCTGCTCGATGATCGTGTGCGGGTCCTCCCCGCGCGGGTTGTCGCTCGTCACGATCACGTGGTCGGCGAGGCGCGCGGCGGCCGCGCCCATGAGCGGTCGCTTGCCCGAGTCGCGATCTCCGCCGCAGCCGAACACGCACACGAGGCGAGGAGCCCGCGGCCCCGCGTGCCCACGCGTCCGGGGAACAAGCTCCCGTAACGCCGTAAGCGCCTTCTCCAGCGCGTCGGGCGTGTGCGCATAGTCGATCACCACGAGCGGCTGTGCGCCGCCGCCCACGCGCTCGAGCCGCCCGGTCACGGGCTGGAGCGACCCCAGCGCCGCGATCGCCTCGTCGAAGGCGATGCCCTCGGCGAGCAGGGTGCCCAGCACCGCGAGCAGGTTGGAGACATTGAAGGCGCCCAGTACCGGCGCGGCCACCTCGCCGCTGCCCAGGTCGCCCGAGACCCGGAAGCGCACGCCGGCCTCCGAGAGGCGCACCGCGCTCGCGAGCAGCCGCGGCTTGCCGCTGGTCCCGTAGGTGATCAGCGTGAGCCCGCTCGTCGCGAGCCGCGCGGCGAAGCGCAGGCCCCAGTCGTCGTCCACGTTGACGATCGCGTGCTTCAGGCCACGCGCCGCGAAGAGCGCGAACTTGGCCTCCGCGTATGCCTCCATGGTGCCGTGATAGTCGAGATGGTCGCGCGTGAGGTTGGTGAACACCGCGGCGTCGTAGCGGATCCCGGCGACGCGCGCCTGGTGCAGGCCGTGACTCGAGACTTCCATGGCGACGCAGCGAGCGCCACGGCGCAGGTAGTCGGCGAGCAGGCGCTGCAGCACGATCGGGTCCGGCGTGGTGTTGCGGCCCTCGACGCGCTCGCCCACGAGGCCGTTGCCGAGCGTGCCGATCACGGCCGAGCGGCGGCCGAGAGCGTTCGAGGCTGCGGCGATCCACTGGGATACGGACGTCTTGCCGTTGGTGCCGGTCACGCCGGCCATCCACAGCGACTCCGACGGATTGCCGTGCACGTGCCCGGCGATCTCGGAGATGCGCGCGCGCAAGTCCTCGACGCCGAGGTTCGGAACCTGCCAGCCCTCGTTCCACGTGAAGCCGCCGCGCTCCCAGAGGACCGCCGCGGCGCCGCGGGCGATCGCCTCGGCGATGAACCCCCGGCCGTCGAGCACGGTGCCGGGGTAGGCGACGAAGATCGAGCCCAGCTTCACCGCGCGCGAGTCCGCAGTGAGGTCGGCGAGCGGGACGCCCAGCTGGCCGAGGCGGTCGAGCAGCCGCGCGCTCTCGGGACGCGTGAACTCCGCCGCGGCGATCATGAGGGGTCAGACTCTTTGGGCGCGAGCACGTTGAGCGTTGCCGGCGCATCGGGCGCGACCCCCATCAGCCGCAGCGCCTGGCCCATCACCGTGGAGAAGACCGGCGCGCCCACGTCGCCGCCGTAATACTTCACGCCCTGTGGCTCGTCGAGCATCACCGCGACCACGAGGCGCGGATCGCTCACCGGACCCAGGCCCACGAAGGAGGAGACGTACTTGTGCTCGGCGTATCCGCCGTTCTCCGGCTTGTGCGCCGTACCGGTCTTGCCCGCCACGCGGTAGCCCGGCACCTGCGCGCGCGGCGCGGTGCCGCCGTCCAGGGTGGCGAGCTCCATCATCCGCATCACCTCGCGCGTGGCCGCCGGCGTGAAGAGCGGTTTTCCTCGTGGTGGCGAAGCGCCGGCAGGATCCGATGGAGTCGAGTCCTGGCGCAGCAGCGAGAGCGGCAGCAGGCGCCCCTCGTTCGCGAACACGGTGTAGGCGCGCGCGACCTGCAGCAGCGACACCGAGATTCCGTGCCCATACGACATGGTCGCCTGCTCCACCGGGCGCCACTTCTCCCACGGTCGCAGCTGTCCCTTGGCCTCGCCGGGAAAACCGGTGCGCGGCGCGACACCGAAGCCGAGCTCGCGGTAGAGGGTGCCCACGCGCTCGGCGCTCATGGCGAGCTGGATGCGCGCGGTGCCGATGTTGGAGGACTTCGCGATCACCTGCGCCACCGAGAGCGTGCCCATCGGGTGCGAGTCGTTGATGGTCCAGCCGCCGATCTTCATCGGCGCCGTGTCGATGAGCGTCGTGGACTTGACCACGCCGGCGTCGAGCGCGGCGGCGACGGTGAAGGGCTTCAACGTCGAGCCCGGCTCGAAGAGGTCGGTGACCGAGCGGTTGCGCGTCTGCCGGCCGGTGACCGTGGCGCGGTTGTTGGGGTTGTAGTCGGGCTGGTTCACGAGCGCCAGCACCTCGCCCGTCTTCGCGTCGAGGATCACGAGGGAGCCCGCGCGCGCGCGGCTGGCCTCGACCGCGGCCTTGAGCTCCTTGTGCGCGAGGAACTGCAGGCGCTGGTCGAGCGCCAGCGTCACGGGCTCGCCGTCGCGCGGCGGGCGCAGGCTCTCGGCGTCCTCGACGATGCGCCCGCGGCGGTCACGGATCACCTTGCGGCTTCCCGGCACCCCGGCGAGGCGCGCCTCGGCCGCGAGCTCCATGCCCTCCTGGCCGTTGTCCTCGATCCCCGTGAAGCCGACCACGTGCGCCATGACCTCGCCTGCCGGGTAGTAGCGGCGGAACTCGCGCTGCTGGAACACGCCCGGAACCCGCAGCCCCATCACCTTGGCAGCCTGCTCGGGCGAGATCTGGCGCTTGAGGAAGACGAACTGGCGATCCTTTCGGGCAATTTTCTGGCGGACCTCCCCGGCATTCATGCCGAGGGCGCGCGCGAGCGCGGCGAGGTCGCGCTCGTCGGCCTCGCCCAGCTCCTCGGGCGTGGCGCAGATCGACTCCACCACCGTGGAGATCGCGAGCGCGTGGCCGTTGCGGTCGAGCACCTTGCCGCGCGAGGCCGGCAGCTCGATGGTGCGGGCGTAACGCGCTTCGCCCTTGGCCTGCAGGAAGCTGGTGTTGAGCGCCTGCAGGTAGAAGGCGCGCCCGGCGAGGAGCGCGAAGCCCGCGGCGAGGAGCACCAGCACGAGGCGCGAGCGCCAGCCTTCGAGCTTCAGGCGCAGCTGCGGGGCGCGCTTCTCGAAGCGGGCGCTCACCGTTCGGCCTCTTCGACGGCGACGACGACCGTCGTCGCGGCATCGGGCGCGTGCATGCCGAGGCGCTGCACCGCCACCTGCTCGACGCGCTTGTGCGTGGCCCACGTGCCCTGCTCGAGCTGCAGCTGCGTCCACTCGGTGGCGAGCTTCTGCGCCGCAGCCTGCTCGGTCTCGAGCTCGACGAAGAGCTTGCGCGACTGGTGCTGCGAGGTGACCACGCCGAGCGCGCAGGCGACCACGGCAAGGAGGAGCAGGATGCTCAAGCGGGTCATGGGGACAGACCCCGAATCCCGTGCCTGGGGTCTGTCCCCGAATTTTTCTCGGCGACGCGGAGGATGGCACTCCTCGCCCGCGGATTGCGCCTCACCTCGGCTTCGGACGCCTTCACCGCCTTGCCGACGGGACGCAGCTCGGCCGGCGGGATGTCCTTCGCGCGCACCGGCACGCCCTTGGGCAACCTGTCGCCGGTGGAGCGCTCGCGAATGAAGCTCTTGACGATGCGGTCCTCGAGCGAGTGGAAGCTGATGACCGCGAGCCTTCCGCCCGGCGCGAGCAGGCGCGCCGCCTGCGGCAGCGTCACTTCCAGCTCTTCAAGCTCCTGATTGAGGTGAATCCGAACAGCCTGAAAGGTGCGGGTCGCCGGGTGCTGGCCCGGCTCGCGCGTGCGAACCGCGCGACCCACGACCGCGGCAAGTTGCCCGGTGGTGCGGAAAGGCTCGACGCCCCGTGCGTCAACAATCGCTGCTGCAACTGCCTTAGCAAACCGTTCTTCCCCATAGCGCCAGATCACCTCCCTCAGTTCTTCTTCGTCCGCGCGGTTGATCCACGCGGCCGCGGTTTCCCCTCGGCTGGTGTCCATGCGCATGTCGAGCGGCCCGTCGGCCGCGAAGCTGAAGCCCCGGGACGGCTCGCCCAGCTGCGGGCTGGAGACGCCGAGGTCGAGCAGCACGCCTGCCACCTGCGCGATTCCACGGGCAGCGAGCTGCTCGGTCATGGTCGAGAACCTCGCGTGGATCAGCTCAAGACGCGGATCTTGGAGCGCGCGATCCGCATGCGCCGCGGGGTCCTGATCAAGAGCGAGAAGTCTTCCGCGAACACCGAGACGGGCGAGGATGGCCGCGCTGTGCCCGCCGCGACCAAAGGTGCCATCGACGTAGACGCCGTCTTCACGGCCGTCTTCACCGACGCGGAGGGCAGAGACACTTTCTTCGAGTAGGACCGGGACATGGATGACCTCGCTCACGGGGGACGTGTTGTTCGACTTCTTCCCCCCGCTCTCACAGGGAGAAGTTCTCCATCCCTGGCGGCACGTTCGGCGTGCCTCCAGTCCTCAGGCTCTCGAGGCCCGCGTTCCAGGCCTCGAGGTCCCAGATTTCGAAGTGGCTGCCCTGGCCGACGAACATCACCTGACGGGTGATGTGGGCGTAGTCGCGCAGCACGGGCGAGACCAGCAGGCGCCCGGCGCCGTCGGGCTCGACTTCCTCGGCGAAGCCCACGAGGAGCCGCTTCCAGAGATTCGATTGGCGATCGAGGCTGGGAAACGCCATGACCTTGGCGCGGATAGGCTCCCAGGCGGGCAGCGGATAGAGCAGCAGGCAGCCCTCGGGATGCGCGGTGAGCACCAGCTTCACGGTGCCGCCCTGGGTCAGGGGGTCGCGCGCCTTCGTCGGCACCGACATCCGGCCCTTCGCGTCCAGGTTGATCTGCGTCGCCCCTTGGAACACCGCTCCCCCACTTTTTCCCACGTCCGCACACTGTAGTGAACGAGCTACAGGGCGTCAAGGGGCAAGCGCGGCAATTTTTTCTTGTGCTACAAAGGGTTAGCGCGTGTTTTTAGACCCATTTCTGGGTACATGATATTCAATGTTTTCAATGAGTTGTGAAACCTACTGAAAGTAGTTTCACAGGAGTGGCTCAGCCGGTGAGCCAATCAAAAAGGGCCCTTGCGGGCCCTTTGTGCAGTGCAGCAGGGAGATTGGGCCCGGGCCATCGCCGCAGGAGCGGTGCCCGGGGTGGCGCACGGGAAATCGGGCCATCGCATCGGGCCAGATGCCGCGCTCGGGTGACGAATGAAGTGTGAACCGAGCCGGTAAGCGGGATTCTGTTACGGCCCTTGCGGGCTATGACGATCATTCCTCTAGGCCGTGCGTTGCCGCACGGCTCGAGCCACCTACCCGCAGACTCGGTGGGCCACGTCAACGTCTGCCTATTTGGTGTTGCTCCGCGTAGAGATTGGCCGTTTCACCCGGACTTAACCGGCTACGTCTCTGTT
>Ga0307505_10002758_pt1 | contig 11800 bp, 3 predicted proteins | sample 23_S_MG_FD_202183 | JGI IMG/M metagenome (GOLD analysis project Ga0307505, IMG submission 202183) | Soil microbial communities from Populus trichocarpa stands in riparian zone in the Pacific Northwest, United States - 23_S | ecosystem: Environmental > Terrestrial > Soil > Riparian zone > Trees...
TTTCTCACACATCAAAGATCCGTTTTATATTGAACGGGATCCCCGCCCTGAACAGGCACACTTGACAGCTTATTTACATCCAATTATTCGCTTTTACAACGGCCGAAATTTAGTGGCGGAAAAGCACGTGCCTGAAGACCTGGAGAATGTCTATTCGGCTGAAATTTATACCAACGTGATCCATAACATTTTTGCCGATTGTTTATCCAGTGTGCTCCCCGCACTGCCTTAAAAATTGGTTCTACTGGGTTTAGCGTGGGTTTAACGAAGGAGTGGAGACTTTAGTTGGAATTTGACCGGCTAAAGTCTCTGCTCCATCTGTTACCTTACTTGGGGGAGTTCAGTCAGCAGGAATCAGTACCAGTTGTTCTACGGCCTGTTCAGCCACGGCTGTTTCGCTTAAATAGACAGGATGGTATTCCCCTTCAATCCACATCTCAATAAAATCGGTGTAATGGGGGTGGTAGGGGTGTCCACTTTGTCCCGTGGCATGAATAGCTTGCCCACCGTCTACATCACTTAGATCAACAATCATACGGAAAGAGACCCCGCTTCTTGATGTGGCTGGATTATCCCAACCCCAACCGGTGGCATTGATGACACTGTTGCCTCCGTCAATCGGGTAGGGGCCTCGGTTCAGGAGTACCGAAATGGCGGGAATACCAAAGCGGCCCAAAGGCACATTTTCAAAGTTAATGGTATGTAATTGTGACCATTGCCAGCGATCGATGTTTTGCCCCAGTTTTCGTTCCAGCCAGAGTAAGGTTTCATCGAGTGCCTTCAGCAGAATATCTTCGCGGGTCTCAATGGCCTCTGTTGTGACATCATCCCACCAAATAGCCTCTTCCTGACTGGCAAGATGGTGAAAGAATATGCGTTGGGCATTGCCATCAAACAGATAGACATCGCTAATATCGCCTAATTCGTCGGCAAGTGTGGTTTCTGCCAGGTGAAAGTAAAACATCTCAAAAATGGTGGTGGCGACACTGTCGCGTTGCTCCTGATGATCCCACTCAGCCAGGTATTGCAGGGCCTCTTCCATTTGGGCGGATGTGGGATTGAGGTTGAGGAGCAGGGGAACATAATCGGTCGCCAGTAGGGTTTTGGTGTCGAGTTGGATGCGTACCATGTCTGCCATTGTGATGACGCCCTGTGCGGTCAATGTTTCTGTAATCATCGTCTCAATACGCGCGGCCCGTTCGCCTGCGGCCCACTCTTTGCTGATGACGTAGGGGTAGGCCTCGCTGACGATGGCGTTGTTGGCGGCAATGATATAACCGGAATCAGGATTGAGGCTGTGGGGTAGTTCTTCAAAAGGGATCCAACCGGCCCAATCATATTCGCCTGTCCAGCCGGGAACAGGAAACCGGCCGTCGCTCCGCGGCCGCACCGGTATATATCCCGGCAATTGGTAAGCAATGTTGCCGTCCACATCAGCATAGATGATGTTTTGTGACAGGGTATCCCACAGGCGCATGGCGGCCTGGAAATCATCGTAATTCTGAGCCTTGTTGAGCAAAATCGCTGCCTTAAAGACGCGAGACGGCTCGGAACCTGTCCAGGCCATGCTCATGGCTTCTTCTAACCGTCGATCGGGTATGGCGACGATGGGGCCGTGGTGAGTAAGTTGGACTTGCAGCAGGAGTGGTTCGCCTTCAGCGACCTGGATAATTTCTTCAATGATCTCCATGTCGCGCCACTCCCCCTGAAATTCATATTGATGGGGATTGTCCGGGTTGATTTTTTCGATGAATAGATCTTGGTTATCAACACGGGCGTTTGTCAGGCCCCAGGTGATCTGTTGATTGCGACCAATCAGCACAGTGGGTACGCCGGGCAAGGAAAAGCCCACGACATCCCACTCTGTAGGCGTATGTAAGCCTATTTCAAACCAGCGGGAGGGAATTTCCAGGGCAATGTGGGGGTCATTGGCTAACAGGGGCAAACCGCTTTCGGTATGCGTGCCGCTGATGACCCAGCTATTGCTGCCGGAGAAGGGATGTTGACCAATATTGAAAGGGGCATTTTCGGTGGAACCAATAAAGGTGAACTGGGTTGGATCCCAGTTTTGGGCGAGATCGGGGTGGGTTTGCCCGGTTTGAGGGGTGGCGACACCGCCATCGAGCAGGATATAGGGGTAGTCGGGTGAATAGTAGGGCCAGAGCGCGGCCGCGGCCGCTTCCCCTAACCGCTGACTAAGAATGGCACGTTCTTGTTCCCGATAGACACCACCCCCCAAATCCCAGTCTAGTAATACCCCTATTGCCAGGCTATCGGCTGGTTGCCAGGGGTCAATCTCCCACGGTTCATCAATGGCTTTCCAGATTGTCAGGTTTAAATTGAAGTTGTCACGGTTTTCTTTAAGATAAGCATTCACGCCAGCGCTATAAGCCTCTAAGGCGGCTACGACCTCTGGATCCGACTGTTGGAACATCTCCCAAGTTTCCAGGCCAATACGATACCAACCAATATTGCGGGCATCAATATCCAGGTCCAGGGTAAATTCACCGTACAACTCTGCTGTCCGCCCTTGGGCGACAAGCCGCTGGGACTCCATTTGCCAGTAACGTTCCTGAGCATGAGTATATCCCTGAGCAAAAAACATATCCTCCTGGTTGTTGGCATAGATGTGTGGCACCCCATATTGATCACGTAGCACGGTAACGGGTTCTTGCAAGCCTGATACCGCCAGCGTACCCTCTGTTTGGGGGAAAGATTGGCGTACGCTTAAAACAGAGACAGCAATGCCCGCCAGTACGAGCGCCATGACAACTGAAAGTATGGTGATCAGGGCCGTACGGAAAGGGCGGGTTAGCCCAAATTTAACATCCGCCTCTTCGTGTGATGTCTCTTCACGGGCTTCAACCATCTCATCCGGTGTGTCGGTTACGGCATCTTCGATCTCATCTTCAATATTACGCAAACGGGGGTTGAGTAAGGAGCCAGCCGCCAGGATGAGCAGTAACAGCCCGGTGAGGGCAAACATAAAAGCCAGACCATAACCAGGCCCTACGCCGATCAGGTTGCCCAGAGATGTTTGGGCCAGAGCACCCCCTTCAGCAAAGGCTGGTTCAAATACGTTATCTGCCAATATACCAGTCATGACGTAGGAGATGGGCAACAAGGACCAGGAGAATGCCTGTCGCACGGCTCTGGCTCTTCCCTGCACATCGGGATGGATTTTGCTGTACCAGATGGTAGCGGCCAGTCCGTCAACAATGGGAATACCCATAAAGAAAAAGAACGCGGCCGCGTAAAAAACAGTGGGCACAGGTTCAATGCCCACCATAATCACGCATAACGCACTCACGATGTAAACAGCCAGGATGCCATAGATGCGCCGCCTGGGGCCACGCCAAAAGGTCATGATCACACCACCTACCAACAAGCCTATCCCACCGGTGGAAAGCACAAGCCCCAACACGCTGGCGCTATACAAACTAAGCGCCATAGGGGTCATTAAGGTGATCAAAACTCCCACAAAAAAGTTGTTAAGCGTGGCAAATATCATCAGAGCAAACAGGCCTGAACGCTCACGTAGATAATGCCAGCCATGGAGAATTTCATCCCGTAAGCGGGTGGTTTTTGATTGCCCGGCGAGTGAAGCTTTGGGGCGAGGAATATAGATACGGGAAAGAATGCCCAGAGCAATGAAATAGGTGACAAAATCAACAATAAGAACTCCCCACAAATTAATGGTCAAGATCAAAAAAGCCGCCATCGTAGGCGCAAGTATTTGAGCAGATGCACCGATCATGGCGGCAATACCATTAACACGGGCATAATGTCTTTTAGGCACGAGCAGGGGGGTCGTGGCGACATAGGCAGGCCGCTGAAAAGCACCCATCACTGACATTACAACAGAAATAAGGGCGACATGGATAACAGCCAGTTGGTCAGTATAAAGCAAAATGGCCAGGATCAATGTGCATAAAGCCGAGACAGTATCCGATAGGATGATAACCTTGCGCCTATCCCACCGGTCTACAAGTGCACCAGCAAAGGGTGAAACAAGAATGTTGGGAATAACGCCCAGCATCGTTACCAGACCAAAAAGGGTGACGGAGCCAGTTTCCAGAAACACCCAGATATCCAGGGCAAATGCAGTAAGCCCTGAACCAAAAAGGGAGATGGTTTGTCCGATAAGCAGGAGAATAAAACCTTCCAGACCCGTAACGCCGGGTTTTGTTTTGGGGGGCAGATCGGTTGTTGTCATAAGCTACATAATTGGATAGTTTTGAGGTTGCGGCCGCAATTGTAACACAAACTATTTTTTGCCAAGAAGCGGCCGCAAATCCACCTTTTGCAAGCACAAATAAATGCTGTAACATATTTCCCGTCAACTCGCTGTATCAACTGAATGCCCCTACTGTACTCAATAGTACACACTCATCCTATGTCTAAATCAATATTACCCTCGGCTGTGATTCTTGTTGCCCTTCTTGAATGGCAGGAACGTATGATTGATTTCTGCCAGGCGCAAAACCTGCGTATTATTTTGCTCCAGCCGTCCAAAGAAGAACCCTATTACTGGTCAGACCGTGTAGAACAGATCGTCATAACAGATTTGACGGATGAACCAAACGTCCTGCATCATGTTAAGCAACTCGCGCAAACGTATCACATCGTAGCAATTTGTACGCTCTATGAATATTTTGTCCCCCTGGTTGCCCAATTATGTGCCACGTTTCATTTACCTGGGCTGAACCCACAAGGGGCGCAAAATTGTCGTCATAAAAAATTAACACGCCAGGTGCTGGCCCAGCATCGGTTGGCTTCACCCCAACATGCGGTCATCAAAGAAATTGCGGAGATAGCGACCGCCCTCAAACAAATTCCCTTACCGGTCATCGTCAAGCCGTCTAGTGACTCCGGGAGCGCGATGGTGGAGCTTTGCCACGCGGCCGCGGAAGTCACCATCGCCGTTCAAGCCATTCTGTCACAAAAGAAGAACCGGTTAGGCATACCACTTGATCCCACTGCCCTTATCGAAGCATACATTATCGGGCCAGAATACAGTGTTGAAGCCTGCACCATTGCCGGGCAAACCCGAATTCTGACTATCACGGAAAAAACGATTTACTCAGAGGCCAAACCGTTTGAAGTCAGGCATGTTGTCCCGGCAAAATTACCCACCGAACAAGAACAAGCCATTGCCGAACTGGTGACAAGCGTCCTGACCGCCTTAAGCGTAGATTACAGCGTCACCCATACCGAAGTGCGCCTTACACCACAAGGCCCTTTCATCATCGAAGTCAATGCCCGTCCTGGTGGCGACATGATCGCTGAATTAGTTGGTGCAGTCAAAGGGCACGATCTCTATGAACTGGCTCTGCACATCAGTCTGGGCGGCCGCATGGACAATCTCCCCCAATCCCAGTTACAAACCAAAACAGCCACTACTCAATACATCTATGCCGAACAATCCGGCGTCGTCTTCCTTAACCGACCACCTAAACCTTTGCCGTCAGGGGTACAAACATTAAGCCTCTACTATCGCAGTGGCTATCTGGTACGTGAAACCACATCTAACTTTGGCCGCCTGGGGTATGTCATTGCTCACGACACAGAAACACACGCATCACCGCAAGTGGCCCAACAGGCCATTGATAGTTTAGAACTACACGTCAAGACCGATTGGCCGACAGTCACAAAAGCACGTTTGATAGATATGATTTACCAGATACGAACACGCCTCACAGGCGGTTAATAGAGGACAACATGGATTTGACCGATCATTTAGTCATACTTCCTCACGGCGAATGGGCAGTCTGGCGTTACTTTGGTTTACGCGGGGCTGGAATGCCAGCTCGTCATATTCATAATTTAAGCGCTCCGGACGCGGCCGCATATGCCGACCAACTGCTAAAGGCGGAAGCGGCAAGTGAACAAGCCCGACAGGCCGCCCTAAGCGCCACCAATACGGCCCTCGATCAACTTCGGCTTGATGGCAACTGGGACGACAAAGCACAGCGCAAATTGTTATTAAAAACCATTCAGCAGCTTAACAAACAACAAATCCTGGCCGCAGCCTCACTCCCTGAAGCCATAGCGTCAGCAGTTGTAACGTTAACAGAAGAGCAAACTCGGCAACAAACGATCCGTGCTCAATTCGAGGCCGTTTTTGCCCAGGCGATTATCACTAACTCAGCAACCCTCCGGGAACTGGTGCAAGCAAAGCCATTCCGTGAAGCCATGCTCTGGCAAAATCGCAACGCCTACCACACGGCCATTGTGCCCCTGTTGCACACCCCGCCAGACGAACGCAACAAAGATACCCGACAACGTGAAGCCCTGGCAGCGAGTTATCTCCAGCGTTACTGCGTCAAAAACGATACCATTGGCGCGTTTGGCCCGGTAGGCTGGGCCTCTTTTGCCCCGGACGGCTCTCCCATAACCATAAAACTGGGTCACACCTTTGTTGATAAATGTGATGTCTACTTCGACCAATGGGGAATTGACATCGTAGCCGCCAAAATAGCTGAAAACAAATCGTTGCGACCCTGGTTGGCGCCCCGACTTTACCCCTGGTTACATATCGAGGGCAATTTATTGTATAGACCGTTAGCCACTCCTGTTCCACTGCCCGAACGGGTGTCTGTCTTGTTGTCAGCCTGTGATGGACAACGTACTGCCCAGGAGATTACTCAACAACTTTGTCAGACACCCCACTCCGGTTACGAAAATCCCAACGATGTTTATATGATGTTGACTTATTTGAGCGATGAAGAAGAGATGATTCGTTGGACACTGGAACTACCGGTTCAGTGGCAACCGGATCAAGCCCTGCGTCACATCATCCATCGCATAGATAACGCCCCTTTACGCGAACCGATTCTTGCCTTGCTTGATGAACTGGAGATAGCCCGCCTTGCCGTTAAACAGGCTCTGGATGATCCGGAGCGGCTGGACAAGGCGTTAGCCCAAACCGAAAAAACATTTACCCGGCTTACCAACTCCGAAGAAACGGTCATTTCATCAAACCAGAGCAAAATGGGGCGCACCCTACTTTATCAAGATTGTCACCGCAATCTTGAAATGAGCCTAGGTTCCACAGTCCTAAATGAATTAAGTGCGCCTTTGTCCTTACTGCTGGAAGGGGCACGTTGGTTTGCCTATCAAACGGCTGAAGCTTACCGACAGGGTTTCGCTACCCACTACTCAATATTGGCCGACCAGCTAGGTCAGACGAGTATCCCGCTTCTCTACTTCATGCCTTATATCGAAACAGTGCTTTTCGATAAAGCCGATAAACCCTTAATTGGGCCAATCCAGACGGAGTTTCAGAGGCGATGGGCACAAATATTGGCTTTAGCGGATCACACGGGTGAGCGGGATATTCACCTTGACAGCACAGGGATTCGGGAAACTGTGTTGGCGCAATTTTCAGCTCCAAATGCGGGCTGGCTCGAAGCACGCTACCATACCCCCGACATTATGATTGCCGCCCAGAGTGTAGAGGCTATTGCCCAAGGAGATTATTTGTTTGTTCTGGGCGAAATACACATGGCCTTTAACACCCTACAAAACCCGTTTTTTGTGGTGATGCACCCCTCCCAGAATTACGTCGCCGATGCTATGACACGTGATTTACCGGAGCCGCTGCTGTGTATTGTCTGTCCACGAAGTTGGAACTGGGTAACATCCCGCACGGTAGATTACCTCATACATGAGAAAGATTTCTGGCTTTCTTTTACGGAGGATGGGTGTGCCAAACCCTCTATGAATGTCATTTCTATCAGTGAATTGGTCATGGAGAAACAGGGTGACAACCTGATAGTGCGCTCTCGGGATGGACGGGTTGTTATGGATCTCATTCGGTTCTTTGCCTTTGCCATTTCTATTGAGGTAATCAATTCGTTTTCGTTGATGCCGAAAGCGGCATACCGACCACGCATTACCATAAACAAGCTGGTGGTCCAGCGGGAGAGTTGGCGTGTTGAGGCAGAGGCGTTGTCATTTGCCTATGAAAAAAGCGAAGCCGAACGTTTCCTGGCTACCCGTCGTTGGGCTAAAACAGTAGGGTTGCCGCGTTATGTTTTTGTGAAAACGCCGGTTGAGTGGAAGCCGTTTTACGTGGATTTTGATAGTCCGATATTGGTTGAGTTGTTAGCCAGAAGTGTGCGTAGAACGGTTGAAGATAAACAAAAGTATGATGCGTTTTTGACGTTTAATGAGATGTTGCCCAATCTGGAGCAGTTATGGCTGCCCGATGCGGAGGGGAATTTTTATACCAGTGAGTTACGTATTGTAACCGTGGATATGAAGGTTTGAGTTTAGAGCAAGAGCTAGAGGATTTCAGCCCGTGCCCCCAAGTTAATTTTGAGCGAACCCTAAGCAGTTCGTTGGGCTGTCAGCATGGCCGCCACTTGCTCATCTGACATCTCATTAAGGGCCATCATGAGTTTGGCGGCCTTTTCAATTCTTCTCATTTGTTGGGGGTCAGTGGCGAATTGTTGTGTGAGTTGGGCGACGGAGGGGGCTTCAAAGAGGGTACGGAGGGGGAGCGAGACGCGCAGGGTGCGTTGGATGCGATGCAGGAGTTGGGTCGCCAGGAGAGAATGCCCACCAAGGGCGAAGAAATCATCAAAAACGCCCACCTGAGCTAGACCTAGCACCTCAGCAAAAACAGAGGCCAGCACCGCTTCCACCTCATTGCGAGGCGCGACATAAACCGCCGTTCGTTCTATCTCATCAAGGGCTGGCTGAGGTAAGGCACGATAATCTACCTTGCCATTAGGCAACCGGGGCATGGTGGGTAACATCACGAGGGCATCAGGAACCATGTAGGCGGGGAGTTGTTCTTGCAGATGGGTGCGTAAAACCGGGGGGGTGGCAGTCTGCTCATCAATAACCACAACGTACGCGGCCAGGCGACTATCGCCACTCTCGGTCTGCCAGAGGCGCACCGCACTCTCTTGCACCTGAGAATGACGGGTCAGAACGGTTTCGACCTCGCCTGGCTCGACGCGGAACCCGCGAATCTTGACCTGGTGGTCCACTCGCCCCAGGAACTCGATATTGCCATCGGGCAAATAACGGACTCTGTCTCCAGTATCATAGAGTCTGGCCCCGGCTACTTGACTGAACGGGTCAGGAATGAAAGCAAGAGCGGTGGGCTGCGGCCGCGCCAGATAGCCTCGTGTGACTCCCGTTCCGCCTACAAACAACCGACCCGACACACCCACCGGTACGGGCTGTAGGTAATCATCCAGGATGTACAACCGGCAGTTCGGCAACGGTCGGCCAATTGGTATGCGGCTGAGTGCGGCCGCGCTGTCAGAGTTGGGTTCGTACAGGGTGGCGGTGACGGTGGTCTCGGTGGGGCCGTAGGTGTTAAGGCCACGAATTTTACCCCCACCCAGAGCTAACCATTGCCGGTATCGCTCGGCAGAAGGTTCAGCCGCATTCAGAAGCAACATTCGCACACTGGCGGGTAGGGGAACGGGTTGCAGACTCAACTGGTACACCCATTCCTGCCAGAATGGGACGGGTAGGCTGAGAACGGTAATGTGCTGCTCGGTTACAAAGCGGGTGAACTCTTCATTGGGGGCAATCAGTTCTGGTCTTTGCACCACCGCCGCCCCCATCAACCAGGCGGGGTACAACTCTTCGGTGGTGGCATCGAAACTGGGTGAGGCGAAGTTCAGCACCCGGTCGGTGGCTTGCAAAGCCAGGGCGGGAATGACAGCCGCCAGATAACTCATCAAGTTGTGATGGGAGACCATGACCCCTTTGGGTCGGCCCGTTGTGCCGGATGTGTAGATCAGGTAGGCCAGGTTTTCTGGTTGTAAGTCTGAGACAATCGGCACATCCGCGGGCAATCCTGCCAGAACCGACAAGTCATCATCCAGGATAACTACCGGAATGTGATCAGCCGCTAATTGTTCTCTGGTTGTGAGTGAGGGACGGGTCAACAGCACCGCAATCTCGGCATCGTCCAGCATGAAGGCCAGCCGCTCGTCCGGATAGTTGGGGTCGAGGGGGACGTAGGCTCCGCCTGCTTTCAGCACGGCAACCATGGCTACACACGCGGCCGCGCACCGGGGCATGTGTATCCCGACCCGTACTTCTGGCTCAACGCCCAGCGCCTGGAGATGGTGGGCTAACTGGTTGGCGTAGGTATTGAGTTGCTCATAACTCAGCCTGGTATTTTCATTGATAACGGCCAGAGCCTGGGGAGTGTGCTGTGCCTGTTGTGTTATCAACTCGTGGACGAACGCTGGCCACAACTCTCCTTGTTCCTGGGGTGGATTCCAGTCTACTAAAAGTTTCTCCTGCTCTGGCTTGGTCAGGAGAGGTATTTCTGCCACACGCTGGTTTGGGTCTGCGGCCGCAGTCCTTAACAGCGTCTCTAACTGCTCCAGCAGCCCCTGGATTGTCTCCTGGTCGAATAGGTCGGTGTTGTACTCAAGGGTTCCTTTCAATTGTGGTGTATCACTGATGTAAAGAGCCAGATCAACCTGGGCGGTCTCCGGTCTTACGTCAACAAACGTTACGTCAAGATTGGGCGGCTGAACAGGGGGTTTGGGCGCATTCAACACCGTAAACATGGTCTGAAAGAGGAGAGAACGGCTGAGGTCACGCTCCGGCTGAACTAGTTCAATCACCTTCTCAATCGGTACATCCTGATGCTCTAACCCGCCTATTACCACCTGTCGCACCCGTTGCAGTAAACTGCGAAAGGTCGGGTTGCCGGAGAGGTCGCCTCGTAAGGGCAGGGTGTTCACAAAATAGCCAATGAGCGGGGCCAATTGCTCGTTGCGCCGGTTGGCAATGGGCATCCCTACCATGACTTCGGCCTGTCCACTGTAACGATGGAGCAGGGTCAGCCACCCCGCCAGTAGCACCATGTACAGAGTTACATCTTCCTGCCGGGCTAACTGTCGTAGCTGACTGGACAACTCTGGCGGTAGGCTCACCGGTTCTACCCGTCCGGCAAAGGTCTGTAGCGGCGGCCGCGGCCGGTCAGTTGGCATCTGGAGCACTGGCAGTTGTCCCTTCAATTGTTCTTGCCAGTAAGTTACTTGCCCGGTCAGCTTCTCCCCGGCCAGGTGCTGTCGCTGCCACACCGCATAGTCGGCATATTGGATGCTCAGTTCTGGTAGTGGGGTTGGCTTTCCTGTCATGAACCCCTGGTAAAGAGCCATCATCTCCCCTACCAGCACCCCCATAGACCAATCATCAGAAATGATGTGATGCATACACAAGGCCACGATATGATCGTTGTCTGCCACCCGTACCAACACCGCCCGAAGCAGAGGTCCTGTTGCCAAATCGAAAACACGCCCTACCGCATTACGAATGAGGTTCCTGACAACTGGCTCTTGTTTTTCTGTGGACAAATCTGACACATCATGCCGTTCTAACTGCCATTCAAGAGCAGGATGGATGATTTGCACTGGCTCCCCATCCACCAGGTCGAATGTCGTTCGTAACAGTTCATGCCGCATGATGACTGTTTGGAAGCAATACTCCAGAGTATCCACCGCCAGATGGCCCTTTAACCGCATGGGGACTAACAAGTTGTAAGCTGGGTTCTCTGGTTCCAGTTGGGTCAGCACCCACAGCCGTTGCTGTGCCAAGGAAAGAGGCGTTACAGGCATGTCCCCACGCGGGAGAATCGTTGCCAGATCACCCTGATAATCATCTGCGGCCGCAGGCATGGCATTAATCAAAGGTGTGAGTTGGGCGACGGAGGGGGCTTCAAAGAGGGTACGGAGGGGGAGCGAGACGCGCAGGGTGCGTTGGATGCGATGCAGGAGTTGGGTCGCCAGGAGAGAATGCCCACCAAGGGCGA
>Ga0307505_10002759_pt1 | contig 11797 bp, 9 predicted proteins | sample 23_S_MG_FD_202183 | JGI IMG/M metagenome (GOLD analysis project Ga0307505, IMG submission 202183) | Soil microbial communities from Populus trichocarpa stands in riparian zone in the Pacific Northwest, United States - 23_S | ecosystem: Environmental > Terrestrial > Soil > Riparian zone > Trees...
CGATCAGCGAGCAAGACGTGGCGATGATCGCGCCGGGTGGTGCGGGCGCGTCCGCGGTAATTCTTGCGGGAGGCGACGGCGCGCCGTCCTACGAAGGTGTGAGCGATGCCCTGCGCGTTCCCACCGCACAGGTGCGTATCTTCGGTAAGCCTGACGCGCCGAAGAAGCGGCGCCTAGGCGTCGCGTTGGCGGCCGGCGCTTCGGTCGACGAAGCCAAGGAACGCGCGATCAGGGCCGCGTCGTGCGTGCAGGTGTCCTTCGGTGGCTGACGAGCCCGCCGGCTCGGGAGGCACAGAGCAGCCGCGGATCCTCACGGTGTTCCGCTCTCGTACCGCCGCCGGAGCGTACGACGCGGGCTACGAGGAACGGGCGGCGGCGATGGAGGCGAAGGCCAGGGCGATGCCCGGCTTCGTCGAGTTCAAGAGCTACCTGGCCGAAGACGGCGAGAAGGTGTCGGTGACCGTGTTCGCCTCGAGGGCCGAGCACGAGGCCTGGGCCAAAGACGTCGACCACCGCGCTGCGCAGGCCGACGGCCGTCAGTCGTTCTACGACGAATACCGGATCACCGTCAGTGAAGTCACCAGCGAACGGGCCTGGCACCGCGCCTAATTCGTGGCGCGAACGCGCCCTGGTGGGTGTCACACCCCCTAACTAAGTTGCGCCTCGCACGCTTCCCCCGAGTGTCGAGAACGCCGGTGTCCCGGCGAATCCCCCTCGGGAGGAAGTGTGACCATTCACACGTCAACGGCGAGCCTCACCCGGCTCGCCACAACGATCGACGCGGACCTCGGTGAGGTCGACGCGTTACCTACCGGCGAATCCGCGTCGCTGATTCGCGTCAGTCGCAGCGGTGAAATCGCTATCCGCTCACTTGACGGCGACCATCCGTTCGACGCGCTGCTCGGCTTCGTGGCACCGGAGGACTGGGAGGTCTTCGGCGTGATCGCTCCTGGCTGGGGCACGCAATACGCCGACGACCCACCGACGCGCCGACGCATCCGCGTCATCCACGTCGCCAGTCGCGCGGGCGACGAGGCATCCCTGGTGCGGTTCTCGGGTGATCCGAGTGCAACGACGGCCGGTAGCGGCGACCGGCCGGCCGGGCGAGTGGCGGACTGCGTGCGTCGGGCGCTCAACCTGCCCACGCCCGACGAGCCCGACGAGTCCCTGGCCACACTGTGGGTGCATCGGGTGCTGCAGGCGTTGGCGTCGCGGCTGCATCCCTCGTTCGGCCGCAAGCGGGTCGAGGCGCACGAGATCGACGAGATCGTCGCGGCCGCCGAACCAGCGTCGTGGGAGGACGAACGCTGGAGCGTGGTGCAAAGCGAAGGGTCGGTCCTGATGGACGGTGCGATCGCAGCCTGGATGGATGCCGGGATGTACGCCCGCTACATACTGGCTGACATGCCGGAACGGTCGGCGACGATGGATGCGGCGAAGGCGGCATGCACGCGTTCGGCATGGCAACTCGCGCTGATCGCGATGACCGGGATCCTGCTGGAGGACGACCCGACCGAGTTCGACGACTTCTAGCTGGCTTCGGCGGCGGCCTTCACGCGCTCGAGGGTCGTGCGCATGCCAGCCTGCAGTATGCCGTCGCGGTCGCGGCCGATCATCCCGCTCTTCTGCGTCAGCTTTACGAGCGCAGCCGTCTTCTTGAACGGCTCGCGGTACTCAGTCACCCGAGTGCCGCCGTCGGCGGTGTCTTCGAAGCGATAGCCCCAGCGCGTGCTTGAAGTGGACACTTCCCACTCGATCTGATCACCTTCGTCGCACTTGGTGATCTTGGAGATCGTTGGCCAGACCATGAGGCCGTGTCGGTTGATTCCCATGAAGCGCGCGCCGACCTTGGGCTCCTTGGTGCCGCCCAGCCAGATAATGCGCTGCAACTCAGGGCTCCACTTGCCCATGTTGCCGAAGTCCGCGATGAGGTCCCAGACCTTCGTGCGCGGTGCCGCGATGTCGATCGACGCTTCGTCCATGGGCGGCACCGTAGCCGTGGGCGGTCCTAGATTCACTGGCGATGACGGCGTACTCGCGGGGCCTGCACGAAGTAGCCGACGGGGTGCATGCCTGGCTGCTGCCGAGCGGCGGTTGGGGCCTGAGCAACGCGGGTCTCGTAGCGGGTGACGGCGCCAGTCTGCTGGTCGACACGCTCTTTGATCTGAAGCTCACGGGCGAGATGCTCGACGGCATGCGGACGCTCACGACCGCGACGCCTATCGCGACTGTCGTCAACACCCACGCCAACGGCGACCACTGCTACGGCAACTCATTGGTCCCCAACGCCGAGATCGTTGCGTCAAGCGCGGCGGCGCACGAGATGGACGAGACGCCGCCCGCGGTGCTCGCCGCCATGGTGAAGGCGGCACCCCAAATGCCGCCGGTCCTGGGCGATTGGATCACCGCCGCGTTCGGCCCTTACGAGTTCGACGGCATCGCGATGCGGCCGCCCACATCGACGTTCGACGGATCCCTGTCGTTGAGCGTCGGGGAACGCGCGGTCGACTTGATCGAGGTCGGCCCCGCGCACACGGCCGGCGACGTCATTGCGCACGTGCCCGATTCCGGGGTCGTATTCACCGGCGACATCGTGTTCCACAAGGGCACGCCGATCATGTGGGCCGGGCCGATCGAAAACTGGATCGCCGCGTGCGATCGAATCTGTTCACTCGAGCCCACTGTGGTTGTGCCCGGGCACGGCCCGGTGACCGACTCGAACGGCGTGCGCGAAACCCGCGACTACCTCGCGTTCCTACGCGAAGCGGTCGGCCTGCGATTCGACGCGGGAATGTCCTATATAGATGCCGCCCGCGATATCGACCTCGGCGCCTTCGCCGATCTTGGCGAGTCGGGCCGCATCGTGGTCAACACGCACAACATCTACCGCGACCTCGATTCGTCCCGCGCGACCGAGAACGTGATGACATTGTTTACACAGATGGCCGAATACGAGGCAAGGCGATGAGCTATCCCGCGGTTGTGATCGATCCGTTGTTCCCGGACGGGCCCGACGCGATGGTCGACCTCTGCGAACGGTTCGGGTCGTACGGGATGTACTCGCAGGAACACGTGGAAAGCGACATCGGCCAGGGCCTGGGCCAGCGCCACGACAGCGTGCTCAACTTTCTGAAGACTGGCGGGCGCTTCGGCCGCCACGAAGACCTCAAGACGCTCGCCCGCCGCACGAACTACTTCCGCGAGGAGTACGCCTACGGCCAACGCACGCTGATCGACGGCATCGAGCCGTACCTCAACCACACAGGGTTCGTCGACGCGGCCCAAACGGTGCACGACAGACCGATCGTCGAGCCCGCGATCGTGTTCGCGAACCTGATGGTGCCGGGCCAAGAGTTGGCCACCCACACCGACGTGCCCGAGTTTCGCGGTGCTAACCGCAAGGTGATGCCGCAGTGGCTGCTCGTCGCGATGCACCACTCGGGTCTGTTCGAGCCGTGGCGCATGCCGATCGCCACGGGCGTGGCCTGGTTCCACGACTGCGAAGGTGGCGAGTTCGCGTATTACCCCGATGGAGCGGGCGGCCCGCCCGTCGCCCATCAAGTGCACACGAACACGGCGCTCGTGTTCGACGCCGACTCGGTGTTCCACGGCGTCGACCGCATTGCTTCCACGACCGAAGAGATGCCGCCGCTCAAGCCGGGCATGCGCCTCACCTACGCCGGAGACAAGACCTGGGTCGCGCTCTCGGAAGACGGGGCGACGGAAGTGGCGCGCTACCGCTGGGAGGAGCTGCGCTTCTCGGTGAGCTGGAAGGCGTACTGCTTCGCCAACGAGCGCGAGCGCGACACGTGGCGCGCCGGCGGCGACGACCTCTCGCTCGACGTCGTGCTCGAACGGCTCGTCAACGACTTGCGCGTCCGCGAACGCATTGTTGGCCCGCTGCCGAGCAAGCCCGAGATCGCGCTGATGATCATCGACGAGTACATCGTGTTCCCCGAACCCGAATTGGTATGACAGTCGAAACGCGGTTCGACAAGAAGGACGCGACGGTCGACGGCGTCGTCGCCGCGATGAAGGCCGAGGGCTATTGCATCGTCGAGGGCATGCTGTCGAGGAAAGCCGTCACGGACACGAAGGCCGACCTGCTCGACATCCTCGGCCTCACGCCCACGGGCCGCAACGACTTCGAGGGCTTCAAGACCCAGCGCATCTACGCGTTGTTCGCCAAGACCCGCATGTTCGACCAGCCGGCGATCCACCCGCTCCTGCTCGGCGTGCTCGACCAGATCCTCTACTTCTACCAACTGTCCGCGCCGGTCGGAATCTTCATCGGCCCCGGCGAAATAGCGCAGGGCATTCACAAGGACCAATCCGTCTATCCCCTACCGCCGGACTTCCCGCCCGTGGTCGTGAACACGATGTGGGCCTTCGACGACTTCACCAAGGCCAACGGCGCCACGCGTTTGATCCCGAAGAGCCACAAGTGGACCGATCGCGTGCCGACACCAAAAGACAAGTTCATCTACGCCGAGATGCCGGCTGGCTCGGTGATGTTCTACCCCGGCAACTCGTGGCACGGCGGCGGCGCGAACACCACGAGCAAGCCGCGGCTCGGCGTGATCCTCGAATACGTCTCGGCGTGGCTCCGGCCGCAGGAGAACCACGTGCTGGCCGTGCCGCGGGAGGTTACCGAGACGCTGCCTGAGCGCCTGCAAGAGCTACTCGGGTACAACATTTTCCCACCGTTCGTCGGTTACGTAGACGGACGCCATCCACGGCGCTACATCACTAATCCCGTTCGCCGGTAGCCTCGGCAGATGGCTGGGGCCCTTTCTTTCACCGACGCGGACGGCGTCGAGGTCGCGTACTACCGCTGGGATCCGACGAGCGCGGCGCGGGCGGTGGTGCTGATTGCGCACGGCGCCTCCGAGCACGGCGCCCGATACGACCGTTTCGCGACGTTTCTCACCGAGCACGGATACGCCGTGTTCGCGCAGGACCATCGCGGCCACGGCAACACGGCGAAGTCCACCGGCGTCGGTCTCACCGGACCAAATGGGTGGCTGGGGCTTATCGAAGACCAGCATCAGATGAACCTGCTCGCGCGCGCCGCGGTGCCCGACGTGCCCGTGGTTTTGTTCGCGCACTCGATGGGTTCGTTCATGGCGCAGCGCTACATCCAGCTCTACGGCGATGAGATCGACGGCATCGTGATGTCGGGCTCGGCCGGCAACATGGGTGACCTCGCCAGCACCATCGAATTCATCGACCTGATCGCTCAGGACACGGGACTGGATACGCCGGCGCCCAGCTTGTCGACGTTCAACGAGAAATTCGAACCAGCAAGAACGCCGTTCGACTGGCTCAGTCGTGACCCGGACGAAGTCGACAAGTACATCGCCGATCCGTTTTGCGGCGACAACAACCCGCTCACGATCGGCTACGGACGCGAGTTGTACGCCACGCTGAGAGACGCCTGGGAGCCGGCCAACGAAAGTCGGCTGCGCCGGGACCTGCCGGTCCTGTTCATCACTGGTGAGCTGGACCCAGTCTCGCAAGAGGCGACGACCGTGCGACTGCTCGAACAGCGCTACCGCGACCACGGGCTTACCGACGTCACGGCGATCTATTACCCCGACGCTCGGCACGAACTGTTGAACGAGACCAACCGCGACGATGTGCAGGCCGACGTCTTGGCCTGGATAGATCGGGTCACGTTGGCTTCGTGAACTTCTCGCTACCGCTGGGGATAGCGGCACTAATCATCTCGCTCGTCGCGCCCGTCTCGACGCGGGCCGAGGAAGGGGGCGTCGCGAAAGCGATTCTGCCGAATCGGGCCGACGCGGTCGTCACACTCACGGGCGCGCAGCTACCGGCGTGGTCGCGTTTGGCTGCAACGGGCACGCCGGCCCCGTACCCGTCCGGCGCGGCCACCGGACCGCGCAGCGCGCACAACGGCACGCTCGTCGTGCCGCCGGACGTGCGGACCGGCGTAGAGCCAGACCAGGTTGTCGCGTATCGATGGGACACAAAGTCGGCGAAGTTCGTCGAGATCCCCGTCCAGGTCGATCAACGCTTCCCGAACTTCCTCGCCAACCCCGACTCGGACTTCGGTCTGTACTCCGGCACCGACACCGAGCTCACGTATCAATGGGATACCGAGTCGTGGAAGATGACCGCGGGCGCGTGCACCCGGCAGTATCCGGCCGGCGTAGGCGTGACCAAGGATCCGGTCGCCACATTCGACGACGACGACGAAGTCGTACTGATGGCATCCGACACCGGCCCCAAGGCGCCCAGCAAGCAACCTCGGCCCAAGGGCACGACGTCGTGGCAGGGCCGCGAGATCACCGTCGTCGATCCACTGCGTGCGTCGTCGACCTACGCGTACCTGTTCCTGCGCCCCGGTGGCAGTCGCTTCAACCGGTCCAACGGCTACGTCCACTACGAGCGACTCTCGAATGCAGACGAGTGGATCGACCGCGACACCTTCGCCAAGGGCGACCTCGAACAACTCGGCAGCAGCAACACCGGCTACGGCCCGAACCTCGCCGGCACCGTCTGCGATGCCAACGGCACGCGCCGGCAATCAAAGGACCGGTTCCCGCGCGACGGCGTGGTCGTTTCCACCGCGAAGTACCGGTGGTCCGCCAGCGGGCGCTGGATGATCCGCGGGATGCAGGTAGCCAAGCCGGGCAAGCCGCGCGAGTACGGCCCCGACCTCATTGACCGCTGGAAGGGACGCGCGTTCCAGTCGAGCCCTGACTCGTCGGTTTCCCTCGTCGGCTTCGAGGACGAACAGGTGAACTGGGAAGCCAACTCCGCGTTGCTCGGCGAGCGGGCGGGCGCGGTGCGCGCCATCCGCGAGGTATGGGGTGCCGACTCCGGCACCAACGTGACGAAGACCGAAACCTTCTACCGCAACCTGGTGGCGTATCGCTATCGCGTACGCGTTCACCCGATTCCGCCCGACGGCCTGTACATGTCGTGGGACTACAACGCGGGCGTAGCGACGCGGTACTTCAACGTGTTCAAGCCGAAGGGCGTGGCGATCGACGGCGTGAACGACGAGGTCTACGGCAACATCGACGCGGTTGGCGACGCTCCCGTCTTCGTCGACATCGCCGACGTGACCTTCGACGTGCCAGCCAAGGTCCTCACGTGGGAACAGGTGTCGGGACGCAACGACTTTGGTTCGCTCGTCTACATCGTGGCACCGACGGCGGCGACCTCGTTCCTGAGCCCAACGGTCGCTCCGTACTACCGCGACGACAAGTGCTTCGATGACGGCACGGGCGACAACCCGGTGCCACGGCCGTGGCCGGGTGAATCGTCAACCGATCCGCGCGTGCAGGCCGCGTACGGCAAGAAGCCATGTGACGCGCGCCAGGGCGCCTGGGGTCAACACGGCGTGCACTTCTTCGTGACGGGCGACACCGACAACGCCTTCGTGGGGACGCCGATTGGCGTCACCGAACTCGACGCGACGCAGTGGCAGTTCGCGGTGCCGACGAAGTCGCCCCGCGCCGTGGGCGAGCCCTACGCGCAAGAGGTGCGGGTACCGCTCATAGCTGTAGGCGCGCCGTACCGCTAAGGCGGCGTCGTTGTCGTAGCCGACTGTTTCTTGGCGTCGTCGGCGGTGGTCGTCGGCGACTGCGGCTGGGTGGTCGTCGTGGTGGACGGCGGCTTGGTCGTCTTGGTCTTCTCGGTCGTCGTGGTGGTGTCGTCTTCGGACAACGTCGTCGACGTCTCGTCGCCAACCACAGTCATTTCGGTGCTCGACGTCGTCTCCTCCGTCGGCGCTTCGTCGCCCCCGCTACCGGAAATGCGGCGGAGGCCGAGCGAGTCGGGCGACGCCGTATGTAACGGGTGCACCGGTACGCCCTGGTGAGCGGCGCGCATGAGGTCGCCGAAAATCATCGCCGGGAACGAACCACCGGTTACCGGCCGGCCGTGCACACTCCGCATCGGCTTGGGCTGCGCGTAGCCAACCCATACGCCGGTGGCCAGATCCGGCGTTGTGCCGACGAACCAGGCGTCGACGTTGTTCTGCGTGGTGCCCGTTTTACCGGCGACCGGACGGCCGATCGCCGCGGCCTTGCCGGTGCCAGCCTTCACCACTCGCTGCAGCGGCGTGTTGATGACGCCGACCTCGCCCTCCGAGAAGACCCGCTTCGTCTGCGGCTTGTGTTCGTAGATCACCTTGCCGCCGCGCTCGGTGATGCGCGCAATCGCGTACGGCTTCGCGTACACGCCCCTCGCGGCGAACGTGGCGAAGGCGCTTGCCATCTCGAGCGCGTTCACGCCTTCACCGTCGAGGCCACCTAAGAACACGGCGCCCTGCGCGGTTGTCGCATCCTTCGGGATGCCGTCGTCACGGGCCGCGCTGACGACCTTCTGCGGCCCGATCTGACACCCGAGGTCGACAAAGACGACGTTGACGGATTGCGCGAGCGCGTCGTCGACCGTCATGCGGCCCGCGCCGTCTTCACCCGCATAGTTCTTGACGGGCTTGTCGCCGTAACACGGGATCACGCGACCCGACGACCCGTCGAAGGTAGAGCGCGGATCGATCTTGTCTTGCAGCGCAGCCATGTACACGAACGGCTTGAACGCCGATCCAGCCTGGCGGCCGCTGAGGCTCGACATGTCGAACTGGGTCTTGGCGAAGTCAAGACCGCCGAACAGGCTGCGGATCGCGCCATCGCCTGGCTTCACTGTGGCGACCGCGGTAGTCGGATCGTTCTCGGCTCCGAGGCGCGTCTGCACCGCCGCGACCGTCGCATCGAACACCTTGTTGTCGAGTGTCGTCTCGACCTTGTAGCCACCGGTGAAGAGCTGCGACGCCCGGGTTTCGGGCGAACCGCCCAACGCGTCGAGGGTCTTGGCTTCACGCTCGACAAACGCGACGAAGTGCGGCGCGCGACGGCCGTCTTCGCGTGAAGGTGCCGCCAGCGTGATCGGCTCCGCCAGGGCGACCTTGTAGGCCTCCTCCGTCAGCCATCCCTCGCGCTGCATGTTCACCAATACCTGGTTGCGGCGACGGGTGACGTCACGCAGTTGCGTCCGCGGGTTCAGGGTCTCCGGAGCACGGATCTTGCCGGCGAGAATCGCCGCTTGGCTCGCGCTGAGCTGTTCGGGTGGCACCGCGAAGAACGTGCGCGCGCCGGCGGTTAGTCCGTACGCGCCTTCGCCGAAGTACACCTGGTTGATGTAGCGCTGAAGGAGTTCGTCCTTCGTGTAGCGACGCTCGAGCTTGCTCGCGTAGAGCAACTCTCGGACCTTGCGAAAGATCGTTTTCTCGCCGGCGGTGTAGTTGAGCTTGGCGAGTTGCTGCGTAATCGTGCTGCCGCCTTGCGTGTTGCCCCGCAGTGTGCTGAACGCGGCGCGGGTCACCGCGGCCGGGTCAAGCCCGCCGTGGTTGTAGAAGTTCTTGTCCTCCGCGGCCAGAAACGCGTTGCGTACGTGCTCGGGCAACGTCTCCAACTTCAACGACGCCATCGTTCGGATGCCGTTGAGACCTAGGTCGCCGATTACGGATCCATCCGACGCGACGAGCCGGGTTGTGCCGGGTGCCTGAGAGAAGTCAGCCGTTTTCGGCGCGAGCGGCGAAGCCACGAACAACACGACGTTGCCAACGGCCAGCGACACAACCCGGCGCAATGGCGCGATGAACGCGACCGCGAGGAAAAAGATCAGGGTGCCGAGCGCAATGTTGCGCCATGGCAGCCTTCGTAAACGCCCCCGCCATCTGTCCAGCCACATCGTGGCGCTGGGATACCCGTTCCGCGAGCAGCAGAACCTCGCTTGTTAGAGCCCTACGACTGCAGTTGCAGCTCGCGCTCGTCTTCGTCGTCAAGCCCCGCGGCGTCCGCGCTGTGTTCGCCTTCGACCGCGATGTTGGGCAGGATCCGGTCGAGCCACGCTGGCAACCACCAGTTGCGATCACCGAGCAGTTCCATGGTGGCGGGCACGAGCAGCATGCGAACGATCGTGGCGTCGAGCAGGACCGCCACGCTGAGCCCGGTACCCATGAGCTTGAAGGTGCGGTCGTTCTCGAGCAGGAAGCTGCCGAAGACGACGACCATGATCGCCGCCGCCGCAGTGATGACCTTGGCCGTCGAGGCAAGACCGTCCGCCACGGACGTGTGGCTGTCTCCCGTGCGGTTGAACTCCTCCCTCACTCGCGACAGGAGGAACACCTCGTAGTCCATCGACAAGCCGAACACGATCGCGAACAGCATCATCGGCGCCCACGATTCGATCGGTCCTGGTGACAATCCGGTGATGCTGCCGAACCATCCCCACTGGAACAACGCAACGATCACGCCGTAGGACGCGCCGATCGACAACATGTTCATGATGACTGCCTTGAGGGGCACGAGCAACGAGCGGAAGACCGCCATGAGAAACAAGAACGAGAGGCCGAGTACCGCCACAAAGAAGTAAGGCAACCGCTCGACCATCTGACCGGACGCGTCGATGTTTCCTGCGACAAACCCGGTTACGTAGACCTCAGAACCGATGGCCTGTTCGACCTTCGGGATCACTTCGTTGCGTAACCGGCCGACCAGATCCTCGGTGTCGCTGGTCTGCGGGCCGCTCTTCGGTGCCGCGGTCCAAATCACAGCGGTCGGCGCCGATGGATCGTTCGGAATCGGGTCGGTGATGAACGCCACGTTCGGATCGGCGCCCACGTCCTGCTTCACGGCCTCGAGTGCCGACAACTGCGTGCCCGCCGCAATTTCGGTGACAAGGAATAGCTGCCCGTTGAACCCCTCGCCGAACCCTTCGACGAGCAGGTCGTAGGCCTTCTTCGTCGTCGTGTCTTCCGGATAGTTGGACTCGTCGGAGAAACCCATCCGCAACGACAAGACCGGGGCCGCCAAGATCAACAGCACCAACGAGCTCGCAATCGCCGCGAACCAGGCGCGGTGTTGGATGCCACGACTCCACCGGTACGCGAGGGTCTGGCGACGCGGCTTCGGCGGACGGGGTTCGACCTGGCGCTTCAACGCCGGGATGAAGAAGCCGAGAATGAGGGTGATGACCGCGAGGCCGAAGGCCAGCGTGAAGGGCGTGAACTTGAAGCCGAAGAGGCCGAGGCCGAACACACCGACGGCGACGAAACCAGCGGCCAGAAGGCCGCGCCACTTGGTCTTCTCGATGTTGTTGCCGGCGAAGCCGAGCAGCGCGGGAAGCAGCGTGAGCGATGCCAGCACCGTGATAAGCACGGTGACCGACGCGCTGACCGCGAGGCCCTGCACGAATGAGATCCCCATCAGCAACATGCCGAGCAACGAGATGACCACGGTGCCGCCTGCGAACAAGACGGAACGGCCGGCCGTGTCGAGAGCGATCTCGACGGACTCACGCACCGTGTGGCGCGCGTGGAGTTGTTCTCGATATCGGGTGACGATGAGCAGCGCGTAGTCAATGCCGACGCCGAGGCCGATCATTACGCCGATGAAGGGAGCGAATTCGGGCACCGACAACAGGTGACTGAAGAAGACCACGCCAGCACCGCCGATACCGATGCCGAAGAGCGCCACCGCTACGGGCAGGCCCATCGCCAGCACGGAGCCGAACGCGACGATCAGGATCACGATGGCGAAGGCCAGACCGATTAGCTCGGTGGTCGGCGTTTCGAACGCGGCGAAGATCATGCCGCCGAGTTCGACCTGAAGCCCTTCGATCTTGGGCTGGGCGTCGAGGATCTCGTCCTTGATGCCTGGCAGTTTCCCGAAATCGATGTCTTGCGGGAACTCGACGTTCGCGTAGGCGATCTTGCCCGCAGCTGCGGGATTCGGCGAGATGAGATGTTCACCGCCGGGCG
>Ga0307505_10002760_pt1 | contig 11791 bp, 6 predicted proteins | sample 23_S_MG_FD_202183 | JGI IMG/M metagenome (GOLD analysis project Ga0307505, IMG submission 202183) | Soil microbial communities from Populus trichocarpa stands in riparian zone in the Pacific Northwest, United States - 23_S | ecosystem: Environmental > Terrestrial > Soil > Riparian zone > Trees...
CCGTCCGCGTGTTCGCGACCGCCATCCCCGTGGCGCTGATCATCGGGCCCGTGGTGCCGGCAGAGTGGGCGACACCCCTCGCCATCCTCATTCTCGGCGTTTTCACCGTGATCTATACCTATCACGGCGGCATGCGGGCAGTGGTGTGGACGGACGTGCTCCAGACGGGCGTGTACCTGCTGGGCGGCGTGGCCGCGCTCTACCTGATCGGCCGGGGCGTGGATGGCGGGTGGAGCTCGATCTTCGACCGCGCCGGCGCGGAGGGCAAGCTCAAGCTGTTCGATTTCTCCACCACGCTCCAGCGCCCGCATACCATCTTCGCCGGGTTGATCGGCGGCGCCTTCCTCTCCATGGCGTCGCACGGCGCCGACCAGATCATCGTGCAGCGCCTGCTCGCGTCGAACAACCTGCGCGACGCCCGGCGCGCGCTGATCGGCAGCGGCCTCGTGGTGATCGCGCAGTTCGCGCTCTTCCTCGTCATCGGCCTCGGGCTGTGGGCGTTCTACGAGGCGCGGACCTTCCCCACGTCGGACGCGATCTTCCCGCAGTTCATCATCGAGGCCATGCCGCCGGGCCTCACCGGCCTGGTGATCGCCGCGATCCTCGCCGCGGCCATGAGCACGGTGTCCGGCTCGCTCAACGCCCTCTCCGCCGCGACGACGCACGACATCTACGTGCCGCTCACGAAGCGAACGCTCGACGAGAACGAGATGCTGCGGGTGGCGAAGCGGTTCACCCTGGTGTGGGCAGCGGTCCTGATCGGGGGCGCGCTGCTGTACCGCCAACAGGGAACGCCGGTGGTGGTGATCGCGCTCGCGATCGCGTCGTTCACCTACGGAGGGCTGCTCGGCGGCTTCTCCCTGGCGCTGTTCTGGAAGCGGGCAATCCAGCGCGACGCCATCACCGGGATGTCGGTGGCGATCGCGGTCATGGCCGTCGTCGTGTTCTCGGGCCGACTGTTCGCGTGGGTCACGCGGCTTGGCATGCAGGACACGTTCGGCTGGCTCGAGCCGCTCTCCAGGATCGCGTGGCCGTGGTACGTCCTCATCGGGACGTCGATTACCCTTGTGGTCGGTATTCTTTCCTCGTTCACGCACGCGCCTCCCGCGAACGATTCGCGGACGCCGGCCTGACCCTTCGCTGCAGCATGGAATCGCTCGTCGTCGGCATTGACGGTGGTGGCACCAAGACCCGCGCGCTCCTGGCAGACGAGCGCGGCGAGCGCATTGCCGAATCCGTCGGCGACGCCAGCGCCGTGCGTCCCGGTGAAGCAGAGCGCAGTGCCGGCGTGATCGCGGGCGTCGTGCGCGACGTCATGGAGGAGGCCGGACACCCCGACAGCCGGCCGCGCGTGCTGTGCGTCGGCGTCGCCGGGGTGGGACGCGAATCCGAGCGACAGGCGCTGTACGACGCGCTGGTGGAACAGGAGGTGGCCGACGAGGTCGTGGTGGAGTCGGACTTCCTCATCGCCCTCGAGGACGCGTTCGGCGAGGGGCCGGGCGTGCTGCTGATCGCGGGCACGGGGTCCTCGGCATTTGGCCGCAGCCCCGCCGGTGCCCGGGCGCGCTGCGGAGGATGGGGGCCCATGATCGGGGACGAAGGCGGGGGCGCCTGGATCGGGCGACGCGCCCTCTCGGTCGTCGCAGCGGCGTCCGACGGTCGGGAGCCCGAGTCGGCGCTCACCGGGGCGGTCCTCACCGCGACGGAGTCCGCCGAAGCGACAGACCTCATCCGGTGGGCGGCGAACGCCACCCCGGCGAAGCTCGGGACGCTCGCCCCGGTGGTCATCGCGGTGGCCGAAGCGGGCGACCTGCGCGCCAACGCCCTCATCAGCATGGCGGTGGAAGAGCTCGCGCTGCACGTGCGCGCCCTGGCCCGCCAGCTCTTCGTCGACGAGCGAGCGTCGGTGCCGGTGGCGCTCACTGGCGGGCTGCTCCGGAAGGGCGCGCCGATCCGGAAGCGCCTCGAGCACCGGCTGCGGACCGCGGTGCCCGGGGCTCAGGTGCACCCGGCGGAGGTGGACCCCGCCCGCGGCGCCGTGCGCGCCGCGCTCCGCTACCTCGGCGAGCTGACGACCTGAGTGTCGCGCGCCTCCCACCGTCCGAGCACGACGGTGGCGAGGCAATGGCTCAGCATGTTCGTCCCCGTGCGCGCCATGTCCATGAACGCGTCCACCGCGAGGATCAGCGCCACTCCCTCGATCGGCAGCCCGAAGGTGGTGAGCGTCGCCGTGAGGATCACGAGCGACGCCCGCGGCACCGCCGCAATCCCCTTCGTCGTCAGCATGAGCGTTCCCAGGATGGCCAGCTGCTGCACGAAGGAGAGCGGGATGCCGGCCGCCTGCGCCACGAAGAGGGTGGCCAGCCCGACGAAGAGGGTGCTCCCCGTGAGGTTGAACGAGAGCGCCACCGGCATCGCGAAGGACACGACGCGCCGCGGCACCCCGTAGCCTTCGAGCGCCTTCATCGCCTGCGGCAGCGCCGCGTCTGACGACGCCGCCGTGAACGCGATCAACGAAGGCTCGCGCGCCGCCCGCAGGAACTGCCGCAGCGGGATCCGGTTCGCCAGCGCGAGCGGGAGCAGGACCGCGAGGATGAAGACGGCCAGCGCCGCGTAGCACGCGAGGATCAGGACGCCGAGCTGCCGCAGCACGCCGATGCCGCTCTGGCTGACGGTGACCGCCAGGGCGGCGCCGATGCCGATTGGCGCGTAGGCCATCACGAACCCGGTGAAGCGGAACATCGTCTCCGCAACTCCCTCGAGCACGCGGACCACGGGCTCGCGCAGCTCCGCGCGCACGCGCGCGAGCGCGGCACCGAACAGCAGCGAGAACACGAGCACCTGGAGCACGTCGTTGCGGGCAGCGGCCTCCGCAAGGCTCTGTGGAATGGCCTGCTCGATCACCCCGGAGATCGTGAGCTTGCGCGCGGCCATGTCCGCCGCGGCGCCCGCGGTCACCGGAAGCGCGATGCCCTCCCCCGGCCGGATCACGAGGCCCGCGCCCCATCCGATGAGCAGCGCCAGGCCCGTCAGCACAGTGAAAAGGAGCAGCGCGCGCCATGCCAGCCGGCCCATGCTGCGCAGCTCATCCCCCGAGCCTGCGATTCCAACGACCACGGTCGAGAACACCAGCGGCACCACCAGCGCCTTGATGAGCCGCAGGAAGACCGTGGCGAATACCCGCAGGTCGGTGCCCTCGAACCCCACCCGGCCGGCCGGGAACGCCCATCCCACCGCGACCCCGATGGCCATCGCGACAAAGATCCACTGTGTCAGCGACGGCCGGCGCATGGCGCTTATGGCCGGGTCGTCAGCTTCGTGTTCTCCGGACTCTCATCGCGGCCCGAGGTGGCCTCGGCCGTCATCTCGACCGCAGGAATGCTGGCCAGGCTCCACACCCCCTCGGACTTCGCCACCCAGAGCGTGGCGACCGCGTCGCCCAGGACGTTGATCGTCGTGCGGGACATGTCGAGGATCCGGTCCACTCCGAGAATGATGGCAATGCCCTCGGGAGGCACGCCGAACGTAGCCAGGATTCCGACCAGCAACGGGATGGATCCGCCGGGCACACCGGCGGCCCCGATCGCGGTCAGGACGCTCATGACCACGACCACCACCTGCTGTCCCAGGCTCAGGTCCACGCCGAACACCTGCGCGAGGAAGAGGATAGTCACGCCCTCGAACAGCGCCGTGCCGTTCATGTTCATCGTGGCGCCGAGCGGGAGGACGAACCCGCTGATGGACTCCGGCACGCCGAGGTTTTTCTGCGTGACGGCCAGGTTCGTCGGCAGCGTCGCGCTGCTGGAACTGGTGGAGAACGCGGTCACGATGACGCTGCGCATCCGGCTGAAAAACAGTCGCGGTGAGATGCCGGGCCCGAGGCGCAGCAGGATCGAGAAGACCACGACACCGTGAATCAGCAGGCCTGCCAGCACCACGATGACATAGCTCGCAAGCGGCGCCAGCAGCTCGAAACCGAAGGCCGACGTGACGCCGAAGATCAGCGCCGCGACACCATAGGGGGCGAGCTTCATCGCGAAGCCCACGATCTTGATGACGACGTCGTTCAGCCCTTCGAGCACGCGCACCACCGGTTGCGCCCGCGCGGCCGGGATGAGCGTGAGCGCGGCGCCGAAGACGATGGCGAAGACGATGAGGCCGAGCAGGTCGAGGTCCGCCGCGGAACGCACCGGATTCCGCGGCACGAGGTTCACGAACGTCTGGATGCCGAACTCCTGGCTGGCGGAAACCTGAGCCGTGCTTGACGCGGCCGACGAATACCGGTCGAGCAGCTCGGCGCGGGTCTCTGGCGCGAGTCGGGCGCCAGGGCGCACCAGGTTGACCGCGACGAGCCCGAGCACCGCCGCGGTGACGGACGTCAGGACGAAAATGCCAATCGCCTTGCCGCCCACCCGGCCCACCTTTCGGACGTCGCCCAGGCCGGCGACACCGACCGTGATGGACGCGAAGACGAGCGGCACCACCACCATGAACAGGAGTCGCAGAAAGATCTGCCCGACCGGTCCCGCGACATACGTATTGAGTCGCTCCACAACCGCATGATCGCTGCCGAGCGTGAAGTTCGCCGCGACGCCGAGCGTCGCGCCGACCAGCAGGCCGAGCAGGATTTTCGTGTGCAGCTTCATGCCGCGTCCGGACGACGCGATCGGTTCGCTCATGGGGGCGTCAGCTCGTGGAGGGACGGAGGACCGGGCGCGCGGCCCGGGTGGGGACGCACAGCCGACGATACTAGGCAGTGACCCCCCGGGGCGCCAGCGTTTGCCCAACGCCCGCGCGCCACGTAGCATGCACGGTCGCTGCAGCACCCCCCCCCGTCCCTCCTCGCCCCCCGGAGACCCGGCATGGAAGCACTCCAGAAGCGCCCTCCCTCCCTGCGGCAGGCGCTCCTGCCCATCCTGGTGCTCATCGCCCTGCTGGCGCTGTCGGTGTATCTGTTCGGCGACGGGGCAGCGGGAGGGCCGAGCCAGATCGCGCTGATGCTGGCGGCGGCGGTGGGCGCGCTCGTGGGGATGCGCAACGGCTACTCCTGGCGGGAGATGCAGGGCGGCATCGTCCATGGCATCTCGCTGGCCATGGGGGCGATCCTCATCCTGCTGGTGGTCGGCTCGGTGATCGGCACCTGGATCCTCAGCGGCGTGGTGCCGACGATGATCTACTACGGGTTGCTCGCGCTGAAGCCGGTGGTGTTCTACGCCGCCGCCTGCGTGATCTGCAGCATGGTGTCACTCGCCACGGGAAGTTCCTGGACCACGGCCGGCACGATCGGGGTGGCGCTGATCGGCATCGCGAGCGCGCAGAACCTCCACCTCGGCCTGGCCGCCGGCGCGATCATCTCCGGCGCCTACTTCGGCGACAAGATGTCGCCGCTGTCCGACACCACCAACCTCGCTCCCGCCGTGGCCGGCACGAACCTGTTCGCGCACATCCGGCACATGACCTGGACCACGGGCCCGAGCCTCGTCATCGCGCTGATCCTGTTCGCCGTCGCGGGGTTCATGGTCCCCGTGCCCGCCAGCACCGACGATCTCAATACCATCCTGAGCGCCCTGCGCGCCAACTTCGTCATCGGACCGCACCTGCTCCTGCCCGCGGTGCTCGTGATCGGCCTCGTCATCAAGCGGGTTCCCGCCTTCCCCGCGCTGCTGATCGGCGCGCTGGTGGGGTGCGTGTTCGCCGTGATCTTCCAGCAGGCCGCGGTGCTCCGGTTTGTCGGGGACACGACGCTCTCCACACCGCTGGCGCTCCTGAAGGGGTCGTGGATGGCGCTGGCGGAAGGGTTCAAACTGCAATCCGGCAACGCGGCGCTCGATGAGCTGCTCACCCGCGGCGGCATGCAGAGCATGCTCTCCACGGTGTGGCTGATCCTCGCCGCGATGATGTTCGGCGGCGTCATGGAAACCACCGGGCTGCTGCAGAAGGTCGCGGCTGCCATTCTGTCCATGGTGCGGGGCACAGGCAGCCTCATCGCGGCGACGCTGGCGACGTCCATCGGGTCGAACATCATCGCGTCCGACCAGTACATCGCGATCGTGCTCCCCGGGCGAATGTTCCGCGCGGAGTACAAGCGCCGGGGCCTCCACGCCGTGAACCTGTCCCGCTCGCTCGAGGACGCCGGGACCATGACAAGCGCCCTGGTCCCGTGGAACACGTGCGGGGCGTTCATGGCAACGACCCTCGGAGTCGCCACGCTGACCTATGCGCCTTTCGCCTTCCTCAACCTGCTGAACCCGATCGTGGCGGCAGTCTATGGGTTCACCGGCTGGACGATCCGTCGCATCGAGGACGGCGATCCCGATGACGAGCTGCCCCTCCCGGCGGCCTCGTAGTCCCAGGAACCCTCACCTGAGAAGGGCGGCGCCGACTGGCGCCGCCGTTCTCGTTCGTGGGGCGGCCCCGCTTCAGGTGGTCTGGCGGCTGCCAGCATGCTCGATGCGCATGGCGTAGAACGAGCGCCACACGAACACGAGCATCACGATGAAGAACACCGCCGACAGGATGTGGGTGAACCGCGCGCCGTTCTGGGCCGTGAGGGAAACGGCCAGCTCCACGGCGAGCAACCCGAAGAGCGTCGTGAACTTGATGATCGGGTTCATGGCCACCGACGAGGTGTCCTTGAACGGATCGCCAACGGTGTCGCCGACCACCGTGGCGGCATGCAGATCCGTGCCTTTCTGCTTGAGCTCCACCTCGACGATCTTCTTCGCGTTGTCCCACGCGCCGCCGGCGTTCGCCATGAAGATGGCCTGGAACAGCCCGAACAGCGCGATGGATACGAGGTAGCCGATGAAGAAGAATGGCTCGAGGAACGCGAACGACAGCGTGGCGAAGAAGACGACGAGGAAGATGTTGAACATCCCTTTCTGCGCATATTGCGTGCAGATCTCCACGACGCGCTTCGAGTCCGCCACCGACGCCCTGGTCACCCCCTCAAGCTTGATGTTGGCCTTGATGAATTCCACGGCGCGGTAGGCGCCGGTCGTCACCGCCTGAATGGAGGCGCCCGTGAACCAGAAGATCACCGCGCCGCCCGCGATGAGGCCGAGGAGGAAGGGCGGATGCAGGATGGAGAGCTTCGTGACCAGCTCGGGCTGGAGGCCCTGGGTGAGCGCGACGATGATGGCGAAGATCATGGTCGTGGCGCCCACCACGGCCGTGCCGATGAGCACGGGCTTCGCCGTGGCCTTGAAGGTGTTCCCGGCGCCGTCGTTTTCCTCGAGCAGGTGCTTGGCGCGGTCGAAGTTCGCGTCGAAGCCGAAGTCGCGGCGGATCTCGTCCTTCGCGGTGGGAATCTGCTCGATGGTGGAGAGCTCGAACACCGACTGCGCGTTGTCGGTCACCGGGCCGTAGGAGTCCACCGCGATCGTGACGGGACCCATGCCGAGGAAGCCGAACGCCACGAGACCGAACGCGAACACCGCCGGCGCGATCATCAGACTGCCCACGCCGCCGTTCGACACGAGATAGGCCACCCCCATCAGCGCCAGCATGGCCAGCCCGAGCCAGAAGGCGCTGAAGTTGCCCGCGACCAGCCCCGACAGGATGTTGAGCGACGGGCCGCCCTCGCGCGACGACGTCACGACCTCGCGGACGTGCCGCGACTCGGTGGACGTGAACACCTTCACGAGCTCGGGGATGATCGCGCCCGCGAGCGTGCCGCAGGTGATGATCGTGGACAGCTTCCACCACATGGTGCCGTCCCCGAGGTCGCGGATCGTGAAGAACGACACGAGGTACGTCAGCGCGACCGAGACGAGCGACGTGAGCCAGACGAGCTGCGTGAGCGGGTGCTCGAAGTTCATCGTGTCGGCGGTGCCGTACCGCCCCTTCACCACCGCCTCGTTCAGGAGGTACGAGGCGCCGCTCGCGATGATCATCACGATGCGCATGATGAAAATCCACACGAGCAGCTGCACCTGCACGATCGGGTCGGCGACGGCCAGCAGGATGAAGGTGATAAGCGCCACGCCCGTCACCCCATAGGTCTCGAACCCGTCGGCGCTCGGCCCCACCGAATCGCCGGCATTGTCGCCCGTGCAGTCCGCGATCACGCCCGGGTTCCGGGCATCGTCCTCCTTGATCCGGAAGACGATCTTCATGAGATCGGCGCCGATGTCGGCGATCTTCGTGAAGATGCCTCCTGCCACGCGCAACGCCGCGGCGCCCAGCGATTCGCCGATGGCGAACCCGATGAAGCACGGACCGGCGTAGTCCGCTGGCACGAAGAGCAGGATCACCAGCATCAGGAGCAGCTCGACCGAGATGAGCAGCATGCCGATGCTCATCCCCGCCTGGAGCGGGATGGCGTAGCATGGATACGGCTTTCCGCGCAGGCTGGCGAACGCCGTGCGCGAGTTGGCGAACGTGTTCACCCGGATGCCGAACCACGCGACGGCGTAGCTCCCCGCGATGCCCACGAGGCTGAACAGCAGGATGACCGCCACCTTCATCGGCGGGAAGCCGTGAACCACCGCGCCCGTCTCGTCGGTCGTCGCCGCGAGCTTGCCGAAGTAGATCGCGGCGATGACGCCGATGAACACCCAGAGCAGCAGGATGAACCTGCCCTGGGTGCTCAGGTACGTCTTGCACGTCTCGTAGATGAGCTCCGAGATCTCGCGCATGGACGAGTGCACCGGCAGCCGCTTGAGGCGTCCGTAGATGACCAGCGCGAACAGGAGACCCGCGGCACAGACCACCAGCCCCCACATGAGCAGCGACCGGCCGCCCATGCCGAGAAACGCGACACTGTTGAGATCGGGGATGCGCAGGTTGGCTTCCCCGCCCGGCAGGTGCTGCTGCATAGGATGTGAACGCTCCCTGGTTGGCCTGGCGGGTTAGAGGAACAGGGGCCCGAAAATGACGGCGACGATCGCCATGAGCTTCAGGAGGATGTTGAGGCTGGGCCCGGAAGTGTCCTTGAACGGGTCGCCCACGGTGTCGCCCACTACCGCGGCGCGGTGTGCCTCGGAGTTCTTGCCGCCGTGGTGGCCCTTCTCGATGTACTTCTTGGCGTTGTCCCACGCGCCGCCGGCGTTCGCCATCATGAGCGCGAGCAGCGCGCCGGTCCCGATCGAGCCGATGAGGAGCCCGCCCAGCGCCTCCGCGCCGAGCACGAGGCCGACCGCGACCGGGACGATCACCGCGATGGCGCCCGGAAGCACCATCTCCTTGATGGCTCCGTCGGTCGCGATGCGCACGGCGCCGGCGGCGTCGGGCGGGTTCAACCCCTCCATGATGCCCGGGATCTCGCGGAACTGGCGGCGGACTTCCTCCACCATCTTCATCGCGGCCCGGCCCACGGCGCCCATGGTGAGGGCGCCGAAGAGGAACGGCATGAGGCTGCCGATCAGCAGCCCGAGCAGGACCTCGACGTCGAGCAGGTTGAAGCTCGTCACCTTCGTGATCTGCGAGTACGACACCATCAGTGCCAGCGCCGTCAGCACCGCCGACCCGATGGCGAAGCCCTTCCCGGTCGCGGCCGTGGTGTTGCCGAGCGAATCGAGGGCGTCCGTGCGCTCACGCACCTCGGGCGGCAGCTTCGACTGCTCGGCGATGCCGCCGGCGTTGTCGGCTACCGGGCCGTAGGCGTCCGTGGCGAGGGTGATGCCGAGCGTCGAGAGCATGCCCACCGCGGAGATGGCGACGCCGTACAGGCCGGCCAGCTGGTACGTGCCCCACGTGGCCGCGACGATCGTGAGCAGCGGCACCGTTGTGGACAGCATGCCGAGCGCGAGCCCGCCGATGATCACCGGTCCGGTGCCCGACTTTGCCTGCTCGGCGAGGTTCTGCGTCGGCTTGAACTCATAGGCCGTGTAGTACTCGGTGGCCGTGCCGATGACCTGGCCGGCGACGAGGCCGATGAGCACCGACCAGAAGAGGTTGAAGTCGAGGCCGAGTCGGTTGATGAGCACCGCGATGCCGATCAGCGCGAGAATGCCCGCGCCGAAGATGCCGGCGCGCAGCGCCCAGAGCAGGCGGCCCATGTCGGCGCCTTCCTTCGTGCGCACGAAGAAGGTGCCGATGATGGCGCAGACCGCACCGATCGCGGAGATGCCCAGTGGCAGCGCGTAGCCCACCGAATCGAACGACTCGACCGCGGAGGCCTGGAACACTGCGTTCTCCCCCACCCCAATCACCGCGACCGCGGTGAGCGACATGGCCGCCACGATGGCGCCGGTGTACGACTCGAACAGGTCGGCGCCCATGCCAGCGACGTCGCCGACGTTGTCGCCGACGTTGTCCGCGATCGTGGCGGGGTTGCGCGGGTCGTCCTCGGGAATGCCCGCTTCGACCTTGCCCACGAGGTCGGCCCCGACGTCGGCCGCCTTGGTGTAGATGCCGCCGCCCACGCGCGCGAAGAGCGCGATGGACGACGCACCGAAGGCGTAGCCCACCAGCGGCTGATAATTGCGGAAGAGGATGTAGAGCAGCGACAGGAAGAAGAGGCTGAGCCCCACCACCGTCATGCCCATCACGGCGCCGGACGAGAAGGCCACGCGCAGCGCCGCGTTGAGCCCCTCACGCGCCTTGGCTGCCGTGCGCACGTTCGCGCGCACGGCGATGTACATCCCCACCCAGCCCGCGAGCGCGGACGAGAACGCGCCCAGCACGTACGCGATCGCCGTGCGCGGCAATTCAGTGTAGCGCCCCGACTCCGCGATCCCGATCGCGGCGAATTTGCCGGTGATGTCGTTGTCCACGAACACCGTGATGATCACGGTGACGACCGCGACGAAGCCGGCGAGGAAGGTGTATTCGCGCCGAAGGAAGGCAGCGGCGCCGTCCTGAATGAGCTTCGCGATCGAGCGCATCAGGTCGGTACCGGTATCCTCCGCAAGCACACGCCGGGTGGTGTAACCGGCGAACAGGAGGCACAGGATCGAGGCGCCAAGGGCAGCATACAACAGCGTCATCTAACTCTCCGTGAGACGTGAACCTTCGATGCGGCGCCACAGCTAGCAGGGCCGGACCGCCGAAAACGACGAGGCCCGTTCACATGGCGCTTTGCAGACAGGATGTGGCGATCGGAGGTGAAGTTGGGCGCCCTCAGGAGCGGGCCTAGCCGATCGCCATCGCTCGTGGGGCCGGACAGGCTGGATTACACACGAACGCCGGCTGTTCGGGCCGGCGTTGGGACACGGAAGTATATGACTGTGAAAGGGATGCCCGCTAGGGCAAGTCGATTTCCATCTGGAATTTCATCCGGATGGGGGTGCCATCAGGTCGGGTACCCGGGCGGAACCGGAAGGTCTCGAATACCTCCCGCAATCGGCGGTTGTAGCCGCGATCCGGCGTCTGGTTGAATTCGATCCCGCGGACAGCTCCCCGCTCATCCACGTCGAACTGGATGACGAGACGGGCCCCCTTTGCCGACCGAGGCACCGGCATGGGCGGGATGAACATCTCCCTCGGCGTCGGAGGATGGTTCTCCATGCGCCCGCCCCCGGTGCCGGGCCCGGTGCCCGACCCTGTCCCTGTTCCGACGCCACTCCCCACGCCCCCGCCGGTGCCGGTCCCGCTTCCGGCGGTGCTGTCGGCACCGGTTCCGCCGCCTGCCCCGGCCACCGGGGCCACTTCCGCCGCCACCGGCTCGACCTTCGGGATCTCAGGCTTGGGGGGCTCGACCAGCACCGGGATGGGCGGCGGCACGACCACCGGAACGGCCACCGGTGGTGGCGCCGGAGCGACGACCACGTAGCGCAGGTTCTCCTCGCGGATGCCTCCCGAGCCACGGGTCCCGCCTCCCCCACCCCCAGCCGGTCCGGCCCCGCCC